>Ga0209287_10000336_pt1 | contig 29693 bp, 23 predicted proteins | sample PPLLak3cmMay2015_2_FD_187255 | JGI IMG/M metagenome (GOLD analysis project Ga0209287, IMG submission 187255) | Freshwater sediment microbial communities from Prairie Pothole Lake near Jamestown, North Dakota, USA - PPLs Lake P8 Core (1) Depth... | ecosystem: Environmental > Aquatic > Freshwater... | reverse complement strand
AGATTGCCTAAAAGTTTACATGCCACATTAAATCAAGAGGCGCAAAAGGATGGTGTTTCATTAAATACATACATTATCAGCTTATTGTCTGAGCGGCATGTGGCCAAGCAATTAGAAAAAGAAATAGCTGAATTAAAAAATTTAATTTTATTAAGTGTATTGCCAACGGGAGGACATGGGATTCAGGCAAAATCAGATGGTCATACATTTAAATTAAATGATGATATGAAATAGCCTGAAGCAGCAGTTAACCCAAAAATTTTAGGTAACTCATGAAAATAGCAAAAAATATAAAAACAATATTATGCGATGATGTCCGGCAAGAGATTGGCGGCAAGATGTCTTTAATGGGAATATATTCAAAGAACATAATTGTAAATAAAGTTCCGGCGTTATTGCCATTCATTAATCTGGTTGTAATGCTTGAAGACGTTAGAGAGCCTTTTGACAAACTCTTTGTAAGTGTTATTACGCCAAAGTCTGACCCGATCAATATAAGTTATCCGGCGCCTTCTGACATAGAAAAAGGGAAAAATATTAATCTCGTTGTTGGATTTTCGCCATTCAAACTTAATGATGTAGGATCTGCCAAATTTGAAATACGATTTTCTGAATCCGGAAAGGCAGGCATAGTCCACAATTTCTCAATAAAAACCAATGAATAATGTCTTTTTTTAAGCACACATTTCAGAAGTCCCATCAAAATTCCCATGTGTCCTGACGGACGCATTTAATATATGCCTTTTTGCTCATAAATTGTTATTCTATTATGCCAGGATGCACGAAAAAGTATCCGGATTCGGAACAAAAAGGAAAGCTATCAGTAGGTTGTTTTTATACAAAGAAAGCATTGTATCTGCTGCGGGGAAAAAATAATTTCAGACATAAAGAACATATAAAATATGCTTCTTATGTCTGAAAAAATAGAAACGCATGAAAACGTGGGACCCATGGGTTCCCTGTAAGTCCTGTCAGCTAACTGTTTTTAGCTCATGCCACGAGGGATTAAAAGTTCATGCTAAGATATTCATCTTGATTTAGTTTAATGCCATGATATTATTGCCCTAAAGACAATCCAATGGGGGAAAACCATGGTAACCTTCCGGTTTGATGAAAAAAAGGCCTTATCGGCAATTTTATATATCTCTCAAAAACTAATCGAACGACATCGGGTGTGCAAAGAAGCAAAACCCGATATGCACCGTATTTCTAAAATCCTGTACTTTGCCGACCGGAAACACCTGGCACGGTTTGGACGGCCAATTATAGGCGATCATTTTGTTGCCATGAAAGATGGACCAGTGCCATCCAAAACTTATGACCTCATGAAGGCTATCAAAGGCGAGTCACCTTTTTGCAGCGCCGACAAGTTCATAAACTACTTCGAGGTGAAAGGTTTTATGGTTCACCCCAAAAAAAAACCCGACTTGGATGATTTTTCAGAATCGGATATCGAATGTATCAAAGAGTCGTTGAAGGAAAACCAGGATCTTACCTTTGGACAGTTAAAAGCAAAATCCCATGATTCGGCGTACAATCGGGCGAGTGTGAATAACAGAATTTCCTTTATCGCCATGGCCAAAGCGGAAGGGATCAATGAGGATATGATCTCTTACATAGAGACCGTAGCCGAAAACCAGCAGCCCCTGACCATATGATGTCCCGTCTCGGAGAACGTTTTCCTGAAAAACCCGGAAAAAATTTTGTCAGGACAACCTCAGACCAGGAGCAATTCTTCGAATTAACATGTCGGAAAGAGATTTCCTTGAAGCCAAAAAGTTAGTTGCCTCTGCCAAGTCAATTCCTTCTAAACTCAAAAAGAAGTACGGCTTTTTATAAACCATTAAAATTCATTGACAAATCACTTTCAATGTTGTTATTAATTCCACATTTCAAAAATCCCATCAAAATTTCATGCTTCTTGCTGAACGCTTTATATATATTAACTTGTTTTTAAACGTAAAGTGCATCTGATTGTGTTTTTTCCATGTTTTATTGATAATACGTCAATACATGGAAATATTTTCCATACTATATAGGCAATACATGGAAAATTTTCCACTTATTGCTAATGTTGGAAGGAAGAGCATAAGATGAAAATATTAGTTCTAAACGGAAGCCCTCGGAGAACCGGGACGGTCGCTTCACTCCTCAAGTCGGTGACGGAGTCGCTATCGGTCGAGCATGATATAGAGTGGATCGATGTATGCAAACTCAACATGAAATATTGCACAGCCTGCATGGCCTGCCGAGAAAAAGAAAAATGCATTTTGCCTGAAGATGATGCGCACAATGTGGGTAAGAAGATTCAGGATGCTGATGCCTTGGTTATTGGTACGCCGACACACTGGGGAAACATGTGCGCACCTATGAAACTTCTATTTGACCGTAAGTTCCAGTATTTATGGGAGAAAGTCCAAAGGGTATGCCAGTTCCAAGGCAGAAAGGGAAGCGTGCTGTAGTCGTGACAGCATGCACAACACCGTGGCCTTTCAACTTCATTCTCCCTGAGAGCATGGGAGCTATCCGAGCGGTCAGAGAGGTTCTGCGCTACGGGGGGTACAAGATAGCTAAACCGGGAGCAAAGAAGTCAAAAGAGATTTCGTCAACCTTAATGGAAAAGGCAAAGCGTTTGGGGGAAAAACTAATATAGAGATGAACTTCCAACAACTGCATCAACTCGGACTGGCTATTCCGCTGCGCGCCATAGCGGCAGGCGAGCTTGATAGTTGGACATGAAGCACAAGGTGAGGATGCACCGATGATGAAGCGAATCGTATTTGTCCTATTAGTTCTGGGCTCTTTTCTTTGTAGGCCTCAAGATTCCTCAACAACCGAACTGACTACATTCTTTAATCAACAGTGGCTTAAAGCGGTCGTTTCAATAGAAGTGATTAATGATAAGAGAGAAGTAAAACCTATCGGAACTGGATTCCTAATACAAACAGATAATAATCATATCTTGCTGGTCTCAGCAAAACATGTTGTAAATGATGAAAGTAATCAGATTAAGAAGGGACTTGCCTACCGTATCAACCTCCAAAGTGGGAAAAGCAAAATCATAAGTGATGAGAGTTTGTTTAAAGCAGGTTGCGGTAGTTGGTTCCTATCTAAATCGGCAGACGTAGCCGTTAGATTTTTATACCGATATCCAGACTCAGATGTTATAACAATTCCGCAAGCCATGTTTCTTAAGGATGAGAACGTCCAACCTGGTACACCCTCGCTTATTCTTGGCTTTCCAATGGGTCTTCGTTCAGATGATTATGCAATGCCGATTTTAAGAAGTTCATTGGTTGCACTCAAGACTCCTGATTATTACATACTTGACGGTTTTGCATTTCCGGGAAACAGTGGTGGGCCAGTAGTATATATGCCGTCACACCAAATTGGCGGCATAAAACTATCGAACTATATTGACAAGCAGATGCTGATAGGTGTTATTTCCTCTTACATACCTTATATTGATACTGCCGTCAGTGTCCAAACAAAGCGACCAAGAATAACTTTTGAAGAGAATGCAGGTCTTTGTAGGGTCGTTCCGTCAAGTGAAATCATAAAGCTGATTAACGCTGAAGATGTTAAGGAATTCGACAAAAGCCTTCAATAGGAATATAATATGCTCAACTATGGCATTCACCGGGTCGCCGATAAATCCGACTCCCGGTGATGCACGCCGTTATGGGAAGTATTAGGGATGTCCATAAATAAGTAAATAACTTGGAAGTATAAGGGATGTCCATAAATAAGTAAATAACTTGATAGAAATCGGGATCTCATGCCTGGAAAAACTATTATTGATGCGTCTATGGAGCTTATATTGATACCTTCTGTTATTCTTGCAAGTTATACAATGAGCGGAAGATGCCCCTTGACTGTATTGCTTCCAAATGGTAACTATAGGCCAGCATTTATCTTAATTATTTTAGATTGTTATTTGTTTTAGAGAAATTATTTTCAGACAGGATCGGAAACCAATGGATAGAAAAGCCGCTGTCTTTAAATTATTAGAGGATCATCAGGCTGATTTGAAGAGTATCGGTGTCAGGAATATCGGGCTTTTCGGATCTGTTCTGCGCGGTGATGATTCTGAAATGAGCGACTACGATTTCCTGGTTGAGTTTGAGCCTGAACATCATAATTTTCGCAGTTATAACAGACTGTGTGATTTCCTTGAAATGCATCTTGGCGGAAATTTTGACCTGGTCACGAAGCAGGGTCTTAGTCCATATATAGGGCGTCATATTTTAAGTGAGGTTCAGTATGTCCCTATCACTTCCTGATCTTCTCATGCACATTCTTGATGAAATCAATTATCTCATCAATGACTCGAAAGAATTGTCCTAAGATTTTTTCATGAGGGATGATAGGTTGAAGCGTGCTTTCAGCCGTAGTCTGGAAATTATCGGTGAAGCTTCAAAAAAAGATTCCCGAGGAATTTAAGGAGAAGAATCCGGAAATTGCATGGAAGCTGATGACACGAATGCGTGATCGGCTTATCCACCATTATTTTGGAGTGGATTACGCAATGGTCTGGGACATTGTTGAAAATGATATCCCAGATCTAAAAATCCGGATTGAAAATATTCTAACGGCTGAACAACACAGAAAGAAGAAAGAGAATGATATAGGGAACATTTAATCTTTTAAACTTGATTTGTGACCTGCGGTATCTATTCTTATTCGCTCCCTGATAAATCAGTTTGAAAGCATGATGTGTCTTCTGTGGGATGCCGGAATCAGCTTTCAATTTTCATATATAATCTCTCCCTTATGCGCATACCCGGCCATAAGAGACTCTTTGTTCTCATATTCTTCCGGTGTCATAGTAATTATATCGAGGGGCACCATGAATTTCTTTATTGTCCTGATTTCGGCATCCTTTTTGCTGTTATTTCCCTTTAAAATTCGCCTCTCGTCTTTCCAGGAAAGAGATTATTCCTTCCTTTACGTCCTCGCTCTGCATGAGTGGCAATAGGTCCGGGATGAGGCGCGCCAGGGCGGCCCGGTCTCCCTCCGTGCGGGCGAACCGCGCCGATTTCAGCGCAGCCATGACTCCGAGGGGGGCAGCCTTGGCGATTTTTCGGGCCAACTCGATAGCGGCTTCAAGCTCCGCACCGGGTTCGGTGACCTGCTGCACCAGACCCATACGCAGGGCCTCATCGGCCGTAATTTCATCCCCTGTGAGAAGATAGCGCATGGCATTGCCCCAACCCACTTCCTGGAACAAGCGCACCGTTCCCCCTCCAGCGGGATAAATCCCCCGTTTGACCTCAAGAAGGGCAATTCTGACATCGGAGGCCGCCACGCGTATATCCTGAGCCAGCAACAGCTCAAAGCCGATTGTGTAGCAGCGCCCGCGCAGAGCCATGACGACTGGTTTGCGGCAGCGGTTGTCTTCGTCAACTCCCAGAGGGTCAATCGCCCCCTCCGGTATATCGATCCAGCCGTTCTGAAGAACAGTCGCCCATTTATCCAGTTCCAGGCCGGCGGTAAAATGCCCGCCGTGAGCAAAAAGCACACCACAGCGCAAATCGTTGTTCCGGTGGAGTTCCCCATAAGCTTCCGCGAGTTCCAAGTACATTTCAATGTCAAACGCATTGCGCTTCTCGGGTCTGTTGAGCCCCATCAAGAGAATATGGTCTCTCTGTTCCACCGTAATTTTTGTATATGCCATCTCTTCTACCTCCAATAAAAAATTCATCGGACGAAAGATCCGCTGTGCAAGTATAGGCAAGTCAAGGGGAGTTTCATCAATATATAAATTGACAGCGTTATTAAAGACAGGAGAGCGAACTTAGGAGCATAAGGAGATATGGGGATTTGCTGCAGAACGTGCATGGCGGAACAGTCCTCTTTTCGGAACTTATGAGGTTCAGCAGGAAGCCGTTTCCGATAAACGGCATTGTACAAGCTGGCGCTATAATCCACTCTTCACACCTCTTGCCGCAAACCCCGCTCCTTGGCCCGATCCTGAAGCTTCAGCAGCAGGGATTTTCCGGTAATTATAAATTAAAGGAAAAATAAAGCTGTTCATACATAATAAATTAAATGTCATGCGCAACAGTTTGTATTTTATTTGCATTGTAACCGGATTTTGTCAAAGGATATTTGGAAAATGATGAAGCCTGTCTTTTTCCCATGTTTTCGTCAGCTTCTAACAATTGCTTGATGGCCTCAAATACAATTTTAAGTGGGAGACATTATCAGTAGTCTCCATCCGAAAACAAAACGCGGACACATTTGCGTTTCCAATTCGGAAATAGGCAATTTTGGGCAAGCTCAAGGAAATCAAGGGATTGCGCTTAAGGCATACGCAATGTATGCCGCACAAGTAATCCCGCAGATTGACACCGAGATCGCACAAAAGGGCCATTTCCGGATGGAAACTAAGTAGGTTTCAGGATTTGGGGTAAAGCTGACGCCTTTATTTGCGCCAGAATTCAGGAACAAACAGGATTATGACCGTATAGATTTCCAGCCTGCCCAGAAGCATGCAGATGCTTAACATCCATTTGGCAACAACTGGAAGGTGCGCATAATTGTTTGTAGGACCGACAGATCCGAGGCCAGGGCCTACGTTTCCTATACAGGCGGCAACTGCAGAAAAAGAGGTGACCAGATCGATTCCCAGGGCTGTAAGCACAAATGATGATAAAAGGAACAGTCCTATATACATAATAAAGAATCCCCATACTCCCCTTATGATATCTTCGGTCACCAGTCGTTTTCCGAATTTTAGCTGCGTAACGGCACGGGGATGAATGATGCGGAATAATTCGAGGTAGATATGCTTTAACAGAAGCATGATGCGCATGCATTTCATTCCGCCTCCGGTCGATCCGGCGCTGGCCCCTAAAAACATGCAGAAAAGAAGGATGCTCTGAGAAAGAAAAGGCCAGATTTCAAAATCAGCCGTGACATAACCTGTTGTGGTAATGATAGACGAAACCTGGAACGCGGCATATCGGAATGACTGACTCAACCCGGGATATGTCGTTTGATACAAAACAAATGCTGTAACCAGAATCAAAAATGCTACAACCAACAGAAAAAATCTAAGCTCCGGATCGCTGAACACGGGTTTTATTTTGCCGAAAAGCAATTGATAGTGCAGCGAAAAATTTATTCCGGCCAGCAGCATGAAGATGGTAATAACTGCATCTATATAGGCGCTGTTATAGTATGCTATCGATAAATTCTTCGTTGAAAACCCGCCCGTTGCCAGAGTGCCGAAAGTATGGCATATCGAATCAAACAAATCCATACCGCCGAACATCAGCAGAATTATCATAACTAATGTAAAAACAAGATATATTATCCAGAGAGCAGACGCCGTATCCCGTATCCGGGGGGTCAGTTTGTCCGGTGTTGGTCCCGGCGCTTCAGCCCTGTAAAGCTGCATGCCTCCCAGTCCGAGAAAAGGCAGAATGGCAAGAGACAGAACAATGATACCCATGCCTCCAAGCCAGTGAGTCAGGCTTCGCCACATCAATATTCCTTTCGGGACGCATTCGATATCTGTCAGGACAGATGAACCGGTGGTGCTGAAGCCGGAGATGGATTCAAATACGCAGTCTGTAAATGTGCCGAATGTCCCGGCCAGAAAGAAAGGAAGTGCGCCGATCAAGGTAGCCGCAATCCACCCGATAGTGACGATTGTCATGGCATTTCTGTGGTTCATATAGGGTTGGTCGAAACGACGAGTAAACAGGAGAACCGGCAACCCAATGCCCAGGACTATCAACATGGACTGGACAAGAGGCTGTGTGCTTCCATCATCATAATACACGGAGAAAGCAAGCGGCAAGAGCATGGTAAGGCCGATACAAACAGCTATCGCTCCCACAGATCGTATCACATAATACAATCTCATTCAGAAATACTCCAGTTTAACCATCAGTTCACGTTCAACTCTCGGAATATTTTTTCTGGTAGATAAAATAACTACACGGTCGTTTGGCTCAATAACAGTATCACCGTCCGGAATGATACTGGTTTTCCCATGAGCCACGGCAAGGATAATGGCTCCGGTGGGAAAATTGAGATTTTTCAGAGGGGTCCCCACAATACCGGAAGTTTCCAGTGCAACCGCTTCCAGTACCTCCGCCTCTTCACCCTTGAGTGAAACAGATGAGAGAATTTTTCCGCGCCTGACATGCTGAATAATGCTGTTAATCGCTGAAAGCCTTGGGCTGATGATATTTCCCAACCCTATATCGCTTATTATCGGCATATAGGCGAATTTGTTGATCCGGGTCATGGTCCTCTTGGCGCCCATGTTTTTTACCAAAAGTGACGTAAGAAAATTTACTTCCTCATTTCCTGTCAGAGAAATAACCATGTCTATATCCCGGATATTTTCTTCCTCTAATAAGGTTTTGTCGGTCCCGTCACCATGAAGTACTATTGCGCTGTTAAGTTTCTCCGCAAGAAACCGGCACCGCTCACGATTGGCCTCGATGATCCTGAGATGGTAGGACTGCTTTTCAATCTCCTGAGCTATTTTCATGCCGATATTTCCGCAGCCGACAATCAATATGTTATGAACAGGCGCGGTCCGACTTCCGAATATTTTCAGGACCTTCTTCAATTGCGTTGTTTCACAAACGAAATAGACCAGATCGCCTGCGTTGATTGTATCGTTTCCGAAAGGAATGGTAAGGCGGTCGTTTCGGAATATCGCCGCTATAATAAATCGAAGGCTGCCGAATTTTTTCCGCAGTTCATGCAGTCGAACTCCGATTACCGGACTCTCTTTTTCGATTCGAACACCAATCAGTTTTATGTTGCCATCGGCAAAATCATTGATGTGTTCAGCTCCTGGAACAGCCAGTGAATTCAAGACGGTTTTAGTAAGCTCATTTTCCGGATTAATGATGGTTTCAATCTTCAGCATAGTAGGTGCTAATTCGGGTTTGAAATGGAAATAGTCTTCATCACGAATCCGTGCCAGTTTCCGGACCCCCACACTTATCGATTCCGTAAACATGCAGGCTACCAGATTCGTCTCATCGCTGTCGGTTACCGCCAGTAACATATCCGCGCCGGCGATACCGGCCTCTTCCAGAATGCGTGGACTGCTGCCCGAACCACAGAACGTCTGAACATCCAGCAGTTCGACAAAACGTTTTAACGCTTCCGGCTGTTTATCTATGACCACCACCTCTTTATTTTCGGTGGTCAGTCTCTGGGCAGTGTGAAATCCGACCTCCCCGGCGCCGATGATAATGATTTTCAAGCAGGCCTCCTTTTAAACAACAGAACTCAAATAGGGGACATTCGTGCTGAATGTGCTGTACAGAAATACACAGTCCGAAAGATTCTGCTGTAGGTATCTACGGTAATTATAAATTAAAGGAAAAATAAAGCTGTTCATACATAATAAATTAAATGTCATGCGCAACAGTTTGTATTTTATTTGCATTGTAACCGGATTTTGTCAAAGGATATTTGTATAAAATCAGGCGGATTTACAAAGCCCCCTTCTGCAACACTCTGCCGAAATCATTCTTATACAGGTACCAGTATGTAAAGTGCCTGGAAAGCCAGCTTGTGGCTTTTTCCCCGCCTAATGTGAGCACTTGGGGACATCCTATAGTCTCCTTGTCAATTAAAAAATAGCAAATTTGATTGTCCCATTAATTGAAGAGCTTAGAAAGTCAGCCTTTTTAAGAGCGCACTTCTCCTATGGTTTTCAACATCTTTTCGGCAATTCTCTTACCGGTGGGGGGTATTTATGGAACGTTTTAAACTTTTAAACTTGTTTTGTAACCTGCAATATCTATCCTTATTCGCTCCCTGATAAATAATTTTTAAGCATAATACGTTCTCTGTGGGATGCCGGAATCAGCTTTCAATTTTCATATATAATCTCTCCCTTATGCGCATACCCGGCCATAAGAGAATCTTTGTTCTCATATTCTTCCTGTGTCATAGTAATTATATCGAGAGGCACCATGAATTTCTTTATTGTCCTGATTTCGGCGTCCTTTGTCATATCCGCGCGCTTGAAAATATTCTTCCTTGCAAAATCCTCCGAAACAGGTGAATTGCAAGTTGTACGCGCACCACATAAGATAATGAACGAGCACGATAGGATATAGGTGAATTCACCCAGCCATACCCTGCAGACTCTGGAAAAAAGACTCACCCGCCATGCATGCCCGGCAAGAATGTTATGCTTCCCCAGCTTTCTGTGAAAGGCTGGTTATTGTTTGACATTATATCGGGTTTTTAATAGATAAGGATTAAATTCTTATTTCTTCTGTAAATTCTTCAAATAAAGTGTTTATTTTAACACAGGAGGGTTAACATTGAGCGACCCTGCCGACAGACGAAAGCATTACAGGCTGGATGCCAGATGGCCAGTCACGATTATCCTGAGAAGCGGAGCTGTTGAGGGTGAAACGACGAATATAAGCGCTCAGGGAGTCTCCATAACCTGTGATGAATCCCTTCTTCTGGGGGTCTCCGTAACCTGTGATGAAACTCTTCTTCTAAATGAAATATGCACATTGCTCATAAGGCCTCCCGATTACGATGCTATAAAGATTTCAGGAAAAGTCGTCTGGTCGGATATGCATGAAATGGACGGTGAAAATAAAACAGTTGGAATCGGGGTTTGCATCGTTGAGATTTCGGATAAAGACCGCGGCTATTTCAAAGATATTCTTTACGCAACTGCGGTATGATTCCGATCAAACCTTTCCCTCATAAAATAATTTCAATTAGTTTAACCGCATACCGAACAACTTTTGCGCAGTCTGACTCAGATCTTTCAAGGTTTATGCCTCCTTTATGTTCGGCTATAAACTCTTATACATGTAAAGATCGGGTCCAGCTTGGCGAAAATCCAAACACGGACTGGATTATTGATGTATGGAGGGCAGGGAGAGATAGAAGGGCTTTTTGTGTTCAGGATAAGATTATCCGGAAGAGTGCGGTAGAAGTGATGCGGGGTATGATTTGTTATAAAAACGGCATAAACTATGAGAACAGAATCTTCTGATAAAAAAAGGAATAACGCGGAACCAGAAGGCGGCTTCTGTGAAGAGATTGTCCGGAGATCGGGTGACAATTTCAGGCGTTGTCTTCATTGTCAGTGTTGCGGAAGCGGCTGTCCGGTGGTTGATGCAATGAAGTACAGGCCAAACGGCGTGATAAGGCTGGTTCAGCTCGGGTTCAGAAGGGAAGCCCTCGAATCCTCCGACATATGGCTCTGCATGGGGTGCAATACATGTTCCACCGAATGCCCGATGGCAGTCGATATAGCCGCGGTTATGAGCGCCCTGCGTGAAACTGCTGTTGAAGAAGGCGCCAGGATAGCCGAGCCGGGAATATTAAATTTTCATAAGGAAGTTTTAAACTCGATAAAAAGGTATGGCCGTACACATAAACTTGAAATTATGATGCGCCATAAATTGCGGCAGCTTGAATTATTTTCGGATATCGATATCGGGTTGAAGATGCTTTCTAAGCGCAAACTCGATCTGCGTCCTTCAAAAATCCGCAACATAAGCGCAGTTCAAAAGCTTTTTCCAGGTTTGACGGGAGGAAAAGAATGAAGAACGCCGGAGAAATCGAAATATCGTATTTCCCGGGCTGTTCCCTGGCTACGACGGCAAAAGAGAATAACGAATCCCTGATCGAAGTCTGCAGACATATGGGATACCGTCTTACGGAGCTTGCAGACTGGAATTGCTGCGGGAGCTCTTCGGCCCACGGCATAAAACCCGGTCTCGGATTTAACCTGTCATGCCGGAATCTTTCTCTTGCGCCGGAAGGGATCCCGCTTCTTGTCGCCTGTCCAAGCTGCATTCTTCACTTGAAGCAGGCGCACTCGCTTTTAAAAAGAAATGAATCAGCGAGAAATGAATATGAGCGGTTATGGGGAAGGCAGGCAGATTCGGAGCTCAAGATACTCCATTTCTTCGAGCTTATGGACGGAAGCGGCTGTATACCGGATACAACTCTGAATGGTTTGAAATGCGCGCCTTATTACGGCTGCATGCTTGCGCGTCCGCCAGAGTTGCGCCATGAGAAAAATTATCATGGTCTTATGGAAAAAATCCTCTCATGTTACGGGGCAAGTCCTGTAAGATGGAGTTATTCGTCAAGATGCTGCGGGACGTTTCTTTCTGCTGCAAAACCGGAAGTGGCGGGACCGATGGTCAATAAAATAGTTCAGAACGCTGTCGATTCGGGAGCGGAATGTATAGTTACAGCATGCGCCATGTGCCATCTCAACATTGAGATCCGGTGTACTCTGAAAAAGGTGGTTCCCATTTTTCATTTTTCCGAGCTCTTGTCTATTGCCTTCAAAACAGGAACAGGTAAGAACTGGTTTGCCCGGCATCTGATTGATCCAGCGCCTTTATTAAAATCAAGAGAGCTTTAATCGGATGTTGTTCAAAGATTCCGGACTGTATCTGTTCACCGGCATTTCTCCGGGGGATAATCGTGGGTGAATTCAATCGGAGTGCCTTTTGGAAACAGCTAATTTTAGTCAAGTAAGAAGATAACGCTGATGATTCCGGTTTGAAATGAGATATATTTATCAATGTTGATAATCTGTGAATTACAGGAAGTTATAACTGCATTGTTGTTTATGGATGTCCCTGACCCACTTACCTGCTCAGCCGAAGACCGAGTTACTCTATGTCCTTGAATTCGGCGGCCTTGAGAGTGGCCCCGAGATCCGTTATACTCCGGCTGAACTCTTCCAGAATTGCATTCAGCCTCAACTGCTGATCATCGCGGTAAAAGAGAAAAAGGCTCATCATCTTACGCGGCTCTTTAGAGTTGGATTCGGTGGCGATACCCAGCCGCTCCGAAATCTGCTGAAGATCAGCCAGCATCTGCTCTGCCTGTTGATACCGGGCTAAGGGATTTTTTTGAGCGGCCTTGAAAATAATACGGATCAAATCTTCAGGCAGATCAGGGACGATTGGGCGGGGGTCGGGCATCTCCTGGTTTATATGGCAATCCATTAGTTTGGTTAAATCTTCCTCCACAAACGGCCTCCGGCCTGTGACCATTTCATAGGCAGTGATCCCCAGGGAATAGATGTCGGAACGGGCATCGACTGCGTTCCCTTCCACTTGCTCAGGCGATAAATAGTGGGGGGTTCCCAGGCCGCACAAATCTTCTGTTCCCGGAGGCTGGGACAGGCCAAAATCCAATATCTTGACCTGTTCGTTGGCTCTGACAAAGATATTGGCCGGCTTCATATCCAAGTGGACCAGTCCCTTTTTATGAGCGTATGCAAGACCGCGGCAGACCTGACTCAAAATTGGCAACGCTTTTGCCACGGAAAACCTGACCATTTTTTCCAACAGGTAATCCAGGGGATTCCCTTCCAGGAGTTCGGTTATGATAAACAACGTCCTGTAACGTTCTTCAATATCATAGACTTTTATGATGTTTTCGTGATTCAGTGCGGCGATAGTTTTGGCCTCGTTTCGGAATGAACCGACAAAATCAGGATCCATGGCCAGGTCGTGTTTCATCATTTTGATGGCCACAGGCATATTCAAGTCCCGATGAACACCTTTATAGACAATCCCATAACCTCCTTTCCCAAGGATATCGGTAATCCGGTATTTACCGATGGTCCTGTCGGCCGTATATTTGTCAGATTCAAAGCGATGGGCCGCCAATTCGGTCAAAAACCCCCGCAAGTCCGGGCATTGTTGGCTCAGACCGTCGAATTGGTCCTTCGTCAGACCCCAGAGGTGCATATCCGTTTCGGCATACACATGGGCGCTTCTGGGTTCGCCGGTTAAAACAGCCATCTCCCCGAGGACCTCTCCTTCTTTCCGCCGGGAGATCGGATAACGCTCGCCATTTTTTTCAATTTCAACCAAACAAGACCCTTTCTGAATAACAAAAAAGATGTCTCCCGGCTCTCCCTGGGAGATGAAGCGCTCTCCCGCCCGTACGGATTTGAAACTGATGCAGTTGAGTACCGCGCAGACCGCCTCGCGGGGAATGGCCCTTAACAATTTGGTACGGATGAAAAACTCGTAGTCTGCTGAAAGAGGCCTCCTCAGGGGGCCGTCTTCTTTATGGATAACGATCGGCAATCTTTGTTCCAGGGCCGTCAATTCCAGGCCGATGCGGTAGAAATTGGTTTCCGTGGAATCAGGGGTAATCCTCACGACTTTTCCTTTAAAACAGGACCACTCCTTTCCCTTCGGGGCGTAGCTTTCCCAATAGACCAGGTCCCTGGGTTCTAATTTTTCAGTCGTCCTGATCGTGATACCGCCTGCGCCCTTGTCCAAAACATCGGCAAACTGGGTAACCCACTGGGTCCGGGGGGCCGGCTGTTCAATCCTTTTAAGATGATAGAGGATGCCTAATTCAGGCGGCTGAGGAATCTCCCGTTTTGAACTGCGGCGTTCCTTTAACGTCTCCATGTCACCCCTCCTTTTTTTATCTCTCTCCCGGTTTCACAGCGTGTTTCCGAAGAGCCTGCAGGTAGCCGTCTACTTCAGGCGGTACCGAGGTAAAGCGAACTACACAGGTCTTTGTGTTCGCCTCTGAGAGCCGGATCACCTTTCCGTAGAAATCCCTGGTTGACAATTTCTCATCCACATCCCCCAAATTCATTTTGAGGTTTCCAAGTATTTCAACCGGCCCACTGCAAATAATCTCGGCGCTGTTCTTTGAAAGCTTAATAATAAAACCTTCAACATCTTTTCTTCCGACATCCTTGCCTTCAAGCAGAGTGTATCGCAGCGGAATTTGCAACGCAAGGGCGGCCGGCGCCGGATCTCTCTCTTCCAAAGCAAGGTTATAGGGTCCCGCAATGCCGCCTACTTCGTAAATGGTAAGGGGCGCTTCGGCTCCCTTGGGCATCACCTCTTTTTGGCCGTCGATACGAAGAACTTCTCCAGCGCCCTGTTTTACCGATTCAGAAATGAGAATCTGCCCCCCGACCGCATATGACTCAATTCGGCCGGCCATGTTCACTCCTCTGCCGACAACCGCGTATTTGCTTCTTTTGCTTGATCCGATGTTTCCAACAATAACTTCAGCTTCATTGAGCCCGATTCCCATTTCAAGCTCAGGGAGACCCCTGGCGCGGTTTTCCTGATTTGCCGTGACCATAGCGTTTTGCATGTCGATAGCGCAGGCAATAGCTTTACGGGCACGGTCCGGCATTTCCTGGGGCGCTCCAAAGATCACCAACAGGGCGTCGCCTATGATTTCGATTATTGTGCCGTTGTATTTGAACACCACATCCACCATGATCTCGAAATAAGAGTTAAGCATCTGCACTACCCGCTCAGGTTCAAGGCGTTCCGATAAGGCAGTAAAGCCTCTTAAGTCGGTCATCATTATTGTGACTTTTCGACGCCCTCCGCCCAGTTCCAGGGCGGAAGGGTTTTCAATAAGAGAGTTCATGACTTCGACAGAGAGATACCGTCCAAACATTTTTTTCAGCAGCTCAGACAGCTCGATTACCTGCTCCTCTCTTTTATGCCACCGGTTAATAGTGTAAGCAGATAAAATAAAGATCACTAGTACTGAAAAAATTCCTTCCCCCATATTCAAAATAAGCCATAAATTGTCAATTTTGCCATCTGTGAACGGCGGTTCTATAAGATATGGGGCATATTTCAACAACCCGAATAATTCTCCTGATATTTGTATTACAAACATCAATCCCCATGTGCAAAGTATTAACAAAGAGCAGTAAATATCGAAAAGCAACAATCCAATAATTGCCTGACTAATTATACTAAGAAATGTAATGGGATTAGTCGCATAGCCGATCCCGGCCATAAATATGAATGTATGTATGGATATTATTACTGCGAAACTGTACGCAAGCCATTTACTATTTGGGCTGCGCTTGCGGAACCGATACGCCAATAAAGCGTAAATGCCATATAAGAGAAAAAACGAAATGTTTATTTTTAAAACGTAGGTTAAAGCTGATGGATTCATACAATTGGCAAGAATTTCCGGAAACTGAATCGCGAGGCAAAGATACAACATGGCTGATCCAAAAGCTACAACCTGTATCCCGATAAGGATTAAAACTTTATCAGCCCAGCGCCACTCCAGCGGATTTCCAACCTTCTTTATCAGGCGCTGAACAATGCTCTTCTCTGTACTTTCGTGGTTCGGCATAGTTGTTTATCCATTTCACCTGTCATTCGGTACAGCAATTCGGGCAGATCAATAAAAGTTTTGTTCCTCATTCTTTGCAGAACTTTCTCATTTCCCGATTTTCATGATCACACTTCGGGCAAATCATCTTTAATGCCCCCCATCAAAAGGTTGTCGGGTGATGAAAAATTCCTTATCCAATTTTTCTAAAGCAGTTTCGCCAGAGCCTCCTGCGCCTTGCCCAGCCAGTAATCCATGCCCATCTCCCGGAACAGGGTCTCGGCCTTTCGCAGGTTTATCAGAGCCGCTTCTTTGCGGCCCGACTCAGCGAAAATCTCCCCTAACCATAAATAAGAAATACCGGAACTAGGCAGCATTCCCAGCTCTTCGAGCGAGCTGATCCCTTGCAGAATTTGCTTTTCCGCGACCTTGATTTGCTCTGGGTCGATTTTGGCTAAAACCCTCCAGAGTAATATTTTCGAAATATCTGGGATGAATTTTTCATTATTTGCCAATGAGTACTGCAGAGCCTGTTCAGCCTGATTTTTAGCGTTTTCCAGGTTGTCCATGCAAAAGTGGACCAGGCTGCAACAATAATGACAGAATGATCTAAGGTAGGGCAGACCAAGATCAGTCTGTATTTTCAGCCCCTTTTCTGTGAACTCAAGTGCAATCTGGTAGTCTCCCATCAAATAGTGGGCGTATCCCAGCCAGGTCCAGGCAATACCGATGGTAATCATGGTCTGCGATTCTTCGAGATCCTTGATCGCTTTCTTAATAATAGTTATCGCACTATGCCCATCTCCTTTGAGTGCAAGCGAGCCGCCATACATAAGTCGAACCTGTCCTAAGGTAGCTCGGTGATTAATTTTCTCTGCAAACAACAAACCCTTCACAAGCAATCTTTCGCCATTATCGAAATTGCCCGACATCCCTGTTGCATGGCCCCAAACCGAGAGAATATACGAATAGGGATTGAAAGGCTTTTCATAAAATTCAGCCTGTGTTTGCCGAGTTTCAATCAAACCGATGACCGTTGGGGCGATCCGGTTGATACTTTGAAAATCGCCAAGAACAAGAGCGGATGTACATAGATCAAACCCATTTGAGATTGTGAATCCAATATCATGGATTAATTCCGGATGCTCGATACAACTCTCCAGGTATTCCCATCCGAGTTTTGAATTGCCACCTTTGAAAAGATAAAAGAACCCCAAGTAACTTCGTATGGTCAGTCTGCTCATTTCGTCTTTCAGATCCTCGGCCAAGACTTCGGCTTTTTGAAGCAAAGGGAAAAAATCCACTGAAAAACCTGTCTTCACCTCAGAAATACACATCGACACAATAAGCTTTATCTGCTCTCTCTTGTTCTCGTCGGTTGGGGAAAGTTTCAAAAGAACCCCCATGGCTTCATTGTAGAACCGGAGTCCTTCAAGCAAGGCGTCTTTTTGAACCGCTTTCCTGGCCGCCTGCTTGAGGAACTCATAGGCTTTAGGCAGGTTTCCACTTTTCGAATAGTGATAGGCCAGCATCTCGTAAAACTCTTCCAGCCGCTGGCGATGCAGGTTTTCAATGGCCTGGCCGATTTTTTCGTGGATTTCCTTCCTCCGGTTGATCAGTAGGCTATTGTAGGCCACCTCCTGCACCAGGGCGTGTCTGAATATGTACTCCAGCTCAGGAAAGAGGCTTTTCTCGTAAATGAATTCGAGCCCCTGCAAATTGACCAGCCCGGACTTAAGCCCCTCTTTCATCTCCAAGATGGTTTCCAGGATGCGAAAGGCAAACTCCCGGCCGACCACTGCAGCCACTTGCATGATCCTTTTCAGGCTTTCCTCCAGACGATCCATGCGGGCGGCAATGATCCCTTGAATGGTGTCCGGGACCTGGAGACCACAGGCATCTTGCGCCAGGATAAAGTGATCGTCTTTTTTCCGAATGGAGCCGTTATCCAACAGGTTATATGTTAGTTCCTCCATGAAAAGCGGGTTTCCGGCTGCCCGGGTAAGGATTAAATCCCGCAGCTCAGGCACCACGTCTCCATCCAGGATCGCTCTGATAAGATCGGCACTGGTGATGGTGGAGAGCTGTTCCACGCCGATCCTGCTGTAATATGACTTGCTCCCCCACGGATGGGTATATTCGGGCCGGTGCAAAAGAAGAAGGAGAATGCGGGTTCTCGGAAGCCAGCCGATCATATAGCTTAGAAATTCTTCCGTGGTCTTGTCGATCCAGTGAAGGTCTTCAATGGTCAGAACAAGGGGCCGGTCCTGACTGCCTCTGACCAGCAGGTCCCGGATGGCTTCAAATGTCTTTTCCCGTTTTTGTTTTGGTTCCAGACGTGCGTAGACTTCGTCATCGACTTTGATAGACAGGAGTTCCTGAATGGGCGAAATGATGTGCCGGAGATTTTTATCCAGCCCGAGGATTCTCTCTTTGAGCTTCTGTCGGACGGTCTGTTCCTGCTCCCCTTCCTTGACATCGAGGAAAGATCTGAGAACGTCCAGTATGGGCAAATAGGGCATGGCTCCGCCATAGTGAAGACATCGACCTTCAAAATACCCGTAACCGTCTTTTGGAAGAAGATTGAGGAACTCCAGCAGCAGTCTCGATTTACCGACCCCCGCCTCACCCACGATACCGACCACCTGGCCTTCTGCTGATCGCACTTTCTCGAAGGCTTCTTTCAGGGTTTCCATCTCACGGCCCCGGCCCATAAACCGGGTCAACCCCTTGGCCGTGGAAGCGGCGATCCGCGTTCGCACCTGGGTGGGCCTTAAGAGCTGATAAGCCTCGATTGGTTTTTCCTTGCCTTTGACCTGAATCTCGCCAAGGGACTCGAACTCAAAAAATTCTTTGGTCTGCCGGTAAATATGCCGGGTCACCCAAATGCCGCCGGGACAGGCGATGTTTTCCATCCTTGCGGCCAGATTGGATGTATCGCCCTGGGCCGTGTAGTCCATCCGTAAATCGTCTCCTATGGAACCCACCACCACCGGACCGGAGTTCAGGCCGATGCGCATCTTGAAATCAATCCCGTGAATCCTGTGCACTCGCTCCCCGTATTCCTGCATCGCCTTTTGAATAGCCAGGGCCGCATGACATGCGCGTTGCGCATGATCTTCGTGGGCCAAGGGGGCACCAAAAAGGGCCATCACCCCATCTCCGGTGAACTGGTTGATCGTCCCCTCGTAGCGGTGAATCTCATCCATGAGAATTTTGAAACAGCCATCCATGATCCCGTGCACGTCCTCGGGATCCAGCTTTTCGGATAGGGAAGTGAATTCGGCCACATCCGCGAACATTACGGTGACAATCTTGCGCTCCCCCTCGATGGCGCTTCGGGTGGTGAGGATCTTTTCGGCCAGGTGCTTCGGGGTGTAGGACTGGGGATGTTGATAGTCGATTTTTGGAACATCTTTTGGGCTGACGGGCCTGCACAGGTCGTGGCCGCAGTCGATGCAGAATTTACTGTCCAGGGGCACGTTTCTGCCGCATTCAGGACAAATGAGATCAAGCTTTCGGCCGCATTCCTTGCAGAACTTGGAGCCTTCGGGGATTTCGTTCCGACATTCCGGGCAGATCATGACACCCTCCTATTGATTGAACGACCATCAAATTGCTTCTCCAAAATTCGGTATAATCAGGCGGTTTTTTTATTTCTTTTTCCCGCCGCCTAATCAAGCCATTCTTCCACAGGATGTGAGAGAAACCTTTCCAGTAAAATACCATCTCCTCCGACCAGCAACTTGCGTTTCGGTTTGAATATCCTGCCGAACGCTTCCATTCCCGGCAGATTACCCTTGCTGACTCCGCTCTTTACTTCAATGGCCACCAGGACATTATTTCTGCGCAAAACGAAATCGATTTCTTTGTTGCGTTCCCGCCAGTAAAATACTTCAATGCCTTTCCCTGCTGCACTGTTGATTAAATGGGCGCCTACCGATGATTCCACCAAGCGACCCCAGAATTCCCGATCCTTCCGGGCGGCGTCAAAGGAGAGATTGGATTGAGCGCTTAACAGCGCCGTGTTCAATATCTGAAGTTTAGGGCTTGAGGCGCGCTGCTGAACGCGCTGCACAGCCAGTTTCTGCAGGCCGGTCAACATGCCTGCGCCTGAAAGAAGTTCCAGATAATGGGCCAATGTCGTGGTATTGCCCGCATCCTGAAGTTGCCCGATCATTTTTTGATAGGAGAGTATCTGCCCGGAATAATTACAGCCGAGGTGAAACAGCCTGCGCAATAGCGCCGGTTTGTCCACGCGCGTCATAAGCAGAATATCGCGGGAGATCGTCGTTTCAATGAGCGAGTCAATAATATAACGTGACCATCGCTGCCGGTCGTCAATCAATTCCGCAGCGCCCGGATATCCCCCGAAATAGACATACTGGTCCGGCCCGAATCCAAAGGCGTCTTTCATCTCAGGGTAAGACCAGTGGGCAACCGGAATCACTTCAAAGCGACCCGCGAGACTTTCGGTCAATCCGCGCTGAATTAAAAGCGGCGCGGAACCCAGAAGCGCAACCTTGAGCGGCACCTTTCCCACGGAGTCCGAATCCCACAGACGCTTTACCGTCTCGGACCATCCGGCAACTTTCTGTATCTCGTCCAGAACCAGCAATGCGCCAGTCCTGTTACCGACCTCCCGTGTCAATAATCGCCCGATTTCCCACTGTTGTTCAATCCAGGTAAGGTTCTGCAATGTCGGTTCATCGGCGGATGCGTAGTGGCATGGAATAATGAGCGACTCCATGGCCTGGCGAATAAGCGTGGTCTTTCCGGTCTGTCGCGGGCCTGTCAGGACCTGCAGAAACCTGCGAGGCTCTTTTAATCGGACAGAAACAATCTGATAAACCGGTCTATGGTACATTTAATCTCCTTACGATTATCTCAATACTTTGAGTAAATTTACTCAAAGTATTCGGAGATGTCAACCTTTGGTCAAATATTCAACGTGTTACCTCGTATGCAGGAATTCAATCGGTTAATCCATCAGCCAGTTCTCAACTTTCAAACCAGAAATCCGTGAAAAATGTTTCAAATTTCCGGTGACCAGGGTCATATCATGCGTCATGGCAATGGCTGCGATCTGAATGTCCGCCCATGCAATCAGAATCCCTGCTTTTTCAAGATACGCCCGGATATTTCCAGCGATATAGGCGGCTCTGATGTCAAAATCAAGAACAGACACCGTCGGAAGAAGAATTTCTTCCAGATTTTTCAGGTGATACTCCGGCCGATGGCTTTTTTCAGCCCCGTAGATGATTTCCGCAACCGTTACCACCGTAATGAACTGATCTTCATGTCTGACATTTTCCAGCCGGCGGATCAGAGTCTGTGAAGGCATTTTTTTGAGAAGATTTGTAATGACATCCGTATCAAAGAGATACATCCCGGCCGGCTCCTTCAAGGTGACGATTCTCAACTGCGTTGTCAATGGCATCCTGCAGTTCATCAAATCCTTGCCACTTTCCGATCACTTCCATAAGTCCTTTTCGCTTATTGCTTTGTTCCAGAGACTGAAGGTCTTCCATATTGATCACTGCAGCCACCGGACGGTTTCGTTTTGTGATGATGATTCGGCAGTCGGAGTAGGCGCTTCGGTTGATGATCTCTGAAAATCTTTTTTTTGCTTCTACAATAGATATCATTTCATTTTTCACAATGTCCTCCTTTGGTATTTATGATCATTATGGTCATTAAGAGCTTTAAAATATGTTCTTTCTGATTTTCTGTCAAGAGATTGTATAATCCGGTACACGGTAACTATTCCTGGCGATACAGAAAAAGCAGAAGAATCCGGGTAAGGCAGGGATACGATCAAAATGGCTATCGAAGGTGATGTGCGTTGATCCAGGTCCAATTGCAGGTCCATCTCACGTAACAGGGCGGGCCTCTTTTCGGTTTTCTAACCAGCACCTGAGACATTTCATCTTCAATCTCCCACAGTCAAGATTGAACCCCCTCTATTGCAACAAAGTCAGCTCCTTCTCATACTTTTCAACCCAGCCATCGGCGCCACATTCCCTGAAAATTTCAATGGCCTTCATCAGGTGCGCCCGCGCAAGCGGCATATCCCCCTTTATTCGACACACTTCGGAATAAACCGCATAGTCCTGTCCGAGATACCATTTGGTCTGGTTGCGTTCGTCAGCGGCAATGGCCGCTTGGACGGCCGCTTCAGCTTCAGGGATGAACCTGGGATCGAGTTTGATCAGGATATCGGCAATCGTCGATTCGATAATTCCCTCATTCAGTTTGAATTTGTTTTCCCTGCGGTAGGTATCAGGTTCAAAGGCGGGGGTGGTTGTGCCGCCGTCAGACAGGATTGCCCTTTCCAATGAAACCTTATGGTAGAACGTCCATGAGTGAGCTTGCCCCATTTCTCTCATGGTAGAAATCGATTGGTCATAGAAATGAATAGATTCTTTATAGCAACGGGTGAAATAATATGTGTTTGCAAGCCAAAACTCAGCCCAGCATCTCCATGTCGCTTGGCCTGATTTGCTGCAAAGATCTATGGCATCAGTTAAAAAATGGCCGGCCGGCTCAAAATCACCCTTAAAGAAACAGGCGCATCCATGGCTGGCATAGGCCATGCCTTTGGTGTGGGCATCCCCGCACTTTTCGCCAGCTTGAACGGCTTCACCGCTTATTACGTAAGCGGCGTCTATTTTTCCAATAAATGAAAGTGCAAATGTACTCATAGTCCCTTTTACAAATGTGCTCCCGCGAAGGTTATTGCCCATCTCACTCAATTGCAAACAAATATTGAAGCAATCAATGGCTTTTTCAAACTGACATTCGAATGAAAGCGCGCTACCAAGAAAATAATTGCCGTACCACAAATTGATCCAATCCCCGGTTCTTTCAGCCAGATCGATCGCCTGCTGCAGGTATTGAAAATATTTCTCTAAGTCATTTTTTACCCAATAAAAGGAACCGAGTGCCAAATATATTCCCGGAAGCCTTTTCCTATAATCCATTGCGATTGTTAGGTCCACAATTGAATCTACCGCTTCCTTTGCTTCCAAATGGCGATTTAATCCGATAAAATAGCTTGCCAGAACCGTACGGGCGTCGATGATCTGTTTTTGGATCGACTCGGTAATCGGCAACTTCTCAAGCGCATGAACCTGGACTTTCGCATGAGCGATGGCATCGGTGTAAACCCCTGAGCGCATAGCTCTTTTTGCGGCAGCCTTGGCGTATCTGGCTGCCTCCTCATACAAAGCGCCTTCCGTAAAATGCCTGGCCAGCGTCACGCAGTGCTCCTCGATCGTATCTTTGTGCAGCAGTTCGATGGATCTGCCCACCTTACGATGAAGCTCCTGTTTCTGGCCCGTCAAAAGGGATGCGTAGACCACTTCCATGGTCAGGGCATGCTTGAAAATATAAGTGGTGTCCGCGCCAACTCCACGCTGGTAAATCAACTCCGCATCCTTCAAGGCTGACAGGCCGGCCGCAAGCTCCGTTGCTTCGCATCCGGTGGCCAGTTGTATCAGTTCGTGGCTAAATTTCCGTTCGATGGCAGAACCAGTCTTGATGATCAGTTTGGCAGACTCCGGCAGGATATCGATCCGCGCCGTGATGATATCCTGAATGCTGGAAGGAAGATTCATCGTTACTTTGGAAGCCAGGCGGCAGAGGCCCTCCTGCATCTCGATTACCCCCAGATCCCTGAGGGACTTCATGAACTCTTCGACAAAAAACGGCACGCCTTCGGTTTTTTCAATAACGAGATCAGCAAGCTCATCTTCAATGCCCTCGGTTTGCAGCAAATGCGATGCGATGGCAATGCTTTCATGATCGGATAACCGGGATACGATGAGGTGATGGCAATAGGATTTCGCACCCCAATTGGGGGCAAACTCGGGCCTGCATGTAAACACGAGCAGAACCTGCTCCGTCGGAATGCGCTCCAGGAGATATCCGACTGCCTCCCCCGAGCTTGCATCCATCCAGTGGAGATCTTCTATGGCAAGCACCATGGGCCGCAGCCGCGCCGCTTTGATCACCATGCGGCTTAATGTGTCGTTTATCCGTTCCCGTTTGGCCTCCGGACCCATCACCTCCTGGTCTATCCCGCTGTCCTTGACAGACAACAGCTCCAGCAGGCAAGGCAAAGTGCGGGCGGCATCAATGCTGAGCGCATCCAGACCCTTCATGACTTTTTCACGCACTGCCGAATCCGGTTCGCCATCATCTACCCGGAAATAGGCTTTGAGAACGTCGATGATCGGATGATATGCGGCTCTTTGGCTATACGACAAGCATTTGCCTTCGTAAAAAAAGACGTCATCGTTTGCAATTGCTTTGCGAAATTCATAGAGCAGGCGGGACTTGCCCATGCCCGCTTCGGATGAGATGACCACGGCCTGCCCGTTTCCCTCTCTGGCACGATGATAGGCATCGAGCAGAAACTCGAGTTCCTGCTGTCTTCCCATCAAAGGGGTCAGGCCCCGTTCGGCGCTCACATCAAACCGGGTTCTCATGCTGCTCGTGGCTATGACCCGGTAGACCTCGATGGGTTCTGCCTTTCCTTTGATTTCTTTCTTCCCTAATCCCTCAAAACGGAAAAACCCCTCAGTGAGTTTGAAGGTCTCGGTGGTGACGTAGGTGGTGCCGGGCTCGGCCAGTCCTTCCATCCGGGAAGCCAGGTTTACTGTGTCTCCCACAACCTTGAAATCGACTCGCAGGTCATTGCCCAGGGTCCCCACAACGACCGGTCCGGTGTGGATGCCGACCCGCATACGAAGAGGCGGGATGGTCTTGCCTTCTTTTTGAAGCTGCTCATTGAACCGGGCCATTTCCCAGTGGATGGCCAGGGCCGAGCGGATGGCGCGCTGTGGGGCGTCCTCAAGGGCGATGGGCGCGCCGAATAGCCCCATGACCCCGTCGCCGGTCATCTCGTTGACGGTCCCTTCATAATCGTGAACTTTGTGGATGAGGATTTCATAGACCCGGTCCATCAGGGCGTAAGCCTCTTCCGGGCCAAGTTTCTCGGTAAGCGGGGTATAACCCGCCAGATCGCAGAACAGGACCGTGACCTGTCTTTTCTCGCCCTCAATCCGATCCCTCTGTGCCAGGATCTTCTCGGCCAGACCCGTGGGGAGATAGCGCTTCAGCCTGGCTATGGGGTCAAGAGGGACTGAAGTTTTGGGTGCGGAGACAGGGGCGGGTAAAGCGTGGCCGCATTCGCCGCAGAACTTCGATCCCGGAGGGATTTTTGCCCCGCATCCGGAACATGAAAGCTCAATCTTTGCCCCGCATTCCTTGCAGAACTTGGAACCTTCGGGTATTTCGCTATGGCAGTTCGCACAGATCATGGCGCTCTCCTATTGGTTGAACTTTGGGCACTTCATAGCTGCCCCCTCCGGCTGAAGGGCCGGTTCGCTCTTATCATAGCTTTGCCAATGCTTCCTGAGCCATCGTCACCCACCCGTCTGCTCCGCATTCCTTGTAGATGTCTATCGCCCTGCCCAGTTGTTCCCTGGCCTTGAACATGTCGCCTTTACGTTTGAACAGCTCGGCGTACACGGCAATGTCCCTGGCCAAGTGCCATCTCATGCCGTTGCGCTCATCCGCTTCAATGGCCTGCTCGATCCAGTGCTGGGCTTCCGCAAAATGCTGGCCGTCGATGTTCAAGAAGATTTCGCCTATGTTTCTGCGTATCCACCCTTCAATCGATTTTGGCTTGCACTTAATTGCATCTCGGCACAGGGACTCCAGATCAACGCCCTGTTCACCGTTCATTATATTATCCAACGCGACACCCGTTTTGCATAGGCGCGACCAAGATGGCAAGACCTCACTTCGCTCCCTGAGACGAAAGGCTTCTTCATAATGAAACACGGCTTTTTGGAAATCTCCCATTACGTGAGTGATCTCAGCAAGGTGATAATGTGCAAGTACGTTCCATACTAAATAGTCGGCCCTGTTCGCGAACTCAGCGCCGCGAGAGAGATTGTCCGTTGCTTCTTTCAGCAACCCCCTGCCATACAAACAAAGACCGTGGCTCACGTATGCCCGGCACTTGGAGAATACGTCGCCAATCTCTTCTGCCAATCGGACGGCTTCTGCGGTCAATGCGAGTCCTGCCGAAGGTGCACCTTGAAAATAGAGTGCCATGCCTACGACACTCTTGGAAGATGATATGGCCCACAAATTGCTTGACATAACAGCCAGTTGAAGAGCCTTTTCAAGGTGAATTAAACCGTTCTCAAAGTCGCAAGCCACTGTGTAGATGTGCATTCCCAACCAGAAGTTCGCCTGAGCATAAGTAACAAAGGCTTGGGCTGCTTCAGAGAGCTCGATAGCGCTTTTCAGGTCTTTGAGCCCCCGTTCGAAGTCTTCTCGTACGAACGAATGGTATGATCCTGTAACACAGTAGATCATGGCTATCCGCTTTGGATTATTGCGCCTTGCAGCAAGAGCGACAACTGGCTCCACGGCTTGATAGGCTTCGACATGGCGATTTATTTGCATGTAGTACAGTCCCAGAATCATCCTGGCGTCAATGAGGCTTTCTTCCACATGATCTGTTCGCGGGAGTCTTTCGAGAGACGTTATCCTCCTCTTGGCATGTGTAATGGCTTCGCTCAGTGATCCTTTTCGTGCTGCCCTTTTTCCGGCCAAATGGAGGACTTCAGAGGCCTTTTCGTAATTTTCAGATGCCAAATAGTGCTCGGCTAATATGCCGTAATGGTCACTCAGGTTCTCGCTATGGACCTCCTTGATAGCGGCAGCGATCTGGTTATGGAGTTTCTTCTTTCTCTCAGGGAGTATGGCGTCATAGACTACTTCCCGGGTGAGAGAATGGTTGAAGACGTATGTTGCGTGCGGGAAAATGCCATGCTCGTATAGAAGCTCGGACTTGGTGAGAATGGAGAGGAGAGACAGCAGCTCCTGATCAGGGATGCCTGTGAGCTTCTTTATGAGACTGTGGGTGAATTCACGCTCTATGACGGCGCCCGTCTGGACCAGCGCTCTGGCGCCTTCGGGAAGCGAATCAACCCGGGCCATGATGACTTCGTTGATGGTGGAGGGAACTGTTATATCCGTGCCATTCCCCGATACGTGGCCTTTGTGATCTTTCTCTTGGGTGGTCTTGAGCTCCTTCAGGGACCTGACGAACTCTTCGATGAAAAACGGGATACCCTCGGCGCGCTGGAGAATCACGTCTTCAATCCTCTCTTTACGGGGCTCAGCGCGCAGGAGATAGGAGATCATCGTGCCGCTCTGTTGTTTCGAAAAGCGATTCAATGTCACCTGGCTGTGATAAGATCTCGTTCCCCAGTTGGGTGCAAAAGAAGGACGGTAGGTGAATATCAGCATTAAGCGCATCCCTGGTACGACACCCAGAAGATCCTTTGCAGCATCTTCTGAGCTTTGGTCCATCCAGTGCAAATCCTCGATGGCCAGTATCAAAGGTCTCTTCTCAGCTCCCCTGACCACAACCGCCTTTATTGCCTCAAGAATCCGATCCTTCCGGGCCTCCGGGCTTATCGGCATTTTTTCTATGCCGCTGTCTTTCACGGATAAGAGTTCAAGGAGGTACGGCAGAGTGGCGCCTTCATCAATCTCCAGTAATTTCAATCCTGTTTTGACCTTCTCGGTAATGTCCGAATCCGTGTCTTGGTCTTCTATGCCGAATGTTGCCTTGAGTACGTCCATGACCGGATGATACGCAACCCCTCGGCCATAAGAGAGGCACTTCCCTTCCAGGAACAAAGCGTCTTCGTTGGCCATGGCCTTTCTGAACTCATATAAAAGCCTGGATTTCCCTACCCCGGCCTCCCCCACGATAGAGACGGCCTGACCTCTCCCTGCCTTGGCCCTCTCAAAGGCATCGAGCAAAACTTCCAGTTCCCTTTCCCTTCCAATGAGCTTACTGAGGCCCCGCTCCGCACTCACGTCGAACTTAGTCCTTCGGGTGCTGGGGGCGATGACCCGATAAACCTCGATGGGTTCTGCCTTTCCTTTGATTTCTTTCTTCCCCAAACCCTCAAAGCGGAAAAACCCTTCTGTAAGCTTGAATGTCTCGGCAGTGACGTAGGTGGTGCCGGGTTCGGCCAGTCCCTCCATCCGGGATGCCAGGTTCACCGTGTCGCCCACGACCTTGAAATCCACCCGCAGGTCATTGCCCAGGGTCCCCATCACAACCGGTCCCGTGTGGATGCCTATTCTCATACGAAGTGGCGGGATGGCCTTGCCTTCCTTCTGAAGCTGCTCATTGAACCGGGCCATTTCCCAGTGAATGGCCAGGGCCGAGCGGATGGCCCGCTGCGGGGCGTCCTCCAGGGCAATGGGCGCGCCGAATAGTCCCATTACCCCGTCGCCGGTCATCTCGTTGACGGTCCCTTCATAATCGTGGACTTTGTGGATGAGGATTTCATAGACCCGGTCCATGAGGGCGTAAGCCTCTTCGGGGCCGAGTTTCTCGGTTAGCGGGGTATATCCCGCTAAATCGCAGAACAGGACCGTGACCTGTCTTTTCTCACCCTCGATCCGATCCCGCTGGGCCAGGATCTTATCAGCCAGACCCGTGGGGAGATAGCGCTTCAGCCTGGCTATGGGGTCAAGAGGGACTGGAGTTTTGGGTGCGGAGACAGGGGCGGATAAAGGGTGGCCGCATTCCGGGCAGAATTTGCTGTCCGTCGGTATCGTTTTGCCGCATTCCGGACACATGAGTTCAATCTTTTGGCCACATTCCTTGCAGAATTTGGAGCCTTCTATAAGCTCCGTCTGGCATTTCAGGCAGATCATGACACCCTCCTCTTTCTTAGAAAACCTCTCCGGCAAGAAGAGCCTTTACAAATTCCTCCAGGGGCCATACGGTGAGCAGATCAAACTGATAACGCCTTGATCCGCAATAAACTCCGATCAGGCGATCAACTTTCAGACTGGCGTTATCCAGCAAGGAGCGCAAAGGCTTCTCCCACGCCCGGTCCCATTTATCGGATCGTTTAACCTCCACAGCGACCACATGGGGAAGGCTGCCCGATTGTCGACGCGCAGTTTCGATGATAAAATCCACTTCCACTCCAGCGGGTGTTCGATAGTAATATAGAGGCCGAAGCTTGCGGCTGACCTCATTGTATACCCGCAGTTCATGATAAACAAGGGTTTCCAGCGCGGTCCCCTGCCAGATCCGATCAACGGAATCACGCAGCCAGCCCGCCGCGGCCCGTGCTACCCCAGGGTCAAACCAATAGAACTTGGGGTGAGTCGCTTCCCTTACCTTCAAACCCGGACGCCAGGCCGGCAGGAAATGCCCGATCAAAGTATCCAGCAGGATGGAAAAATAGGTATCCACGGTGCTGCGGGATACGGCCGCCTCCCGTGCAATACTCTGCAGATTGACTACCTGTCCATTAAGCTGACCCGCCAGACTCAGGAAACGGACAAAGGGAGGTACCCGGCGCACCAGCCCTTCCTCCCTGACTTCTTCCTTGAGGTAGGTGTTCAAATAGGCGGCAAGAATCTCGATGGCTGCCTCCGGATCATCCTGAACAAAGGGCAGCATCCCCCATTCCAGGGAGCGGGATAGATTAAATTCTTTTCCCAATTCG
>Ga0209287_10000334_pt1 | contig 29709 bp, 24 predicted proteins | sample PPLLak3cmMay2015_2_FD_187255 | JGI IMG/M metagenome (GOLD analysis project Ga0209287, IMG submission 187255) | Freshwater sediment microbial communities from Prairie Pothole Lake near Jamestown, North Dakota, USA - PPLs Lake P8 Core (1) Depth... | ecosystem: Environmental > Aquatic > Freshwater... | reverse complement strand
AGCTTCTCCTCATCCAAGAAGATGGTTCTCCTCAAGTAGCACGCAGCTCGCCTGACTCTAACAGGTGTCACACCATAACCGAAAGCCCCTCCCCAAAAGAGGGGCTTTCGGCGTTTTAAGCCCCCCGTATCCCCTCGTAAGTTGCTGCCCTCCACGCTAGTCCCGCCAAATGGGTTTGTTTTGCATAATTGAGTGTGGGTTTTTCTCCGGTCCGGTGCAGGTGGACCGGTTGCGACAGGTCTTGCGTCGACGAAGTCGGCGTGTGACCTGCCGCCAGCGGGAGCGTCGGGTCACACTTCCGCGAATCACATAGACAAGGCACGCGGAAGCAAGAGTCGACGCAACTGAAAGTAAAAAAATCGCAGCGGTTTGGTGGTGAAATTATCATACCTCCCCCTAACCCCCTCCTTGGTAAGGAGGGGGAATGGCGAAACCCAAAGGGTTTCGGCCAGGGCGTCAGGTCTCCGCTAGCAAAGCCTCGCTAAGGACCTGACGCAACTGATAATAGCTTTCATAATAAAGGAGCGTGGGAAATCACCACCGAAGTTGTAGTGAAATTGCGGGAGGGTAACATCGGATGAATATTTGAATTTTCTCTGCGAGAAAAAGCATGTCGAAACCATAAAGGTTTCGACCTGCCGCGGAGTGATTCTACAAACAATTTGTTACCCATGTGTTCGGCCTATACCTCCCCCTAACCCCCTCCTTGGTAAGGAGGGGGAATGGCGAAACCGAAACGGTTTCGGACAGAGATGAATTACCGGTGGTATCCAATAAGCGGCCTTCATATAATGGGGGCGGTGGATTTTCAACACCGATGTTGTAGGGATTTTGCAGAGGGGGGAAAGAATAGATTGCCTAAGAAAGCGATAGTGCAAAAGCCAAACCGAGTTGCCTGAGACAGCTTTCAACACCCTAAAAGGGTGTTTTACCTGTTTGGGGGTGGGTGGACATATGTACCATGATGGTTTAATCTTTCCATCAAAGTCGTTGGGCTATAGCCCGCCAAAGGGCAAAATTGGGTAAAAAGAACGGAAAATCCGAAAAAAAACCACTTTTTCAAACAAAGTTAAAACCAGACTGACAGATGTTGTCACCCACTTTTATTATATTATACCTGTAAATTTCAAAAGAGCAAGGCAGGTGCGGCGGCGAAAGCTCCCGGACCTCTCCTTTCAGCAGCGGTTTTAGACATCAGAACAGGATAGATTTTTGCCGGAGAGCAGAAGGAGGATTATGGGAGGTTTCAAAGCTGATTCCGCGAAAAGCGGAAAGAATCGTCCTTTAGAGGACAGGCAATCGCAAATTCAATCGGAGGGCATTTAATGCGAAAAAGAAAAAAGAGCACAATTTTCGGACTGATAACGCTGGCGGTCCTGGCGGGGCTTTTGTCCTGCGACCGGGACTGCCCTTCCTGCCCGGATGACGAACCACCGGAGGTCATGGATTACAGGCTCTATGCCTATGATCCCATGAATCGTTTTATCATGTCGATGGATATCCCGGAGGATACCTTAATCGATTCCATGAGTGTCGATTATAGCGGAGCCTATATATTCGTGACTCCGGACGGCAATAAGTTGCTGGTAATGCGCTTTAATTATGAAGATGGACATGAAATCGAGGTCTACAACACCGCCGATTTATCGCACGATCAAACGCTGGATCTCTATGGTTTTTATTATTTTGATGGCGGCGATAATTATGCGGTATGCTTTGCCCATGATAGTGTCTGTTTTGTCAATCCATCTACATTTGCTATTGTGAAATCCATATTGTTGCCTTATAGCGCAGGATCGGCCTATTTGGATACGGTGACAGACAGATTTTTCGTTGAGTCTCTGAGATCTTCGGATACTGCGAGCATTGTGCACACAATAGATTGTCTAACCAGGGAGCTGACCGATTCGGTGGTGTTCCAATGGCCTTTTGGTGGAATAGTATCATTGGCTTATAACTGGCTTACCGATGATCTTTATATGCACACCAAGGTAACCACCGGTGTCGCATATATAAGAATCTATAATCTGGGGACAGATTCAATAATTTCTTCTTATAGATTAACCGAAGTAGGGGGGGCAGTTGCAGTTTCGCCGGATGGAAACGAGGTATATGTAACGGACGGTGGGAACGGAATGCTGGGTTATATTCCGGAGCATCCGCTTTGGATATTCGACGCCCTTTCCCGCCTGCCGAAAACATGGATCCCCCCTTATGATTCAGCAGGTTTCTTATATCCCTATTTCGGTCAAGTCTGTTTTACACCGGACGGCAACAGAGCATACGTCGGTATGAACGCCAGCGCCAACGGTCCGGTCCCGATTATCTCTGTCGATACCCGGGAGCGCGAAATTATCAGAAGAATCTCACCGTTTCCCGCCTTTACGGCAATCATCGCGTCTGGGCCGGTGCCTCAAATTGAAATCGACGAGTCCAACAAATAATTTTTAACATCGGAGGGCATTTAATGCAAAAAAGAAGAAAGAGCACATTTTTCGGACTGATAACGCTGGCGGTTCTGGCGGTGTGGGTATGCCTGGTCAGCTGCGACGATTCCACCGGCCCGGACGGTGAACCGGATGAGCACCTATTCTATATTGCCCCTAAAATCGGCAATATGGTGAAGGTATTTTCGGTGGAGCAGGAAAGCATTGTCGATTCGTTTGTGGTTGACAGTGTCGACGAATCATGGGATATGCAGATTCATGTAATCGGTAATGATTCTCTTCTGGCCGTATCTTCAGAATCAAAAACATACATCGTAGATTTGGAATCAAAACAGGTTATTTGTACATATCCCTATGAAACCCGGGTCTTCAGCAGGGATTCAAGGTATTTTTTCCATTACAATCAGCAAGAACTACGAACCTTTCCCGAAAATGGATTGGTTACTGGTGAGACTGGGGCGCTTTTAGGTGTCGCGTTTTGTAATCAATCGGAAACTGTTACATATGTCTACCCGGATTTTACGATGGGAGGGATGCGGTTCTCGCTGGGGATTTACTTTTTGACCAGCGATTCGATCTGTAATCATCTTCGGTATGCGTTCGGCGAACCGATCGAGGCCACCTTTAATTTCCCCATCGCGAGTTTTGAAAAGGCATATGTCGGTATTTCATGGCCCATTTCAGGGTTGGTTGCGACAGACTTCGCTTCCGATACCGTAAAGTTTTTGAAACAATTCGACGTGGGCGCGGGGATAGTCCCATTGGTTGCACCAAATGACGAATATGTCTTTGTCAGCGATTATGGGGTTACCTCATTCGAATTTGTTCCCAGCGAGCATATTTTTGTTTTCGACGCCGAAACCGAAGATTCGATCGCCGCGATCGCGTATCAGGGAATTGATATGGTATATTACATGATAATTTCCCATGACAGTAAGTACCTTGTAGCCCGGCCTTTAAACGAATTCGAGGATATTACCTCAATCTGTCTGATTGATGCAGAGAATTTTGAAGTAATTGGAGCATATGATTGCGGTTTCTTGCCGGGGTCGATCTCGGCAAAATACGCCGCGAGAAACGGATGGTAGAGAATGATTTAGAGAATACTATTGGGCAGCAGAACGGGTTCCATGGTGTTCGCATCGTGAATGAGCTAGAAACCCGACACCAATTTCCTAAACCTTCAGCCAATTCCGGCATTTTAAAACCCCTCCGATCCTTGCCAAAATACCGCTTCTCCCGCGATTAATTGTGATTTCTGTTTCCCGCCCGAAATTTGCTTCAATTACGATTTGCTGGATTTGGGTTACCGTATAGATATTTCGACAATTAGCGGGCGGGAGCACAGACTCCCACGGCGCAAATGGAATCCGGAAATGACAAAGGCCCCTCGGGGTGAGGGGCCTTTATCTTACGGAGATATTTAAAGGTAAAACGGGAGGTTATTTTATCAAGTTGTGGGCGGCGGCATCGGTGACCCGGGTCACTCCGGGATTACGTTTGGGGGCCGCAGGGGGATCGGACAGCTGCCAGTTGTCGGGATCTGAGGGGTCTCCCCCCTTGTAGGAAATGCGCCAGTAATATTCCAGAGGGTAATAGCCCGACCAGTCGGGAGCCCAGTAATCGATATATCCATAAAAATCGTAAACGCCGGTGGAGGGGTTGGAAATATCGGACATCATCACCGACAGATAATAAATCCAGCCATCGGTGTATCCGAATTCGCTGTTGATAAAGGCGAGCACTTCTTCGTCGGCAAAGTACTGCAGGGCGACGAAAGCGAATTGGACGTGCGGCAGGGAGGATTCGACTTCAACGGTATCGTGCACGGTATGCGTGACCGTAACGGTATCATGCACCGTATTAATAACGGTGACCGTGTCGTGCACGACCTGAGTTATTCTGACGGTATCGGTCACGTTATTGAATACCGTGTCGGTGACGAAGACGGTATCCCCCGCTTCGCCGAAAACGGTATCGATACTGAAGAGGGTATCGGTTTTAAAGACCGTATCGGGATCGCTTTCGATGTATTTGATATCATGCACGTATTCGGTTTCGGTGATTCTTTCGGTTTTTTCGCAGGATAAGCTAATAAAGGCCAGAATGGTGATGAACGAAATCGCCACGAACCTTCTCATCGCCTGTCCCCTTTCCGGGCCACGCCCATTTATTAAATTATTCCGAGAGTGACTTCTGCAAATAGCATTCCGGGGCGGGTATTATTTGACAGCAACGCAATACGTTGAGTGACAGTCAATTACGGGCACACAAAAGCAGGGCCCTTACCCGGCGCTGAATATCTTTGCATATTGTTGCCGGATACCGGGATGGAGCGGAACGGGTAAAATAAAACCGGCCATACATACAAGGAGGTGAAAAAGTATGGCCGGTCAAAGCGGAGGGGGCAGGATCGAATCCTGCGATGTCCTTATCTACTCGCCTGCATCCGAGGCTGCACTATGCCCTGAGGCCCCTCCTTATATCGAATGTTAACCGTTGTCTCTTTTTGTATATAATTTGAAATTCTTTCGTCATTACCGTACCTCTTTTTATCGGTCATTATTTCAAAAAGTGGGCGTGAATGGTCTGCTTTCGGGGGACGGTCCCGGTGAATATTCGCTTCGCGGACTGCGAGTTCTCCCCCCTTTTTTGGCCGCGGTTTCTTCGGCCTGGTTTTCAAAACCGATAAGAAAGTCCTGGTCGGCTTCGCCGGCGGCGGATGCATGCGCATAAACATAGGTCTGGATGACTTCATGCAAACGGCTGAGGCGTTCCAGGTCCTGAGACAGGGATTCGTTGCGGGGTTTGAGGATCTGGCACGATTGGGTAATCGAGCCGGACAGCTGTTTAATGTTGTCTGCTGCTTGTTCCAGTTGCGCAATTTTGTCGAGCAGCGCGGTGGTTTCTACCAGGAGATCTTCGAGATGACTGAAGCTAAGCATTACGTTCTCCCCTCTTGCATTGGTTTATTAGGATATTGGTTGAATGACGAGTTCATCTGGTACGCCCAACAACAACAGAAAATACGATAACGGGGGGAAAAGCACATATAAGGAGGACGGCCTTTGGTGTAGAAACCGGGATAAATGAGTGCTGGCAATCGGTCCGTCCTTTTAAATGGTTTAAGTTTTTTAAATCAAATTCCGTGCCCGAAAAGGAAAGCGCTGTTAAGGTATTCCCGTGGCAAAACTTAGCTGAAACAGGTCATTCAGGGATTTATGAAAATCCATAAAAACGGCCGTAGGGAGGCGAAGCGAATTACGAAATTTGAAAAAGGCACGGGCCGCTGCTCAATAATAGGGTGTTAGAATTCGATTAATTTGGATTTTGAGATTTTTTAGTAACTTCGTTATTTGGAAGACGACAAGGGGGTTGAAACCGCGGCGCCAGCCGTGGCGATTCCCAATAGATTGTGGAGACCGCAAAAAAGGGGGCACAGGTTTAAAATTCGAACCGCTACAGCTACATGCGATTTTTAAACTTTGAGGTCGATTCGAAGTTCGCAAATATCTTGTGTAAAACTCAAGCATGGACAATAACAGCCCATCTGAAAAAGATATAAACCGCCCGGATGGACTTGCACTGGAAGATGCCGGTACTGGCAATTCCCGGCAATTATCCTCATCGCTGAGGCAAATGGGGATTTCCAACTGGAACGCCGGAGATATTTCATTCCGCAAGCTGATCGGATATTTTCACCAGGTTCTCTATTTAATCGACATAAGTTCCGAAGCCGTTTTATATGTCAGTCCTGCTTACAGCGAGGTTTTCGGTGAAGAAGCTCCTCCCGGCGGGAGCGGGCTGGCGTTGTGGGCGGCCATAATACATCCTTTTGATCGTGACCGGGTCATCAAAACTTATCGCAATGCGCCGGACAGGAAATCATACAATTTGACTTACCGGATTATTCGTCCGGATGGTAAAGTCCGCTGGATAAGGGACCGGGGGCATCCGGTCGAGGAGGATACCGGAGCGGCGGTGATAATTGCCGGAGTCATCGAAGACATCAGCGATTTGCGAACGGTCAGTGAGTCATTGGAATCTCTGGGGCAGAAGTATTCGGCAGTACTCCGAGGGGAATCCGACCTGCTGATATTCTGTCTTCAAGCAAGCCATAGAATAGTCGAGGTCAACCGGGGATTCGAACGGCTAATGGGATACGCTCCCGGCGAGGTTGTCGGGAAAAGCCTGGAGGAACTGGGAATAATTCCTCGAATGCCGGATCCGGGGAGGATCGATTCCTTATTCGGCAACGACGGCAGATTCGGCGATCTGGAGATAGTGCTGATCTCCAGATCGGGTGAAGAAAGAGAATGCCTGTTGTCGGGAGAGCTGGTTGAGATCAACGGGGTTTCTCATATCATATATATCGCGAAAGATATATCCAATCATCTCGTCGTAAAAAGATCCCTGAATGGATTATCGGGATTATCGAAGTTTTCCACGAGGCAGGAGCTGTACAAGAAAGCGGTCCTGCTGCTGGCAGAGGCCAGCGGGTCGAATTGCGTGTTTATCGGGGAACTGGACCCGGTTACCGGGCGGCCCGGTGAAATACTCGGAATGTGCATAGAGGGGCGGGAGATGCCGAATGTCAAGTGTTCGCTATCGGAGGAAGTGGTGGAGTCGCTTCGCGGCGGCAAGGCTTTTTCGGCGGATTCCGATTCCTGCAGCATACATCCTGGAGTCGCCGTAATCGACCAGGACAAAATAGGGCGCTTGCATTGTTATCCGGTAGCCGATGAAAACGGGCAGACAGGAGCCTATATTGCCGCTTTCGAATCAATTCCGCAGAAATCGCCGAATCCGTTATCGGAATTATTGCCGATATTTGCGGCCCGATTGAGTTTCGAATCAAAGCGTTTGGAAACCGAAAAGCGACTTCGCCGGAGCGAAGAGCATTTCGAATTGGCCCAGGATATCGCTCAGATGGGGTCATGGTACTGGGATATTCGGGAAGATCGATTCCAGTTTTCGCACGAGGCAAAAAGGATTCTGGGAATAAATCCGGCGGCCTTCAGCGAGACCTATGAAGAAATGCTGAATGTGATTTATCGAGATGATCGCGAGGAGGTGGTCGGAAAATTCGAGGATATCCTGAAGCGGGGAAATTCATCCGACCGATTTCACATGGAGCTTCGCATAAATAACCGTTCACTGGGATTCCTGTGGGTGGAATCGTTGGGGAAGGTTATCAGGGACCGAACCGGCCAGCCAATCCGTATTTTCGGGGTCATCAGGGATATATCGAAACGAAAATCTGCGGAAATGCAGTTGAGTAAGACACAATCGCTTTTGACTGCGGCGCTGGATTATTCTCCGGTGGGGATTATGGTTGCGGATGCCGTGGAAGGCGAAGTAATTATCGCCAATAATGCCGCGAGGACAATATTGGGGACGAAGGCAGATATTCGTAATTGCGATATCACCGAAGAACTGCCCTTTAACTGGAAGGTTTTTCGGCCGAACGGGACTCCTATTCCGGCCAACAGCCTCCCCCTGGCTCGGGCGATCAAGCACGGTGAAATCACGCGCGATATGGAGTTATGGCTTGAGCGCCAGGACGGAGAAAAGCGGATTCTCCAGACCAGCGCCGCTCCGGTCAGGGACAGCAAGGGTGATATTTGCGCCGGGGTAGTGGTATTCAGCGACATAACCGAGAGGAAGATGACTCAAAATGCGCTTCGCGAACAGGCATCGACCCTGCGCGGAATTCTATCCTCCACTCCGGCCGGGATACTCATGGTGATCGACCGGAAAATCACATGGGCGAGCAACAGATTTTACGATTTGATCGGGTATTACCGGGAGGAACTCCTCGAACGAAATACCGAGATATTGTACCCCGATAATTTCGAATACGAACGGGTTGGGAAGGAACTGTACGCTCAAATCGAAAAGAGCAGCATCGGGACTCTGGAAGCGAAATTCAGGGATAAGGGGGGGCAAATTTTCGAAGTTTTAATCAGCGGGATGCTGCTTGATCCCAATAGTCCGGAAAGGGGTCATGTGTTTTCGATCCTGGATATAACAAAAAACAAGGAAGCGGAGGCTATGGCGGCCAGGAACCTGGCGCGATTCCGGGCGATATTCGAGAGCACCAAGGCAGGGATAGTACTGACCGACCTGGCTGGTAATATTGTCCAGGCCAACCGCGCGTACGAGGCAATGGTGGGATATTCAGGCGAGGAGTTGTGCCGGATGAATGTTTGCGACTTCACCAATCCTGAAGACGTGGAAACCACCAGGCAGGTAATAAGAGAATTCCTGGAAGGAGAAGTGAGTGCTCGGACGTTCGAGAAAAGGTATCGAAGAAAAGAGGGGGACGAAATAAATGTATCGGTAACAGGATCGGTGATTCTGGATACCAGAGGCAAAATAGAAAACCTGATGGCAGTGGTAATCGATATTACCGAGCAGAAAAATTCCGAAGCGGCGCTGCAAGCGGCTTTGAAGGAAATCGAGGGACTGAAAGAACGGCTAGAGGCGGAAAACACTTATTTGCGAGAAGAGATTGGAGAGGTACACGGGGCCGACCAAATACTGGGCGAAGACGATCACTTCCTGGAGACGATGGAGAAAGTGCGGCGAGTCTCCCCCACTGACGCCACGGTTTTGATAATTGGAGAAACCGGGGTAGGCAAGGAACTGGTGGCACGGGCAATCCATCAACAGAGCCGGCGCAAAGACGCTTCGATGATAAAGGTCAACTGCGCCAGTATTCCCCGTGAATTATTCGAAAGCGAATTTTTCGGGCATGTCCGGGGGTCGTTTACGGGAGCGGTCGCGGACAGAAGCGGGAGGTTCGAATTAGCTGACGGGGGAACGTTGTTTTTGGATGAGGTCGGCGAGATTCCGCTCGAACTGCAAAGTAAGCTCCTGCGGGTTTTGCAGGAAGGGGAATATGAGCGTATCGGAGAGGAAAAGACCAGGAAAGTTGATGTCCGCATCATAGCGGCGACCAACAGGGATATCGAGGCGGAGGTAATAAAGGGGCGATTCCGGCAGGACCTGTACTATCGGCTGTCGGTCTTCCCTGTCGAGGTTCCTCCACTACGGCAAAGGCCCGACGATATCCCGATTCTGGCCGACTATTTCCTGGGGCAGATTAGCCGGCGGATCGGGGTGCAAAAGCCGGAATTGACCGAAACGCACTACCGGCAGCTGCAGGGGTATAACTGGCCCGGGAATGTCAGAGAGTTGCAGAATCTAATCGAGCGGGCCGTGATTACATCGATGGGCGATGATCTGGTTTTCCCGCTTCCGGATGCGGAGCATTTATCCGACAAGCCATCGGCAAGGGCGATAAAATTCGTAAGTCCGAACGCAATCATAAAAGAAGATCAGCTAAAAGAGATCGAGACCGCGAATATCATTGCGGCGCTGGAGAAGTCCGACTGGAAGGTTTCGGGGCCGGCGGGAGCGGCGGAGCTATTGGGGATGAATGCCTCGACGCTGTATTCCAGGATTAAGGTTTTAGGGATTAAGCCGGACGATAGAACTGAAATCGACGATAAATAAAAAACCCGGGAAGGAACTCTCGGGTCAAAAAAGTGGAGGGGGGAGGATTCGAACCTCCGAAGGCTTCGCCGACAGATTTACAGTCTGTTCCCTTTGGCCACTCGGGAACCCCTCCAATTCTGTCATTTATTCGGCGCATTCAGGATTTTAGTCCCCACCAGCGAAAAATAAGCCGGCGAAGGGACTCGAACCCCCGACTGGCTGATTACAAATCAGCTACTCTACCATCTGAGTTACGCCGGCGCCGAAATCAGGCCTCTAATCTATATAAAAGAATCGGCAAGTCAAGCCAATTATCGAGCCTGAAAGTCAATCGCTGCGAATATCTTGTCTAAATTTTCCGTTTCCAGCGAGTCCCCTGCGGGGTATCCTCGAGGATGATACCCTTGGCCAGTAGATCTTCGCGGATGCGGTCGGCTTCGGCGAAATTTTTGGACCTTTTGGCGGCGGTCCGTTTTTGTATCAACGATTCGATTTCCTCATCGGTTTCATCCGATTTGGTCAGGAAGTTCAAGACGGTATTGACTTTCTCGAAAGCCGCGAGGGCTTTGTCTCTCTCCCCTGCCGAGAGATTGTTTTCGGAACGGAGGCGGTTGATATCCCGAATAAAATCAAAGACTTCACCGAGGGCAGGGGAAATATTGAGGTCGTCGTCGAGAGCCGCTTCGAAACCGTGCAGCAACTTTTCAATGACTTTAGTTCCTTCGCCGTTCGCTTCCCCGCCGGGGTAGTCTTTCAGATTGATATAAAAATCGTTGTACCGCTCCAGGGCATTGCGGGCGGCGTCGAGGCCATCCATGGTGAAATTCAGGGGCTGACGATAGTGAGTTGCAATAAGGACATATCGTATGGCCGCAGCCGGGTAGCCCTTATTTACCAGCTCGCGAATGGTGAAGAAATTCCCCAGGGATTTCGACATCTTGCGTCCTTCGACAATCAGGTGTTCGTTGTGAAGCCAGAAGCGCGAAAATTCGACACCGTGAGCTCCTTCGGACTGCGCGATTTCGTTTTCGTGGTGCGGGAATTTGTTATCGATCCCGCCGGTGTGGATATCGAAGGTTTCGCCGAGGTATTTCATCGACATGGCCGAGCATTCGATATGCCAGCCGGGGCGCCCGCGGCCGAGTTCGGTATCCCAGTAAATGTCGCCATCGGCCTCATCCCAGGCTTTCCAGAGGGCGAAATCGGAGATCGATTCTTTTTCGTATTCATCGCTGGCGATGCGGGTTCCCGATTTCAATTCCGCCTTGTCGATGCGATTCAGTTTACCGTACGGAGGATATTTATCTATGGCGAAGTAGTAGTTTCCACCGACCTTGTAAGCCAGTCCCTTCTCGACAAGTTTCTTGATAATCACGACCATCTCGTCGATGTGCCTGGTCGCTTCGGGGTAATAAGTGGCCCGAGCGATGCCGAGGGTATCGAGATCGTCGAAGAAGGCCTTTTTGTACTGCGCGGTATATTCATCGAGGCTGATTTTTCGTTCACGGCAGGCTTTAATTATTTTGTCGTCGATATCGGTCAGGTTCATGACGTGAACCAGATCGTATCCTTTGTATTCAAGATAACGGTGCAGCAAATCGATAAAAATGTTCGCCCGGAAATTCCCGATATGGGCGAAATCGTATACCGTGGGGCCGCAGGTATACATCCGGACCTTGTTGTCGTCGAGCGGATGGAATTCTTCCAGCTCGCGGGACATGGTGTTGTAAAACTTCAGCGCCATAGGTTTTGCCTAATATTTATAGAGTGCATCTACCGTCTTTTTATCCAGTTTCTTTATCACTTCCGTAATCAGCTTGACGGTATTGTCGTAATCCTCGCGATAAATTATGCTGTTATGCGAATGGATATATCGCGTGGGCGGTCCCATATAGACCGAAGGAACCCCCTCACCGGACTTATGAACCGGGCCGCCGTCGGACCCTCCGCGCGGCATCGACGTGAGATGGTACGGAATTTTCTTAGCTTCGGCGGTTTCCATGATTAATTCACGCAGCCGCTTATTCGGGATCATACTCCCTTCATAAACTAAAAGCGAAGGACCGTTTCCGAGCCGTTCCGGTCTCTTATAGTCTTCCGGCGGGACATCCCGGGCGATGCCGACATCGACGATGATGGCGACGTCAGGTTTCACGATATTGGCCACCGTGGTGGCTCCTCGGGAGCCGACTTCTTCCTGAACGGTACCGACGCTGTACAGTGTATTGGGATGGTTACCCGATTTGAAATTTTTCAGGACATCGACGGCAATGGCACAGGAAACACGGTTGTCGAAAGCCTTGGCCAGGTACATTTTCTTGTGATTCATGATGGTGAAGCTCGATTCGGGGACGATGGAATCTCCGACTCTGACCCCGAGCTTTTTGGTAACATCGTATTTTTCCATTGTCCCGACATCGATGAACATATCGTCGATCGACATCACCTTTTTGCGATCGTCATCCTTAAGAATATGCGGCGGCTGCGAACCGACCACGCCGATAACGGGACCTTTGGAAGTCAGGATGCGGACCCGCTGTCCCAGGACAACATGCGGCCACCATCCGCCGAGGGTAAGGAACTTGATGAATCCCTCCGGCGTGATCTCGCTGACCATGAAGCCGATTTCATCGAGATGTCCGGCGACCATTACGCGCGGGGAATCACTTTTCCCTTTTTTGCGGCCGATGACGGAGCCGAGGCGATCATGGCTGATTTCGGCGTATCCTTTCAGATATCGAGCCATCACCTCACGGGCGCTGTCTTCGTATCCCGAAGGCCCGTTGGCGTCGGTAATTTCCTGCAATAGTTTTTCGGTACTATCCATAACCACTCCAAATTAGGAATTAAAATTCAGGCGAATAATATAAGTAAACGTCCCGGCGAGGTCAAATGTTACCATTTGTTATTCCTAACATCGGGAGTAATTCACTGAGGGCTTTGATAATGATAACATCGCGCGGCATGGGATTGGGATATTCTCTACCCTCGCGGAATCTTATTATGGCTCTCATGCCGCTTTCGCGGGGACCGAGGTAATCTTCAAGATAGCGGTCGCCGACAAAAAGCAGCCGTTCGGGAGGAAGACCGATTAAACGGATGGCTTCGTCGTAAATTTTCGGATGAGGCTTCCTCCACCCAAAAGTCGATGAGAAAATAGTAAAATCGAAAAGAGAATGAAGGCGATATTGTGCCAGTTCCTTGACATGGTAATTTTCGGGAAAGATGGTGTTCGAAACCAATCCGATTTTCTTTCCGGCTTTTTTCAATCTATCAAGCACGGAAACGGTATCCGCGAAAATGGTCAACTGGGCGACAACGGGGCGATAATAAGCTTCGAAAAAGCGGTCGGCCAGTTCCTCGGGATCGGGTAGGTTCGTTTCTTCCAATAGCCTTACCAGCGGCGTGAGAATATTGTATTCTATCAAAGTCTCGGCGGCTTCATCGCGGTATTCTTCTCTGATTTTAAGATAGGTATCCGAAAACTCCTCGAGCGGCGGGGGGGCCATACTTTCTTCAACCAGGAATTCATAACCGCTTTTCAGGCAATCGAGGTTGAGTATTCTCCATGGGATATTTTCGTATTCGATGAGCGTCGAACCCATGTCGAAAATAATACCGTCGACGTCAATCTTATTCTTCATTTTCCTTTTCTTCCATGGAAGCGGTACAAATTCGCCTGATAAGTTCATCGAAATCGATTCCGGAAGCCTTTGCGGCCATGGGAGCCAGGGAGAGTTCGGTCATTCCCGGAATGGTATTGACTTCAAGGAACCAAGGCTTATTATCTTTGTCGAGGATAAAATCGACCCGGGCGAGTCCCCGGCAGCCGATTTGTTCGTACATCCGGGCAGCATATTTCATGATAAGGTCGGCGACTTTTTCATCGATTTCTGCCGGGCAGATGTACTGCGACATTCCCTTGGTGTACTTGCATTGGTAATCATACAATTCGTTTTTCGGGATGATTTCGACAATCGGCAGCGGGGTTCCATTCAGGACCGAGCAGGTGACTTCTCTCCCCTTGATGTACTGCTCGACCACAGCCTGAATCCCTTCTTTGAAAGCGGTTTCCAGCGCCGGTTTGATCCGGGCAGCCTCTTTTACGAGAGTCAGACCGACCGTGGAACCGGAATTGTTGGGTTTGACGATCAACGGGAGGGGGAACTCCCTGAGGATCTGACGAGTTGGGTCGACGCTCTTCAATTTACCTTTTTCGAACAGGAGCCATTTCGGAGTCGGGATATTTTCGGAGACGGCCAGTTTTTTGGACATGGCCTTGTTCATGGCCAGAGCCGAAGCCAGCATACGCGAACCGGTGTATTTGATGCCGGCTAGATCGAGGATGGCTTGAATGGTTCCGTCTTCGCCGGCTCCTCCGTGCAAAGCGATGAAAACAAGATCTATATTCTTGTATTCTTTCTTATCGAGGGTTTTGGAAATTACCAGGCTTTGTGGCGCTTCCACGCCAAGTTTAGAGAGAGATTTATCGTCGGCCTTCAGCATGAAACGGCCGCTGTCGTCGAGCAGGGTTTGGCCGCTGGCGCTGTCGATGGCCATGACGCTGTAACCGTTACGCTGAAGGGCTTCGGTTACGGCCCGGGCACTGGTGAGCGAGACGGCGCGTTCCGAGGAATTTCCTCCGGCCAGAACCAGCACTTTTAATTTATGCTCCATAATTCTTCCTTGAACGAATTTTGTACACAATAAAGAGAATCACCGCAATGATTATTATCGGCCAGGCGAGATTTTCATAAATATGGAAATATTCGATAATAGTCTCGAAATTGGAGACGAAGAGATAGCCGCTGAACAACACCAGGACATTAAAAAGGAGAAATGAGATGGACATCAGGAGAATTGTCCGATATTGATTATATGCAGACAGGCCGGAAATCACGGCAATGGCGGCGCGGACTCCGACAATAAAGCGGTTGAATATCAAAAGAAGGTCTCCCCTTCGTTTGAACCATTTTTCAAGATGGTAGATATCCTCGCGGGAAATCAGTTTCATATTTTTCCGAATAAAATATTCTCTGCCCAGGTTCTTTCCGAGATAGTACAGCAGGACCACCGACAAAATGCCTCCGAGATTTATGACAAAATAGGCGATCCAGACGTTAAGCCTCCCCGAGGCCGCGATGGCTCCGGCTGAAAGAGTAACCAGATCTCCGGGAAAGGGGGGGAAAATATTTTCGATGAATGCGGCCAGAAACAGGGCGGCGTAAATCCAGAAGGGACCGTAGGCGAAAATCCGGTCGAGGATTTCATTAATCAGCTGCAGCGACTGTTCCATTATCCTTGTAAATGAGTGCGGCAGCGGTGGCGGCAATACCTTCCTTGCGCCCGATAAATCCCATCTGCTCGTTACTGGTGGCTTTAATTGAAATACTATTTTCCGGTATTAAGAGAATACGTGCGATTTTGCCCTGCATAGAGGGAATATGGGGGCTCATTTTCGGTTCTTCGGCGATGATGACGGTATCCACGTTACCTACCTGGTAGCCCTCTTTAACGATCAATTCGAAAACGCGGGCCAGGAGAAGGGTCGACTTGATGTCTTTGAATTCTTCGTTGGTATCGGGGAAATGCCGTCCGATATCCCCCAAGCCGGCCGCTCCGAGGAGGGCATCTGCGATGGCGTGCAGCAGGACATCGGCATCGCTGTGTCCATCGAGGCCCATTTCGTACGGGATTATAACTCCTCCGATAACCAGGGTGCGGTTGTAGGCAAAGCGGTGGGAATCGTATCCCATGCCGATGCGGATTTCAGGCTTCATTGGTTTTTCCCAGACAATGCTTAATGTATTCCAAATCGTTTTCTTCAGTAACCTTGGGATTGGGAAATTCGGGAATCAAAGTTTTTACTTTGAAGCCCATGGCTTCGACCAGATTGGCATCGTCGGAGGCGGAAAGGTCATCGGGCGCCAACTGGTGAGCGCGCATCAGGATATCGTACTGGAAAACCTGCGGCGTTTCGGCAAGGTAAAGCTTGGTGCGGTCGAGAGTCGAAAGGATGAAACCGGCCTCCACCCTTTTGACGGTGTCACTTACAGGTCGGGCGAGGATGGCGGCCCGTTCCTTTTGGGCAAGGGCTACGACTTTATCAATATCGGAAGGGCTTATTAGCGGGCGAGCACCATCGTGGACGGCAACATACGACGTGGCAAAAGGGATGCTTTCCAGTCCCCGGCGGACCGAAGCCTGGCGCGATGGCCCTCCCGAGACAATCCTATTCACCTTTTGGAAGCCGTAGGGCTGGACGATTTTTTCGCGGACATACAGGAGATGTTCTTCGGCAACCACGACCGCGATTTCGTCGATGGAAGCGGCCCGTTCAAATTTCGCGATGGTGTGGCTCAAAAGCGGTTTATCACCGGCCATGCGGAATTGCTTGGGGATTTTTCCGCCGAATCTTTTCCCCTGTCCGGCAGCGACGATTATGGCTATGGTGCTCATAGATAATTAATATAAAGAGGGGCAAAGGGGGAAAAAAGTTTAAAATTTTCAGTGGATAATCATGCAATCGCCATAGCTATAAAAGCGGTATTGGTTTTCCACGGCGGCGCGATAGGCCCGCATGATGTTCTCTCGTCCGGCGAAAGCTGAGACCAGGATTATCAGCGAGGATTTGGGAAGATGGAAGTTGGTTATCATTTTGTCGACAACTTTGAATTCGTGGCCGGGCTTGATATAAAGGTCGACATTGCCAGTATACGGAAGGATTTCCCCGTCTTTGACTTCCGCCGATTCCAGGGTACGGACCGAGGTGGTTCCGACTGCGACGACTTTACCGCCGGCTTCTTTGATGCGGGAAATGGCCTTGGCGGCGGATTTGGTGATTTCGGCAAATTCGGGGTCGACGGTGTGGTCTTCGATATTATCGGTCTTGACGGTTTTGAAAGTACCGTAGCCGACATGGAGAGTAATCGGAATAATCTTGATTCCTTTGTCTTTTATCTTATCGAGGGTTTTCTGGGTAAAATGGAGCCCGGCGGTGGGGGCAGCTACCGATTTGTCTTTGGTTCCGAGGGCGTAGACGGTCTGGTAGCGGGATTCGTCGCTTTTATCCGGTTCGCGGTGAATGTAAATGGGGAGCGGGACTTCGCCGAAACGCTTTATGATGCGTTCGGCCTCGGTACGGCTCTGGAAGCGGACGATGGATTTGCCGTCGGGGTTTTTCCTGACGACTTCGACGCCGTCCATATCACCGACGTAAAGGACTTCCCCTTCCTTTACCCGGCGGCCGGGATGAGTCAGGACCACCCAGGAAATCCTCCCTTCGTGCTTAATTTCTTCTAGGAGAAAGACTTCGACGCGTCCCCCGGAGGCTCTGCGGGCCCGCAGACGGGCCTTGAAGACCTTGGTATTATTCAAAACCAGGGCGTCACCGGGATTGAGGAAGTCGATGATATCCGAAAATTTGTGGTGGCCGATTTCTCCGCTTTCGCGGCGAAGGGACATCAATTTCGAGCCGTCGCGACGTTTGGCGGGATAGAGGGCCAGAAGTTCTTCCGGGAGGTCGTAGTTGAATAATTCTAAATCCATGTCTGCCTTTAAATTTAAAAGGGGAATTAAAAGGATTTATTGACGGTTTGTCAAGAATCGTAATTGACTAAAAAATAAAACAATATCATATATGAAGATTGCCAATTAACCGGAAATAGTGGGAAACTGACCCCAACGATAAAACGGTCTGGATTTTATGGAATTACTTGGAACTAACCCCGGACGAAGAATTCTTTTCTATTACTTCGCCGCGATTTTGGCGGGGGCGATTCTTTTGGCTTTGCCGGTAAGCAGTAGCGGTGAGCCGCTAGCGTTTATCAATGCCCTTTTCACGGCGACCTCGGCAATATGCGTAACCGGGCTGTCGGTGATAGACATCGGCCAGAGGCTATCGCTTTTTGGTCAGGTAGTATTATTGGGATTGATACAGCTGGGGGGATTGGGAATAATGACCTTTGCCACCATGCTTATGATTTCGATGGGGACCAAATTAACTTTGAATGAACGCCTAAGTCTTTCGCAGACCATGGAAAGTAGTATAAAAGTGCGGCCGCTGCATATGATTATGGCTATTTTTACGACTACAATAATCGTGGAGGGAGTCGGTGCAGTCCTGTTATTCTGGCAGTTTCAGGATAAAATGGGTCCTGACCAGGCGATATTCACGGCCATTTTTCACGCGATTTCGGCTTTCTGCAATGCCGGATTTTCCACATTCAGCGACAGCCTGGAATCATTCAGCACGGACTATCCGATGATTTTCATTTTTTCCTTCCTCATCATTGCGGGAGGGTTGGGGTTCGTGGTGGTTCGCGAATTAATCGCGGCAGCCTATTCGAGGAAATTCAAGATTTCGATGCACACCAAATTATGTTTATGGGTAACCTTAATACTCCTTGTCGGGGGCACTATTGTCTATTCATTGGCAGAAGCCGATAATATCTTTCCGCGGATGGGAATTGCGGGGGGGGTTGCAAACTGCTTTTTCCAGACGGTGACGTCACGGACGGCGGGTTTTAATACCATATCTCAAGGATCATTTTCAGATATGAGCCTGTTAATAACGATGATATTGATGTTCATCGGTGCCTGTCCGGGATCGTGCGGCGGAGGGATAAAAACCACGACTTTCGCAGTCGTCATATTGGTGATCGTGAATCGATTCCGGGGACGGTCACGGGCCTCGGCGTTCAGGAGAGCATTTACCAGAGAGACGGTCGGTGGGGCGTTTACGATTTTTCATCTTTCGATTATTATCATTCTGATAATGTTGTCGGTATTTTTATTTATGGAGAGCCTTCCGGCTTCTCATGTTGCGACAAAGGGATGGTTTTTGGAGCATGCCTTCGAAATCATATCTGCCTTTGGTACGGTGGGGCTTTCCATGGGAATAACGCCGGATTTGGAGAACACGGGCAAAATAGTTATTATGATCATGATGTTTATAGGGAGAGTCGGACTTTTGACTCTGGCCTATGCACTGGCGAAACCTCCGCAAAAAGGGGAAATTGTCTACGCCGAGGAACCGATAATGGTAGGATAGGAAAAGAACTATATGAAGCAATTCGCGATAATAGGTTTGGGGAATTTCGGTGCCAAAGTCGCCCGGGAATTGACAGCGATGGATTGCCGTGTAACGGCAATCGACAACGATAAGGCGAAGGTGCAGGCTATCCAGGAGGATGTGTACCAGGCAATCATCGCCGAAGCCACCGACCGGAATTTCCTGGAGAACCTGGAGCCGAAGCAGTTCGACCATTTTATCATATCCACCGGCGAGGATGCTCATGCCGCGATTTTGATCACGCTATACCTGAATGAACTCGAAGCAAAACATATCATCGTCAAGGCGGCCAGTTCCGATCATGCCAAGGTGCTGAAGAAAGTAGGCGCTGCCGAGGCCATAATCCCGGAAGAACAAATGGCAATCAAACTTGCCCATTCGCTGGCTCGTCCCAATATTATCGACTTCCTCCCCCTTTCCAGTGAATACTGCGTGGTGGAGATGAAGCCGCCCGAGAAATTCATCGGGAAAAAGCTGAAGCAGCTCGATTTGCGAAATAAATACAATATCCAGGTGGTATCGATTAAGCATTCCGAACGGGGGGAATATCTTCACGTCCCCGGAGGGGACTATACAATCAGATCCAGCGATATCCTGATGGTGCTCGGTAAAGAGGAGGATGTCAATCGCATTAAAGGTTAGGCATTAGAATCTCCCCTTTGGAAAAGAGGTTTGCCTTTCCTCCCACTTTGACCAGAATATCCTTTTCTCGTTTTTTTGCATACAGGTGAAGCCGTGAGGGGCGGCAGATTTCATGACCCTGTTCGACCTTAATATCGATCCCATCCTTATCGAAATAATTATGACGGACCAGATATCCCGCCAGGCAGCCATTGGCGCTTCCGGTGGCGGGGTCTTCGGGAACCCCCAGGGACTCGGCGAACATCCGGACTGACAGCTGGTTTTCGCGGCTACGCGTTTCCGGCGCGAAGAGGCAGAAATTCCCGGTATCGAAATGCTTGACATAGGAATAATACTTATCCCGATGGAGCGATGCCCGTTTGAGGGCATCGAGAGTTTTCAGAGGGATAATCAAAGCCGGAAATCCGGTGGAGACGACCTCCAGCGGGAATCTTTTGTCAATATCCTCGGGATTAAGGCGGATGATTTCCGCGATAACATCAATATCGGCGCGATTTCCGAATGTCGGCGGTAATTGAGTCATGGTCAGTATATCGGGATGATCATTCACATAGGATAAGTCAACCGGGATATCCCCGGCTTTTTCCTTAAGGACAATACGTTTGACCGGTTTTTTTATTAGAAAGGTCTGAATGACATATGCGGTTCCGATGGTGGGATGGCCGGCGAAAGGGATTTCTTCTCGGGGAGTAAAGATCCGCACCGGCCAGGAGCCGTTTATTTCCCGGTTGGACATGATAAAAGTAGTTTCGGAGAAATTCATCTCGCGGGCGATTTTCTGCATTGTGTCATCGCGGTACTGCGAACCGTCCAGAAAAACCGCCAGCTGGTTGCCTCCGAACGGTTCTTCCGCGAAGACATCGACGATATAGAATACTTTATTGGGCATATTTACCTCCGAGTCCGGAATCTACCCTTATTACTGCTGTTTGCAAGAGAGGGTTTGTACTATAAAACAAAAAGCCCCCTTTGATGCGGGGGCTTTCAAAAGATTGTCGAGCAATTACGCCATGCCGGCGATTTTCAGGAAGGTTTCGGCCTTCATGTATTCTTCGATCAGCTGCGCCCGGAGGGAGGTTAATTCGTTGGCTTCGACGCCGAAAAATTCGAATACCTGTTTGGGGATGTTGTTTTTTTCAGGGGCATCGTCCGAATCGCCGATAGTACTCATATGTGCGACGTAATCCGACAAGCAAATGAGGTAAGCGAAGTCTTCGCTATCGTTCGGAACGGTCGGATTATGATGGAATCCGATGGCATCGGCCATGCGGTCCGGCAGTTTCCATTGCATCGACAGTTCTTTGCCCAGCATGGCGTGGTCGAATCCCAGGATTTCCATTTCATATTCCCGCTCGGCCCGGTGAGGATTTTCTTTCAGCATGGTCATTATTTTGGCATGTTCCATCGGCATAAAGCAGCAGATAATCATTTTACCGATGTCGTGAATCAGCCCGCAGGAGAAGGCCGGGTCGGGATTGAAGATTTCTCCGCTGCGGAAATTTTTGGCCAGGAGTCTTGCGGAAAAGGCCGCTGACAGAGAATGCCTCCAGAAAACCTCGTGGTATTCTTTGTTGCTGTCGTTGGCTTTGAACATATTCAAGACCGACGCAGACAGGACGAGGTTCTTGACCGCTTCAAGGCCGATAATCATGACCGCATGTTTAACCGAATCGATTTCCCGCTGCAGGCCGTAGAAAGCGGAGTTGGTCAGCTTCAGGACTTTCACCGACATGGCAGGGTCTTCGGAAAGGATGGAGGCTACGTCTCCTACCGAAGTATTCGGATCATTCAGGACCTTTTGGATCTGTTCGAATACAATCGGAGGGGTGGGCAGGTTCCTGATGCTGCCGATGATCTTCTTGATTTTGACCTCCGGTTCTACCGCCGCTGTAGAATTAATTGGATTCATGAATATTGTACCATTCTATTGAAGATTATTCTTTTTCCTCATCAATTGACGGCTCATCGTCGTTCGATTCGCCCCGGTCATCGAGTCCCTCGAATAAATCCGGGTACCGTGCCTGGAGATAGGAAATTTCCACGAGGTCGTCGCCGGTTAATTTTTCAGCTATTTTATTCATCACTTTGGATCTGCTGTAAAATCCCCGGGCGACTCTTTCTTTGATTTCGCGAAGCCTTTCCTGCGCCATACCGTCGACTTTCCCGCCCGGTTTCTGCTGCAGGTTCCTGGCATCGTCGGATAATTCCAGCGAGTCTTTTTTCTCTCCGGGCCGTGTTTCGCGGCTTCCAGCCTTGTTTTCAGGTCCCTCCCCTTCGTCAAGCGGGAGATTCTCTCTGTTTATCGGTCCGATCTTCATCTGGTTACCTCCGAATCCGAATCGGAAGTTTTAATATCTTCAGTTCTTATTATCAACAAACAGCGGGGCCGGATCAGCCTCGCGAATGTACTTAAGCAGTTTGCTGCTGTTTTTAAGTTCCAGCAGCTCGGTTTTAATCCGGCCATGCCGTGATTTCAAATACGCTTCATTTTCCTTGACGAGACTGATGTTTTTCTTTACCAGAGTGATAATACTGTTCACCAGTTTGCGCACTTCCGGCGCGGCCGAAGCGATATGGAAATATTTCGGGTTCTTTTCTTTCATTGATGCAATCTTGTTTTCCGATTCCTGAATTCTTTTATGGCACCGTTCGATTTCGGTATAGAGATCGAGCAGCTTTTCATCCTTTTCGAATTTAATCATATCCTTCTGCTTGTCAATAAGGATGTAAAGAGACTGGTAGAAAGAGTATTCCTCCTTCAGGATAAAGACCAGTTCCCGTTCGAGCTGCGTGATTTCGTTGTATTCCATTTTATCCGCCTCGCTAAACCGATACCGAAAGTCTTCGGGTGGGCTTGTTTTCTATCTTATCCTGTTTGGTTTCGGAATTATTCTGCCGGGCGAGTTCGGCCCAGGCGGACCGGATATTTTCGAGGATCCCGATACATTCCTCAATAGTTTTGGTATCTTTCGTCGCCTGGGTATAAATAATCCGCTCGACGATATAGGCATAGAGCTGCCCCAGCTTGACCGCGATATCCCCTCCCTTGTCGTTGTCGAGCGAAGTGTAAAGGTGGACCATCACGGTTTTGGTTTTTTCCAGGGCGGCCTGCGCGGCATCGTCGTTGCCCTCCTTGCAGGCAGTGATGGCATCCCGCATTTTGCGGACAACTCCATCGTACACCTGTACAAGCAGTTCGGGGGTGGATTTCCCCGCGGAGTCGATCATCTGGTACGTGTACAGTTTCTTATTCATGGTATTCCTATTAATTGAACATGACGTTAAAGTTCGATTGAATGCTTTCCAGCTGCTGAGATAAATATGTCGACATCGACTCGTATTCCGACAGGGCGGTCTCCATGGCGGTAAACTGCTCGTACAGAGCGGTGCGGCGGCGTTCCAGCCGGGCTTCGTAATTGGCGATCTGCGTTTCCAAATCGGAAACCTGGCTGTTAATCGAGGTAATACGCCGGTCGATGATACCGTCGGACGCCTTGGTCATATTATTCAGGGCCTGTTCCATGATCGAACCGAGTCCCCTGATGACGGTGATATTTCCCTCGTAATCCTGGGTGATACTTTCCTCATCGAAAGTGATTTTCAACCGCAGGCCGGCGGTGGTTTCGTTGTCTTCGTCACCTTCGAGAATCTGCCCGATGCCGGTCGCGGATTCACCGTTTATGGTCCCTTCAACGTCTCTGCCCCGCACCGTGGTTCCCTGGTGCAGACCGAGGTATTGATTGGCGGTGTTGGTAGTGGTGAGCATTTCGATGCGGGAGGTATCGCCGTAAGTGTTACTGGTAAGTTTCAAATAGCCGGTGTCCCCGTTATCGACCCATTCAACTTTGACTCCCCGTCCGCCGATGTTATCGTCGTTATCGAGGCGGTTCTGGAGTTCCTCGGCCAGTTCTTCGCCGGAATTATAGGTTTTATCCGCGATTTTGATTAATTCGGAATGGCGGCCGTCCACCGATATCTGGAATTCATTGTGAGTCGAATCGATAACCAGCGGGATAACCGAGGGGTCGTTTATAGCCGCTCCCTGGTAGTATCCCTGAGTCGCCGCCTGAGTGATATCGACGTTGAAAGATACGCCCGACGCGGTTTCGTTGGCGGCGGATAAAAATTCAATGGCATTGTTGGAGGAGGTCCCGGTGTTGATGAACAGCTTGACGAAATTGTCGAAGTCTTCATCGATAGCTTTGGTCAGGGCTGAAGCATTGGCGATGGCCAGCCGTCCCGAGGCATCGGAACGAATTCCGATGGCAGAAAGGCTGTTGATAAACTGACCCAGCCCTTTAACAGTCGAAGTGGTGGCAATGCGCAGGCTTGACTGCATGATCTGAAGGCTGTAGTCGGCGAAGAGAACCCCCGATTCAGTGGTGTCGGTATTATAGGTGAATTGATCTTCGATGAAATCCATGACGTCGTTGTACTTATCGACGAAATTTTGTACGAAATCCCTGACCGCCGCGGTATCACGGGCGGATTTAATGGTAATGCTGTCGTTGGCATTATCGGGATCGTTGGTATTGTTCACGTTCAGGGTCAGTCCGGGGACGACATCCTTGAAGACATTGGTCTTGGAAGTGGCAATAATCGGCGAGCCGCTCCCTCCGCCGCCGATGGAAATTTTGGCGTCGGTGGCATCCTGAAGAGTCGGCGCGAAAGTCCCGACCTGGAAAGTATCTCCGGCGGTGAGTAAACCGGACGAGAAAGCCAGTTTCAAACCGTCATATTCGAGCCCTTCCAAAAGGACGTCCACTTCGCTGTCCGCTTCGGTAACCAGAATGGAACCGCTATTGGTGCCGTCGTTCCAATTGATGGTGATATTGTCGGAACCGATGGTCCCGCTGTTTTGTACCGTGAAAGTGTAAATTTTATTCCGGTCGCCGGAAAACGACGCGGTCGAACCGAGCGAGACAGCCGAGGTTGTGTCGTTGGAGAATGAAACCGTTTCGGGATTATCGAAAGAACCGTTGACAAAATCAAGGGTCTCCCCGCCCGACAAATCGATTTCAAAATTAATATCCTCACCTGCCCCGGTACTATCCCCGGTAAGAAGCAGGCGGTATGCTTTCGAAGAAGAACCATCATTAACGATCGAAGCGGTAACACCGGCATCGACGGCATTGATGGCATCTTTGATTCCGATCAGAGTATTGTTACTCGAAGTAATATCGATGGTGGTAAATCCTTCGGTCCCAAGAGCCAGTTTAATGGTGCCGGTGCCGAACAGCGATTCGGTGGTTTCATCGAATCCCTGGCTGGCAATCTGGTGATTTTGGGCGAGTTGTTCCACCCTTACCTTATAAGTACCGAAAGCGACATTGCTGGCGGCCGAGGCGGTGAGGATGGTTTCATCGGATACGCTGATATCGTATCGCTGGAACTGGCTTTCTCGTTTCAGGAGATTGGCAGATGTTTCCAGGCTCATGAATTTGGCGAGAATGGCCTTATAGGCAGCCGCCTGTTGCGTTTTGTATGTCTTATCCTGTTCAAGAACGGTAACAGGTTGGCGTTCGGCTTCTATGATACTATCAACGATACTGGTGATATCGAGTCCCGATACAATACCTTCTATGGACTGCGATCCTGGCATTTCGACTCCCGGTCAAAGTTTCCCTATTTATGTTCCAATACCCAACGGAAGAAACAGGCGCATTCCTATGACCTTCCGGCGGGGATTCTTTCTATCTATTTATCTTATCGGAAGTTTTGGGTTTTTTTTCAGTTTTAGAAGAGGCTTGGGAATCAGGAATATGTTCGGTTTCCGGCATAAAAAAACCGGCGGGAGTGAATCCTCCCGCCGGTATAGAGGTATCGGTATTAACCGAAGAGCGACAGAACCACCTGAGGCATCTGGTTGGCATGCGAAAGCATCGCGGTGCCAGCCTGCATCAGGATCTGGTTCTTCACGAAATTGGACATTTCGGAAGCCATATCGGTGTCGCGGATATTGGATTCCGACGACTGCAGGTTCTGAGAGGCGATCCGGAGGTTTCTCAGGTTGGATTCCAGAGTATTCTTCTGGAAACTACCGAGCGTGCCACGAGTCGTGGAGACTTCGTTAATGGCATTGTCGATAATGGCCTGTGAATCCTGGGCGCCTTCAACGGTCATAACGTTAATCTTGGCAAGCGAATCGAACATGTTGTTGGTGACGTTCCTGCCGAGCTGCGAAGCAGCCATGTCGCGAAGGGCGATCTTGGCGGTCTGGCCGACGTTGGCGCCGATCTGGAAAACCAGCGACTGGTCGGTGTTCGAAATGGTTTCGGCACCGCCATCAGCGGTCAGGCCGATGTTGATCTTGATCGATTCTTCACGAGTATTGTCGTAGATGACAGTGTCTTCGCCGGCAATAACGGTCTGGGACGAGCTGCCGTCGAGGCTGACGTTGAAGCGGGCAGCCTGAACGGTGAGCAGCAGGTTACCGAGCGACACGCCGCCGCCAGTGGAGGACAGACCGTCGACGGTAATTCCGACCGAACCGCGGTCGGCATCGCCGTCAGCCGCGCTATACAGAGTATAATCGCGGGCAACGCCGTAATCGACACGGTCGAGAGTGTTGATATAACCGTCCAGGGAAACCATGGCATCACGGCCTTCCCAGGCGACGGTATCAACGGAAGCGCCAAGAGCGGTAGCCGCGGAACCTTCACCGGTGACGGCCGCATCAAGGACCTTAATGGTGTAAGCAGAACCCTGATCGGCAAGGGTGAAGTCGACACGGTTGCTGTCCGGACCGCCGGCCTGAGCCAGGACGTTCTGGACGCCGGTGGCGGCAAGGCCGAAACCGGTACCGACGGCGTCATCGAGACGACCGTTTATGGTGGCAATCAATGCCGCCATAGTGGTGATAGCAGCAGCACCAGCCGCGAACTGAATGGTAACGGTCTGGTTGGCAGAGTTATCATAAGTATCGTTGACAATGGCTTCAAGCCGGAGATTCTGATCGGCAACACCACGACCGGATTCGGCTACCCAGCCGGCCAGTGCGGCAACGGCAGTACCGTTTTGAGAACCGGCGGCGGTATAAGTGCCGGCGACGAAATCGCTGGCGCCACTCCAGGCCTGAACGGCCACGGAATGATTGCTGCCGACGCCCACGGATTCAAAGCCGAGTTCGTTGCCAATGATGGTGGCACGAACCTGACCGTCGAGAGCGGTGCCGGTAATAGCGGTATTGAGATCGTCGCGAGCATCGGTAGAGGCGTAGGTCGCGGCGTCGGCCAGATCAACCGTGAAAGAAAGGTCGATCGTGGCGGATATCGTAGAACCGTTCTGATAGGCAACGTGGAAAGAGTAGGTTCCATTGTTCACCGAGGTAAAACCACCCGCGAGGTTGGCATTACCCATGGCGGTCGCCTGAGCGGCACCCGCGCCGAAAACGATACCGTTGCTCCAGTTGTCAGTGGCAATCACGGAAGAACCGTTATTCTTGAGAGCCGCAAAAGAGGTCTGAATAACGTCGAGATTGTGCACGCCGTCGGTCAGGTTGGTCGGCTGGCCACTCGGGGCCAAAGCCGTATCGAGCGAAACACCGCTGGTAGTGGTGTTAAGAGCAGCACTTGACTCGGTGGTCTTGACGGCGGAAATGTAGTGATCGCCGTTCGACAAATAGCTTTCGCGGATGGTCACGCCGGAAGCACCGTCGGTCGTGAAGGCCGCAACGTTGGCATTGGAGCCGTCGAGCAGCTTCTTGGTACCAAACTGGGTGTTGGCGGCAATACGGTCGATGGTCTTAACGGCGTTGTCAATTTCAGCCTGGTCGGCTTCGAGCTGAGCGGTGTCATTGAAGCCTTCATTGGCAGCGTGAATAGCCAGTTCTCTCATGGAGACCAGCAGTGAGTTCAATTCGGTAAGAGCGCCTTCAGCGGTCTGAATCATGTTGATGGATCCTTCGGAGTTCGAAATCGCCTTGTTCAGACCGGCGATCTGAGCGCGGAACTGTTCGGAAATAACCAGACCTGCCGGATCGTCGGCAGCACGGTTAATGCGATAACCCGACGACAGCTTTTCCATCGACTGGGACAGGCCGATCGTCGTGTTTACCATGTTCCGGTGGGCATCAATCGCGGCAATGTTGTTGTTAATGCGAAGTGACATCTATCATTTCCTCCTTGGAATGATCGGGATTTCCTTTCCCCTATACTTCATTTCCGGACCATTGGTCCGAGACTCATCCGATGTCACTCTTCCTATTAAAAAATCAGTGCCTAATTGTTTTCCTTCCCTTTATCATCCTCCCCTATGTTTTAATTAATTAACTTTAACGCCTTTTTCTTAAAATTTGCTTTTTCACTTTTCTGATTAGAATAATCGGCATTTGGAGATAAAACTTTATGAATCGACTGTCCTAAACCGGAGTTTAAAGGACGTATTTCAATGTAGTATCTGGGCTTTAGAGGGCACCAGTTCGGCCAGCGTTTTTTGAGCCGCCTCATGGCCAGGGGCCAATTTTAATACCTGTGTAAAACCGAGGATCGCCGAATCGGCATAACCAAGGTTGCGATAACAGTCTGCCATGTAAAACAGCGCTTCCACCCCGGTGGGATTGTGTCGCAAATACTTTTCCAGATGGTTTATAGCCTCGGCATAATTACCTGTCTTATAAAGACATGCTCCGACTGCGGATTCTATCACAAGATCTTCCGGAGCAATTTCCAGATATTTTGTCAAAAGGACCAGCGAATCTTTGTATTTTTCAAGATGAAACTTGGTCAACCCCAAATTCCGATATAAATACCCGAGATTCGAGTCGTTTTCAAGGGCCTGAGTATAAAATACTTCCGCCTTGTCAAATTCTCCCAAACGAAAATGACAGGCGGCGATTTTGATTCGAATTTCTATATCGGATGAGTTTTGTCCGAGATAGCTGGTATATTTTTCCAGGGCTTCATGGTTTTTTCCGAGACCGAGATAAATATCACCCAGATCCCGCTGATAGCCGATGTTTCCGGGGTTTTTGCGGCAGAGGTTTTCGAATATTTCGGCGGCACGATGGAGTTGTCCGTTGTTGGCAAAATAGGTCCCAGCTTTCAAGTCGATGCTTTCGTCGCCGGTATTATATTTGACGGCCAGTTCATATTGCTCGGCGGCACCGTCAAGAATCCCCTTAAGTTCGAAACAGCGGGCCCTGATAAGGTGCGCTTCCGAGGAAACGGAATTTTTAACCAATTCCTCGTCGGCGAATTTCGCGGCGGAATCGAGGTCATTGCGATTGAGATAGATTCGGGCCAGGCGGAGGCAGATATTTTCGAAAACACCATGTTCTTCGTAGGCTTTAATGAAATGCTTCTCGGCCGCCTCGAAGTTGCCGGAATATTCTTCGAGCAATCCCAGATTATAATGGGCAATGTATCGCGCTTCGATGAATACCAGAAGGATATCCTCTTTGAGGGCCTCGGCCGATACTTTCTGCTGTTCGGTTAAATAGCGGTTGTAATAATCCCGAGCCTTATTGTACTCCCCTTTTCCGACATAAATATGTCCGAGGAGCATCAGGGGATCGAGATAATTGTCCTTCAGTTTCAGCGCCTTCAAGGCATATTCTTCGGCTTTACGGTATCGGTTCAATTTATATAGTGCGGAAGCTTTTTGGTAATGCGCCATCAGATGAATGGTTTTATGTTCGGGGGTCAGCTCGATGGTCCTGGCGGCGTGATAAATGGCCTTTTCATGGGCATCCGGTTTGTCTTCATAATCGACACTGCGGTACAACTGGGCCAGGTTGAAATGGGCAAAGGCGAAATCGGGATTCTCTTCGATCTGTTTCTCCAGAAGCACACGGGTCCGCTCGAATTTCCGCTCCATTTTGTCGGAGGACAAATTGTACCCATAATGCCAGATGCTGATTTCGGCCTTGAGCGTCTTTTCATCTTTATCATACTGAAGCTGGTTATGCACGATTCCGTCGTAGCGGATGCCGCTCTCCCGCCTGAAAAATCTTATGGAAGGCAAATGGGACGAAATGCGGCGGTCGGTTGGATCCATGTTGTAAACGTTGACCGTAACGGTACGGTAATCCTGTTGCGCCAGGGC
>Ga0209287_10000333_pt1 | contig 29816 bp, 24 predicted proteins | sample PPLLak3cmMay2015_2_FD_187255 | JGI IMG/M metagenome (GOLD analysis project Ga0209287, IMG submission 187255) | Freshwater sediment microbial communities from Prairie Pothole Lake near Jamestown, North Dakota, USA - PPLs Lake P8 Core (1) Depth... | ecosystem: Environmental > Aquatic > Freshwater... | reverse complement strand
CAGGCCTTCGCCCTGTCGGAGCCTGTCGTCTACGGCGAATATCGGGCCTCGGACAAACCCCGGACCACAGTCCAAATGAAAGAGGTTCACGCCGTCCTGGGGGGCGGAGTGGTCGCGGGTTCGCTGGTTCTGGTCGGTGGCGAGCCCGGGATCGGCAAATCCACCCTTTTGCTCCAGATGTCCCGTGATTTTGCGGCCGGCGGGCTTTCGGTTCTCTACGTTTCGGGGGAAGAATCCCTCGACCAGATCAAGCTTCGCGGCGAGCGCCTCGGTATGGGCGGCGGGCCGCTTTATCTTCTGGCCGAAACGAGCCTGGAGCGCATCCTCGCCCAGGCGGAGAAGCTGAAACCCAAAATCCTGATTGTCGATTCGGTCCAGACCGTGTTTTCGACGAAGCTTTCGTCCGGTCCCGGAACGATCAGCCAGGTCCGCGAAGCCGCCAACCAGGTGTTCCGCTTCGCCAAGCGGAACGCCATCCCGGCTTTTCTCATCGGCCATATCACCAAGGAAGGATCCCTGGCCGGGCCCAAATCGCTGGAGCACATCGTCGATGTCGTCCTCCTCTTCGAGGGTGAGCGCGACCACAGCCACCGGGTCCTGCGGGCTTTGAAAAACCGGTTCGGCCCGGTTTCCGAGCTGGCAATTTTCGAGATGACCACCACGGGGCTGGAGCCGATCCCCGACCCCTCGGCCTTTTTCCTCAAGGAGCGGCCGAAAAACGAGGCCGGGAGCGTCGTCGTGGCGACGATCAAGGGGACGCGGCCGCTGCTGATCGAAGTCCAATCGCTCGTCTCGCCGACCCTGTTTTCCTCCAATCCGCGGCGGATGACGGTCGGCCTCGACCACTACCGGACGTCGATGCTTCTGGCCGTAATCGAACGGAAGCTCGGCTACACGTTCGGCTCGGAGGATATCTACCTCAACGTCGCCGGAGGCCTGGAAATCGAGGAGCCCGCGGCCGATCTGGGCATCGTCCTGGGGGTTGTTTCCTGCCTGATGAACCGGCCGGTGCCGGCCGGCTTGGCCGTGTTCGGCGAGGTCGGGCTCAGCGGCGAGATCCGCTCCGTCGGCCAGTCCGTAGCCCGGGCCAAGGAAGCGGCCGCTCTCGGCTTCACGTCCCTTCTCCTCCCTGAAGGAAACGTCGCCGGCCTGGCCCGGGAAAATCTCGACAGCCTCCGGTTGCTGGGAGCCCGGACGATCCGCCAGGCGGTCGAACTCGTTTTTTAGCGTGTGTTTTTTGATATGATAGGACTTAACTTGGAGTATTCACGAGTCGAGATGGCCGCAGATGCAAGGCGTGAAGGGTGACGCTGTGCTAGTCGCACCGCGAACCCTTCGCAACGAAGCAGATGGGGCCATATCGGCTCGCCCGAAGGGTAAAAACTCCGGTAATTTATTTTGTTGGAAATAATATGAATTTTTGAAGAATTAAATTTTTATGAATAACCCGGGTTTTACAAGGATGGGATAATGGGCTTGATGCTTTTTCGCCTGGTCTTCGTCGCCGCGACCGCAGCCGTGGGGTATTTCGTCCCCCCGTTCGGCCTGAAGCCGGCGGCCGCGGCTTTGATTTCCGGGAGCCTGGCCTTGGCCACCCTTCTTCTGGAAATCCGGATTCGCCGAGCGTCCTTCAAATACATCTGGTCCTCGACGCTCGGGACTCTTGTCGGCATCCTCCTGGGCTGGATCCTGGGCGCGGCCTATCAGGCCTTAGCCGCCGAACCGCGAACGGCCGCCTTCCTCCGGATCGTCTTCCTCCTGCTTCTCCCCGCGGCCGGATTCCTGATCGGGTCGCGGAAGCCGGAATGGTTCGATCCCGGCTACCTCATCCGCTTTTTCCGGGAACGGGACGGCGGCCGGATTTTCAAGGTCCTGGACACGAGCGTCATCATCGACGGACGGATCGCCGAGATCTGCGCGGTCGGCTTTCTCGAAGGGACGCTGGTGGTTCCCCAGTTCGTCCTGAAGGAGCTTCAGGCGGTAGCCGATTCGCCCGACGGGCTCAAGCGCCAGCGCGGCCGCCGGGGCTTGGATATCCTCGACCAGCTTCAGAAATCCAAGACGGCCGACGTCCTGATCAGCGAAATGGATTTTCCCGGAATCCGGGATGTGGACTCCAAGCTGATCGAGGTTGCCCTGCGTCTCGAAGCGAAAATCGTGACCAACGACGTCAACCTGAACAAGGTCGCCCGGCTGCGCGGCGTCGCCGTCCTCAACATCAACGAGCTGGCCAATGCCCTCAAACCGGTCGTTCTGCCCGGCGAATCGATGATGGTCTATCTCATCAAGGAAGGGAAGGAAAAGGACCAGGGCGTGGCGTACCTGGATGACGGAACGATGGTCGTCGTCGACAATGCCCGCCGGATGATCGGCCAGACCGTGGCGATCATGGTCACCTCGGTCCTCCAGACGACCGTGGGCAAGATGATTTTCGGCCGGTACAACGACGAGGGGAAATGAGCCGGATCGCGGCGGTCATCGTCGCCGCCGGTTCGGGGTCCAGGTTCGGCGGGCTCAAACAGTTCGCCCTCCTGGGCGGCAAATCCCTGGTCGATTGGAGCTGCGAGGCTTTTCAGAACCATCCCCAGGTCGATGACATTGTCCTGGTTCTGCCCGACCAGGCCGGGAAAACCGGCTGGGCCGGGCGCTTCTCCAAGATCGTCGACGTCATTTCGGGCGGTCGCCGCCGCCAGGATTCGGTCCGGGCCGGATTCAAGCGCCTTGATCCGGCGCGGACCGGCTTCGTCCTCGTCCATGACGGAGCCCGGCCGCTGGTCACGACTGATTTGATTGATCGGGTGATCGAGGCCGGGCGGAAGAGCGGGGCGGCCATTCCGATCGTCCCGGTGGACGACACTCTCAAGGACATCGAGAGCGACCGGGTCGTTCGGACGCTCGACCGGAGCCGGGTCGGACGGGCCCAGACGCCGCAAGGCTTCGCATACACGCTTCTCGGCCAGGCCCTGGCTTCGGCCGCTGAAACCGATTTTACGGGAACGGACGAGGCCTCCCTCGTTGAGCGTCTCGGCCGGCCGGTTGCCGTCGTGACCGGCGATCCCCGAAACATGAAGATCACCGCATCGCTGGATTTAATCACCGCCGAGGCGATCCGAAATGAGAATTGGACTGGGGTTTGACCTTCACCGGTTGACGGCCGGCCGGCCGCTTATTCTCGGCGGCGTCCGGATTCCTTCGCCCAAAGGGCTTCTGGGCCATTCCGACGGCGACGCCCTCAGCCATGCGATCATCGACGCGCTGCTCGGGGCCCGGGGGCAAGGCGATATCGGCCGCCTGTTTCCCGACACCGACCCGAAATACAAAGGCGCCCGAAGCTCCGACCTCCTGAGAGAGGTCGTCCGGCGGCTTCGGGCCGAAGGATTCCGGCCGGAGCACGTCGATGTCGTTGTCATCGCCGAACAACCCAAGTTCGGCCCCCATTTCGAAGCGATGAAGGATGTCCTCGTCCCGATCCTCGGATTGCCCCGGGACCGGCTGGGCCTCAAGGCCAAGACCAACGAAGGGCTGGGGGACATCGGCAACGGCCGGGCGATCGCCTGTTTTGCCATCGCGACGCTTCGTAGAATTCCGAGACGTAAATAATTATTCTTCGAAAATTTCGTTCCGTCGACAAACGGGGCCTGCTCGACAGTTGACTTCCTTCTTGCGGCCGGGATATGCTCCTTCCTTCACAACCGTTCTCCAACCCATTCGGGATCTCATCAAGGAGGCGAAGGCCATGAAAAAAACCACGATTCGAGCGGCCTTGATTTTTATTGTCGCGGCGTCGGTCCTGCTCGGCGTTTCCGCCCAGGACTTCCCGCGGAGGGATCTCGCCCCGGTGCCGACCAAGGCGTATATCGTCGGCGGCGAGCGGCATGGGGTCAGTCATTTCCCCCGGTATACCGGCGATCTCATCAAGCCGAAAACTCCGGGGAAAATGGACTTCCTCCACTTCCACACATACGCTGAGGTCAACGATTTCCTGAAGGCCTGGGCCGCGGAATATCCCAACCTCGTCGACCTGTATTCGGTCGCCAAGTCCTTTGAGGGCCGGGATATCTGGCAGATTACGATCACCAACAAAGCCACCGGCAAGGATACCGACAAGCCGGCGATGTATATCGAAGGAAACCGCCATTCAGGCGAAGTGACGGCGGCCGAAGCGGCCCTGTGGATGGCTTGGCATGTCCTCACGCAGTACGGGAAGGACCCGGAGATCACCAAGCTCGTCGATACGCGGGCGCTTTATGTCCGGGTCCAAAACAATCCCGACGGTTCCGAGCTCTACCTCAACACGGCCCAGACGCTCCGAAGCACCGTCCGGCCTTATGACGACGACCGGGACGGGCTGTTGGATGAAGACCCGGCTGAGGACCTCGACGGTGACGGCTCTATCCTTCAGGTCCGGAAAAAAGTCGGGCCCGGCAAAGGGACGATGACGATTGACCCGAACGACCCGACCGGGCGTCTGATGGTCCGGGCAGAGGCGGGCAAGGGAGATTATATCGTCCAGGCCGAAGGCTGGGACAATGACGGTGACGGCCGGACCAACGAAGACGGAGTCGGCGGCCTGGACCTTCACCGCAATTACCCGGAAAACTGGCGGCCGATGCCCGGCCAGGACGCGACCGGCCGGGGCTGGACGCAAGGCGGCGCCGGCGAATATCCGCTCTCCGAAATTGAAACGCGGGCCGTGGTCCTTTTTCTGCTCCAGCACCCCAACGTCTCGGTGGTCCAGACCATGGATACGACCGTGCCGATGCTGCTGCACGGCCCGTCCACCAGCCGCATGGACGAATCGATGTTCCCTGAGGACATGAAAATCTATAAGTATTTCGATGACGAGGGGAAAAAGATCACCGGATATGACCGGGCCGGCGACACGTATTTCGATTATTCGACCGGAAATCGCGGCTCTCGGATGCCGATGGAAGGGCCCGGCAGCGCCGCCGGGCGGCCAACCCCTCCCCAGGAGCAGGAGCCCCCGACCGGCTCGCCGCTTTTCGGCCATTCCCCCGATTTCGGCTACCTTTATTACGGAGCGGTCTGGTACGGGGACGAGCTCTGGAACGGCGGCCGGATCAAGGATTACGACAATGACGGGCGGGTTACGGAAGCCGAGCAGCTTCGCTATATCGACGAAGTCCTCGGCGGAAGATATTTCCGGTCATGGACCAAGGCGATCCACCCGACCTTGGGCGAGGTCGAAGTCGGCGGTTTCAACCCGAAGTATTGGCGGCAAAATCCGCCCGTGGAGCTTCTCGAGGAATGGATCGTGAAGGAGGCCAAGTTCAACCTCCTCCTTTATAAATCCCTTCCCCTGCCCCGGATCCAAGGGGCGGTCCTCCGGCCGGCGAAAAAGGAAAAGGGCGTCCTGGACCTCGTTGTAACCGTAACCAATGAGGGCTTCCTGCCCACCGCCTTGAAAATGGCCGACCGGGTGAAGATCGTCCGGCCGGATAATGTCACGGTGACCCTGCCGAAGGGCCTGGAACTTGTTTCGGGGAGAACCCGCCAGGAGATCGGATATCTTGCCGGCGGCCAAAAGAAAGAAATCGTCTGGAAGGTAAAGGGAATAGCCCCGGATGCGAGTGAGTTGGATGTGGTCTTCAGCTCGACCCGGGGCGGAGTGGACAAGAAGAAAGTCAAGCTCGAAACCCCGAAAGCTAAATAAAAAAATCAGTTCTGCGTAGCGGAAATATTTAGCCTGCAATATTCATAAATATTTTATAATTCTTATAATTCTTTTGCTTTATACAAGATAGAAAATATGAGTATTTACCCTTTGGGCGAGCCGATATAGCCGCATTTGCTTCGTTACGAAGGGTTTGCAGTGCGACTAGCACAGCGTCACCCTTCGTGCCTCGCAACTGCAGCCATCTCGACTCGTGAATAATGCAGGCTAAGGCGGCTTCGGGAAGAAATCCCCTGCGGCGGCGTCTAATTACCGAAGGAGTCAATATGAAAAAAATCGCGCTTCTGTCCGTGATGGTGTTGGGATTAGGCCTGGCGGCGTTGGCGGCCGTCAACGTCACCGGGGCCTGGGAGTACACGATGACCACGCCGCGGGGCGAGATGAAGTCGGAAATCACTTTCGCCCAAGACGGCGAAAAGCTGACCGTGACGATGACCCGGTTGGGCCGCGATGGCAACATGACCGAAACCAAGGGCGAAGGAACGGTCAAAGGCAACGAAATCACCTGGAAAGTCACCCGTCAAGGCCGCGACGGTCAGGAAATGACCACCACCTATAAAGGAACCATCGTCGACGACAACAACATGAAAGGGACGATGGAAGGCGGAATGATGGGCGGCGGCGGCGGCGACCAAGCTCCTCCCGAGTGGAAAGCCGTCCGCAAAGCGAAATAAAGCTTCCCCCCCTCCTTTTTTTCATTCTCTCTCTTTGGGGCCCCCGCGGAAAGCGGGGGCCGTTTTCTCTTCTCCCCGATATCACGCTCTCCCCGGGCCGGGCCGCCTTGTCCGGGGACCGGATTTTGCTATAATGGCTCGGGCCCTTGAGGGGGTTCGCCCGTCCCGCCCCGGCGGCTTGACGGGGGGGTGATCTTTCAGACGACGAGCCTTTTCCGGGGAAGAATTTTCCCGCCTCCGCGTCTAATGGATGTCGGAGGATAATGAGCGTGAACGCGCATGGACGAAAAGACGCTGGTCGAACTGTCCCGCAGCGGACGCCGCGACGCCTTCGAAAAGCTGGTTCAGATGTATAACCAAAAGGTCTTTGCCCTTGCTTTCGGCTTTGTCCGGGACCGGGCGACGGCCGATGACCTCGCCCAGGAGATTTTGTTGAAAGTTTATCAGGCCTTGCCGTCGTTCCGGGTCGAATCCGAATTCGGGACGTGGCTGTATCGGATCGCCGTCAACCACGTCAAGGATCATTTGCGGAAGTCGTCCCGGCGCCGGACCGTGTCCCTGGACCAGATCGGCGAAGGCCCGGTCGCGGTCGACGGAGGGGCGGAGTCGCGCATCGAGGAGCGCGAGGAGGAAAACCGCCGGCGCGAGGTCTTCCGGATGCTGAAGACCTTGCCGGAGAAGTACCGGATGATTCTCACTCTCAGGGACGTGGAGGGGCTTTCTTACGAGGAAGTCGCCCGGACGCTGGGGATTGCCCCGGGAACGGTCGACTCCCGCCTCCATCGGGCCCGGAAAATGTTACGTAAAAAGATGTCGCCCTATCTCAGGGTGGAAGGAGCAAGACCATGAACTGCCGCAAGGCGGAGCGTTGGCTTCTGGCGTCCTTCGACCGGGACCTCCCCGCGGCCGTCCGCGAAGCCCTGGCCGGGCACCTCGAACTCTGTCCCTCGTGCCGGAAACTCGGCGAAGAATATGTCCTCCTTCGGCGCCGGCTGGCCGGCGACCGGACTCCCGAACCGCTTCCCCTCTTCTGGGAGCGGTTGGAGCCCCGCCTCGTCGAATCCCGCTCATCGGTCCCCGGCGCCGCCTTGATCCGGCTCTGGGCCCGGGCGATCCCCGTCTCCCTGTCCCTTCTCGCCGGTTTCCTCGTCGCGACTCTGTTTGTTCTCCCGCCCGTCCGGACGGCCGAACTTAACGCAGCGGAGACCGCGGCCCTGTCCGGATCCCAGGCCCTCTTTCTGACCGACGGCAATCCGATCGCCGACACCGCCTCGATCATCGAGGAAAGCCGGCGGGATGTGCGCAACCTCCAGGTTTTGTTCACCGCGGACGAGCATGTCGCGGTCAAGAGATGAAGACGATGAAACAATCCCGTCTTTGGATCGTATTATCCCTGGTGCTGGTCTTTGCCGCCGGTGCGGCCGCCGGCATCTTCGCCCAGCGTTACTGGTTCACTCGCCGTCCTCCCGAGCGGTCGCAATACCGCGGCCCTTCGCCGGCGGATTGGGAGAAAGCCCTCGGCCTGTCGGAGGAGCAGAAGACCCAGATTCATGAGATCTTCAAGACGAGCGACGTCCGGATCGGCGAGCTCCGCACGGACTTCTACAAGCGGGTCGGCGAGATCCGGGGCCAAATCCGCAAGGACATCAACGCCGTCCTGACGCCCGAACAAAAGGCCAAGCAGGACGAGATGGAGAAAAAATACCGCGAGGCGCGGAAGAAGGAAGCCGACCGCCGGTCGGCCGAATCCGGCCCTCGCCCGAAGGACAGCCCTTCTAAGGAGAACGTCAATGAAAAAGAAACTCGCGATCGGAGCGGTGATCCTGGTCGTGGCGGCCGGGATTATCCTGGGTTTTTCCCTTTTTAAAAAGGATAAGACCGACGCGGCCCTGTACCGGACCGAGGCCCTGACCAAGGGCGACATCGAAGCCCTGGTCGTTACCTCCGGAACCATCAACCCGGTCGATATCATCGAAATCGGGAGCCAGGTTTCGGGAAAGATCGTCAAGCTCCATGCCGACTTCAACTCGGTCGTTACGGCCGGCCAGGTCGTGGCCGAGCTCGACCAGGAGATCCTCAAATCCAAGGTCGAGCAGAATGAGGCCAGCTACCAAAGCCGCAAGGCGTCCGTGGAACAGTCCAAGGTCACTTTAGAAAACGCTAAGAAGAAATGGGATCGGACCCAGGACCTCTTCAGCCGCGAGCTCGTCTCCTTCGAGGAGAAGGAAAACGCCGAGGCCATCTACATCGGGGCTAAAGTCGGCCTCCAGCAGTCCGAGGCCAGTCTGGCCCAGCAAAAGGCGGCTCTCGACCAGAGCAAGGTGGACCTGTCCTACGCCATCATCCGCTCCCCCATCGACGGCACGGTCATCACCCGCAACGTCAATGTCGGCCAGACCGTGGCCGCCAGCATGAACGCCCCCCTGCTCTTCAAGGTCGCCAGCGACCTGACCAAAATGCAGGTCAAGTGCGCGGTCGACGAGGCCGATATCGGCCGGGTGAAGGAGAGCCAGAAAGTCCGCTTCTCCGTCGATGCCTTCCAGGGCGAAGTCTTCAACGGCGACATCCTCCAGGTCAGAAATTCTCCCACCACAAGCCAGAACGTCGTCACCTACGAGGTGATCATCAACGCTTCGAACCCGGAGAAGAAGCTCCGGCCGGGGATGACGGCGACCGTGTCGATCATCACCGGCGAAGCCCGCGGCGTCATCAAGATCCCGAACGCCGCTCTTCGCTTCACACCCAACCTTCCCAAGGAAGAAATCGACAAGCTCCTTGAGGAAATGAGGGCGTCGCTGCAGGCCAAGCGCCAGGCCGACGGGCAGGGCCAACCGGCCGGGCAAACTCCGGGCCAAACCCCGCAAGGCGAAGGCCAAACTCAGGTTCGTCCCCAGGGCGAGGGCCAGGGACGGGGCCAGGGCGGCCAACGGCCCGACTTCGCCTCGATGACTCCCGAGCAGCGGCAGCAGTTCGCCCAGCGGGTCCGCCGCGCCAGCGGCGGCCAGGTCTGGATTCTCGAGGACACCGGAAGGATCCGGCCGATCCCCGTCCGGACCGGCATCACCGACAACTCCTACACCGCCCTGGCCGGCGGCGATCTCCTCAAGGAAGGGATGAAGATCATCCTCGGCTCCGGTAACGGCACGACGACCGCCAATCAAAACCAGATGCGGGGCGGCATGCCGGGCATGATGATGATGGGCGGGCCCGGGCGTTAAGCCCGGACCGCGGAGTGAATTCATCATGGACAACAACGTCATCCAGCTGGAGAACCTGACCAAGACCTATCACGTCGGGGAGACCGAGGTCCGGGCCCTCCGCGGGGTGAGCTATATCGTCCCGAAGGGCGATTTCGTGGCCATCATGGGGGCCTCGGGCTCGGGCAAGTCGACCCTGATGAACATCATCGGGTGCCTGGACAAGCCGACAACCGGAAGGTACCTCTTGGACGGCGTGGACATCGCCAAGCTCAACCGAAACGAGCTGGCGACTATCCGCAACCGCAAGATCGGCTTCGTCTTCCAGTCTTTCAACCTTCTGTCCCGGACTTCGGCCTTGGAGAACGTGGAGCTTCCCCTCATTTACGCCAACGTCCCGACCAAAGAGATGACCTCCCGAGCGATGGCCTCGCTGGCCAAAGTCGGGCTGAAGGGACGGGAAACCCACAAGACCAACCAGCTTTCGGGCGGCGAGCAGCAGCGGGTGGCCATCGCCCGGGCCCTGCTCAACAATCCCCAGCTCATCCTGGCCGACGAGCCGACGGGCAACCTCGACTCCCGGACCAGCGACGAGATCATGAACATCTTCGAGACGCTCAATCATGAGCAAAACATCAGCATTGTCATGGTCACCCACGAGCCGGACATCGGCGCCCGGGCCAAGCGCCGGATCCACATGAAGGACGGACTCATCGTCCGCGAGGATTAAGGAGAACCGGCATGAACTTCTTTCGCATCTTGAAAGTCTCGCTCCGGGCTCTCGCCCGGAATAAAATGAGGACCTTCCTCACCTGTCTGGGGATCATCATCGGGGTGGCGGCTGTGATCGCCATGGTCAGCATCGGGTCCGGGGCCCGGGCGGCGGTCGAGTCGCGGTTCGAATCCATGGGAACGAACCTGATCTCCGTCCGTGGCGGAAACCGGAGCATGGGCGGGGTGCGGACCCAGGCCGGCCAGTTCAACCGGCTGACGGCCGAGGACGCCGACGCGATCGCCCTGCTGCCTTCGGTCGAGGCGGTCTCGCCCAGCGTCTCCAACCAGGCCCAGGTCGTTTACGGGAACAAAAATTGGAGAACCAGCATCCAGGGGACCGGGGCCAACTATCCGACCGTCCGTAAATGGGACGTCGAATTCGGGTCCTTTTTCGACGAGAGCATGGTCCGGTCGGGGGCTAAGGTGGCCGTGATCGGGACCGATATCCAGGAAAACCTCTTTGAAGAAGGGGACGACCCGATCGGGAAAACCATCCGGATCAACCGGGTCCCGTTTCTCATCCTCGGAATTTTAAAAGACAAGGGTGAATCGGGCGGCTTCGGCAGCCGCGACGACACCATCATCGTTCCTTACACAACCGCGATCCGGCGCCTCCAACGCTCGGATTACCTCGGGTCAATCGACGTCTCGGCGGCTTCCGCCGACTTGACGACACAGGCCCAAGCTGAAATCACCGACCTTCTCCGAAACCGTCATCGGATCCCCGATGGCGGAACCGACGATTTTACGGTCGCGAACATGGCCGAAATCGCCGAAGGTGCGGCCGAGGCGACCGGCATCCTGACGCTCCTCCTCGGATCGATTGCCTCGATTTCGCTGCTGGTCGGCGGGATTGGAATCATGAACATCATGTTGGTCTCGGTGACCGAGCGCATCCGGGAAATCGGCATCCGGATGTCCATCGGCGCCAAAGAGCGCGACATTCTCCTCCAGTTCCTGGCCGAGGCCATCGTCCTCAGCCTCCTGGGGGGAATCCTGGGCATTGCCCTGGGGATCGGCGTCTCCAAGCTCTTGAAGTACATCTCCATCTTTGCCTCGATCACAACCGTGGTTTCCTGGAGCTCGGTCCTCCTGGCTTTCGCTTTCTCGGGATCGGTGGGGATCTTTTTCGGGTTCTATCCGGCCCGGAAAGCCTCCAAGCTCGACCCGATCGAAGCCCTGCGCTACGAATGACCGGGGCTTATCGCCAACACAGAACGCAGAAGGAGTACATCATATGAAAATCCCGAAAGGAATCGCCGCCCTCGGCGCCCTGCTCCTCCTGGTCGGGACTCTTCCGGCTCAGGAGTCGCAGAAAACCATGCAGCTGACCCTGGACGAGTGCATCGTCCGGGCTTTGAAAAACAACATTTCCATCCAGGTGGCGGAGCTTTCGCCCCGGAACGCGGATCTCTCCGTCCGGAAAGCCCAGGAAAAGTACCTGCCGACGATGTCCTTCGGGTATTCGCGGCGCAACTCGGAAAACGCTTCGTATTCCTGGTTGGAATCCCAGACAACGACGCTTTCGGAAACCGGCAGCTATTCGGCCCAAGTCCGGGAGATGATCCCCCTGGGCGGGACGTTGACCCTGGCGATGAATTCGTCCTTCACGGACACCAACCAAACCGGAACGACCATCAATCCCCGGTACAACAACCAGCTCCAGCTTTCCTTCAGCCAGCCGCTGCTCAGGGACTTCGGGGTGAAGATGACCCAGCGGGACATCGTCGTCGCCCGGAATAACTTCGACGTCTCCGAGATACAGTTTGCCAAGACCGTCCAGGACACGATCTACAACGTCGTCCAGGCTTATTGGAACCTGGTCTACACCGTCGAAAACCTCAAGGTCCAGCAGAAGTCCCTCCAGCTGGCCAAGGACTTCCTGGCCAAGAACAAACGGTCGGTCGAAATCGGAACCCTGGCCCCGATAGATGTCCTGGCCGCCGAAAGCGAAGTCGCCAGCCGCGAAGCCAGCATCCTTTCTTCCGAAGCTTCGGTCAAAGCGGCCGAGGACCAAATAAAAAATATCCTCAATTTCTCCCCCGAGGAAGAAACCGGTTTGCGCGAGATCGTCGCCCTTGACTCCCCGCGGTTTGACGAGCGGAAAATCGAAGTCGACCAGGCCTTGACGATCGCCATGGACAAGCGACCCGACCTCCGGATGTCCCGGATCAACCTCAAGACCGAAGACTTGAACCTCGGCTACGCGAAAAATCAGCTTCTCCCCAACCTCAGCTTGAGCGCCTCCTACACCAGCCCGGGAATTTCCGGAACCCGGCTGATCTACGACAGCCAGTACTTCGGCAACGTCATCGGGACCATTCCCGGATACCGGTCGGATGCCTGGACGGACGTCTTCGGCTTTAAGTACCAGAACTGGAACATCTCCCTGAACCTCGACATTCCCCTGAGCAATATCATCTCCCGGGCGTCCTACGCCCAGGCCCAGCTTTCGATGCAGCAGGCCCTCCTCGAAATGAAGAGCACGGAGCAGACCACGGTCCTGGAAATCCGGAACGCGGTCAGAAACCTTCAGACGTCCTTCAAGCAGGTCCAGGCTTACAAGGTCGCCCGCGAGCTGGCCGAAAAAAAGCTGGCCGCTGAGGAAGAAAAACTCCGGGTCGGCTTGAGCACCAACTACACCGTCCTCCAGTATCAGCGCGACGTCACGACGGCCCGGGTCCAGGAACTGAAGTCGATCATCGACTACAACGTCTCCCAGGCCGGGTTGGAACGGTCGATGGGCACGCTCCTGGAGGCCAAGAATATTCGGATCGCCGATCTTCTCGGTGGGTCCAAGTAATTCCCCGTCCACATCACGCGGGCCTTTCCTCGGAAAGGCCCGCTTTTTTTAGCCGGTTTCTTGACCCTTTTGCGTCCGAGGGCTATCATAGCCCCATGAAAACCGGCGGGCGGCCAGGCCTGAAGCGCTCTGTTTTCTGCCTTTCGGCCGTCGCCCTTCATCTCCTGTTCAGCGTCGCTGCGGCCCTGCCGGGAGTCGTGTCCTGCCACCGTCCTGGAGGGCAGGTCGTGATCGAATTTGCCGGCCCGGACGGCACCTGCCTTTGTGCCGAATGCGAACACTGTCTGGAGCATCTCGCCCGGGCAGCGGCAGGCCACGCGTCTTCCGGACCGGTTTTAGATGCTTGCCATTGCTCCCATGAGCCGTGCGCGAATCCCGCCCGAAGAGCCGTCTTGAAGCGCGGTGACGGCAAGGCGTTCCCGGGTCCCGAAGCCGCCGCTTTCCTTTCCCCGGTCGCCTGTTCCGTTGCCGCCCCGAGCCTGACCGCTTTTGCACCCTTAGCTCGATGCGGCCGCTCGCCGGCTTTCCCTGTTCGGGCCGTTCTCCTGCGCTGCTGAAGCGCGCTCCCCTCCGGAGGCATTCTCCGGACCTCCCGTCGGCGGCCATCCGGCTTATCTCCGAATCCGCCGGTCCCTTTTACCTCCCGCCGCCGCAGGCGGCCATCACTTGAGGAGTCAGCCCCATGAACGGACCATCGAAAAAATGCCGAATTGGCCGGTCGGCCGCCGTCTTGTTATCGGCCCTCGCGTTTTCCTCCGGCTTCCTCGCGGCCCAAGAAGCCGCTCTCCCGGCCGAGTTATCGCTTGCCAGAGCCGTGGAGATCGCCCTGGCCGGTCATCCCGATATTCTCCTGGCCCGGGAGGAGGTCAAGGCGGCCGCGGCCCGGAGGCTGCAATCGGAAGCCCATCCCGATCCCCGGCTATCCTTTGAAACCGGCGGGATTCCCTGGACACTCAAGTCCGGGGAAATCGAGACCGAATACGGCCTCGGGCTGGAGCGGGAATTCGAGTTTCCCGGCCGCCGGACAGCTCGGATCGAAATCGCCCGCCGCGACGAAGACGCGGCTTCCCTGGAAATCGAGCGAGCCGGGCTGTTGCTCGCCGCCCGGGTCAAGAACGCTTATCACCGGGCGGTTTTCACCGAACAAACGGTTGCCGCCCAGGAGGCGCTCTCGAGCATGCTCGACCGGTTTCTGGAGGCCATGCTGATCCGGTTCGAAAGCGGCGAGGCGGCCTATGCCGATCTCCACCGGCGGATCGAGGGCCGGAGAGATAGGACGATCGCCAGAGCCGAGCTTCTTCTCCTGCTCGGCTTGGCCCCGGACAACCCTGTTCGGCTGACGGACGGCCTCGCCTTTCGGCCTCTCGAGGCATCCCTGGAGCGCCTCCAGACCGAAGCCCGGGCCGGCCGGCCTTCGCTTCGCTTGGCCCGCCTACGAGAAGCCCGGGCTGAGGCGGAAATGCGCCTGGCCGCGCTGGCCAAAAAACCGGACTTTGCGGCCGGGCTTTTTATCCCCAGCAAGAACTACCGGGGCTGGGGATTTTCTTTGGGCCTCAGCCTGCCGCTTTCGAAAGCCCGAGCCGAAGGCCTGCAAGCCGAGGCGGCTGCGGCCAAAGGGAAAGGCCTGATTGAAACCGCCGCCCTGGAGCGCCGCCTCGCGGTTCAAATCGGCACGGCCTACGCCGAAGCCCGGGCGGCCGGCGAACAAGTTCAGATATTCGAACAAAAGCTTCTTGGTGAAATCGAAGCCGAGATTCATAACGGACTTGAGCAATACCGGCTCGGCCGGCTCGAAGCCTTTGCCCTCCTCGATTTGTTCCGCTCGCTGTCCGAAGCCCGGCTCGAACATCTCAACGCCCTTTATCTTTATGCCCTTGCCCTGGCCGGTTTGGATGCGGCCGGTGAAGAATTTTAAAAGCGGAGCCCTATCATGAACAAAATAAAAATCCTGCTGATCCTGGCGATTACCGCTGCGCTCGCCCTGCCCGCCTGCCGTCCGGACGCCCCTCCGGCCGAAGCCGACCACGCGGAGACGGAGAGCGGGCACGTGCCGGCCGGAACGGTGGTTCTCTCGGCCGAGGCCGTGACCGACGGGGGGATTGCCGAAGCCCAGGCGAAAACGGCCGTTCTGACCGGGAAGATCACCGTCTTAGGCGAGCTGGCCTTCAACGCCAGGCGCCTGGCTGAAGTCTCGGCCCGGACAGACGGACGAATCGAACGGGTCATGGCCGCAGCCGGCGACAGGGTGGGCGCGGGCCAGATATTGGCCGAAATCTACAGCCGGGAGTTTCTTGCCGTCCAAGCCGAGGTCCTGCAAGCCGGATCGCGGGCGGCCCGGCTTCGCGGGGATCCCGAGGAATCCGCGGCTCTTGCCTTTCTCCAAGCGGCCCGCCGCAAACTTCTCCCCCTGGGCTGGGAGGACAAGGACATCGACGCCTTGATCGCGGCCGGAGAGCCACGCCCGTTCCTTTCCGTTCGCGCGCCGTTTGCGGGCACGATCATCGAAGCCCCGGCCCTACCGGGAGCCCATGTCACCCTCGGCACCCCCTTCTTTAAAATGGCCGACCCCTCGAGCTTGTGGGCCCGTATTCACATCTTCGAAAAAGACCTGGCTCTGGTCCGTTCCGGATCGGCCGCGGTTCTCCGGACGCCGGCTTTCCCCGGGCGCGAATTTTCCGGCCGGCTCGTTCTTATCGGCCCGGTCATGGATGAGGAAACCCGGACCGTGGAGGGGCGGGTCGAAGTCGCCAACCTCGACGGCAGCCTCCGGACCGGGATGTATATCGAAGCCGACATTCCTTCGGGCGCCGAGCGGACGGCCGTGGTCGTCCCGGCCTCGGCCTTGCAGGAATTCCGCTCACAGCCGGTTGTTTTTGTCCGGACAAAGCCGGGGACGTTTGTTCTGCGGCCCGTTGAGACGGGGGCCCGGCAAACCGGCGAAATCGAAATTATTCGCGGGCTTTCGGCCAGCGAATGGGTCGTGACTTCGGGCGGCTTCCTCCTCAAGTCCGAGCTCCTGAAATCCACTCTGGCGGACGAACATGGGCATGATTGATCGCCTGATCGAGCGCTCCCTCCGCGGCCGGCTGCTTGTCCTGGTCGGCATCGCTCTGCTGATCGGGTTTGGCGTCTGGTCGTTCCTCAAGATTCCCCTTGACGCCTTTCCGGATGTGACGAATATCCAGGTTGAGGTCCTCTCCACGGCCCCGGGACTGGCTCCCCTGGAAGTCGAAAAATTCGTCACATATCCGGTCGAGCTGACTCTCCGCGGCTTGCCGCGCCTCTCCCAGCTCCGCTCGATTTCCAAGTTCGGGCTTTCGGTCGTCACCATTGTCTTTGAAGACGGGGTGGATATCTATTTCGCCCGCCAGCTCGTGCTGGAGAGACTGATCGAGGCCCGGGAGAAAGTCCCCCAGGGGATCGAAATCGCCATGGGCCCGGTGTCCACGGCCATGGGCGAAATCTTCCAGTACACCCTTGAAGGCTCCGTTCCCGATCCCGAGGACGAGGCTGCCCGGATCGTACGGTTGACGGATCTTCGGACGGCCCAGGATTGGATTCTGGCTCCCCTCCTTAAGTCCGTTCCCGGAGTCAGCGAGATCAATTCCTTCGGCGGGTACATCCATCAGTATGAGGTCACGGTCGACCCGGACCGTCTTCTGAAATATGGCTTGGCTCTCGGAGACCTAGCCGAAGCCCTGGAGAAAAACAACCTCAACGTCGGCGGCAGTATCCTTGAAAGCGCTTCGGGCCAGGCCTTGGTCCGGGGCGTCGGTTTGTTTCGATCGGAAGCCGATATGGAGCGGATCGTTCTCAAGTCCAGAGACGGGACGCCCGTTCTCCTCCGGGACGTGGCCGTGGCCCGAAAAAGCCAGGCGGTGCGCCAGGGCGCGGCGTTCAAGGACGGCCGGGGCGAAACCGTCGGCGGCGTGGTGATGATGCTTCGCGGGGCTAACGGTCGGGAAGTCGTCCGGGCCGTGGAAGCGCGGGTGGCGGAGATCAACGCCGGTTCGGTGCTTCCCTTCGGCCTGAAAATCGTCCCGTTCTACAAGCGGTCGGATATCGTTCAGGCCAGCATCCACTCGGTCAGCGAAGCGCTGATCATCGGGTCGCTGTTTGTCATCCTGGTCCTGTATCTTTTTCTGCGGAGCTTCCGGGGGGCGTTCATCGTCATCCTGGCGCTCCCCCTGTCGGTGCTGTTCACCTTCATCACCATGCGCCTGGCCGGACTTTCGGCCAACCTGATGTCGCTCGGCGGACTGGCCATCAGTATCGGGATGATCATCGACGCGACGATCATCCAGGTGGAAAACGTCCAAAGGCACCTCTCCGAAATCGGGAACAGCCGGGCCAAGTTTGCGACCGTGCTTTCGGCGGTTCTCGAGGTCCGCAAGCCGAGCATCTTCGGCGAGCTCATCATCGCCTTGACGTTCATCCCCATCTTTGCCCTCCAGGGGATCGAAGGCAAAATGTTCCTCCCCTTGGCCTTCACTCACGTCATTGCCCTCTTTGCGTCTCTGATCCTTTCGCTTTTGGTTATTCCGGCCCTTTGCCACATGCTGCTCAAGCCCCAAGGCGAAAAGCGGATCATCCTGGTCGAAGTCGTCCGGAAGGCCTACCTTCCCCTGCTCCGTTTCAGCCTGGGTCACAAGGCCGCGGTCTTCGCCGCATCCCTTGTTCTCCTTGCGGGAGCGGTCGCCCTCATCCCGCGGTTGGGCACGGAGTTTATGCCGATCATGGACGAAGGGGCTTTAGACATGGATATCCAGTTCGCCCCCGGGACCTCACTTCCCCAGTCCTTGGCCATGAGCCGCAGGGTCGAAGAGAAGATCAAGGCCTTTCCGGAAGTCGAGACCATTGTCGGCAAAACAGGCCAGACCGGCATCGCCCTGGAAGCCCGGGGCGTGGAAAAAACCGGATACGTCGGCATCCTCAAGCCCCGACGGGAATGGACTTCGGCCAAATCCCGTGACGAGCTGACAGATCGCATGCGGGAGGCCCTGTCGACCATTCCGGGCATGGCCTTTTCCTTCAGCCAGCCGATCGCCTGCCGGATCGACGAGCTGGTCGCCGGGACCCGGGCCCAGCTCATCGTCAAGCTTTTCGGCGAGGACCTCGACTTTCTCGCGGCCAAGGCCGGCGAGATCGCCTCCGTCCTCGGCGGGATCCGCGGAGCTTCCGACCTGGTCGTGGAGAGCGTAGCCGGACAACCGTATCTTTCGATTTTTCCCGACCGGGAAAGGATCTCTCGTTACGGCCTTTCGGTCGAGGACGTCCAGACCTTGGTCGAAACGGCGATCGGCGGACGGACGGTCACCCGCCTTTATGAAGGCGAGCGGGCCGTCGACGTTTTGCTCCGTTACCCGGAAAATCGCCGCGACTCGGCCGAAGAAATTGGAAACCTCCCGTTGCGGACGAGCCGGGGGGAGATCGTTCCCTTGAGCCATGTGGCCGAAATCGTCCGGTCCGAGGGGCCGTCGCAAATCAGCCGGGAATCGGGAGAGCGGCGGATCGGCGTCGAATGCAACATTTCGGGCCGGGATCTCGGCGGATTCGTGGCCGAAGCGCGGCGGGAGATCGGCCGGAACGTCGTTCTCCCGGCCGGGTATTTCTTGACCTGGGGCGGTCAGTTCGAAAACCAGCAGAGGGCCATGAACCGGCTGGCGGTCATTCTGCCGGTAACGGTGGGGCTCATCCTCCTGCTTCTTTTCCTGACGTTCAATTCCATACGGCCGGCGCTTCTCGTTCTGTTCAACCTTCCTTTTGCCCTCATCGGTGGGGTTCTGTCGCTGTATATCTCCGGGTTGTACCTTTCGGTCCCCGCCTCGGTCGGGTTTATCGCCCTCTTCGGCATCGCCGTCCTCAACGGCATCGTCCTCCTCTCTTACGTAACTCAGCTTCGGGATGAAGGTCTTTCCTCGGGCGAGGCGATCGTCAAAGGCTGCCTCAACCGGCTCCGGCCTGTGCTGATGACGGCCACGATCACGATTTTCAGCTTGGTCCCGCTGCTGTTCGCCCAAGGTCCGGGCTCGGAAGTCCAACGGCCGCTAGCCGTCGTCGTCGTCGGGGGCTTGTTCACCTCGACTCTGATGACGCTGCTTGTCCTGCCGGCCTTGTATGCCCGCTTCGGCGCGGCAAAGGAAAGGGGAAAATGAGGAGGAGATCGGCGCTACGGAAGAATTGTCGAGGATAAAAAAGCAATGCGCCCTTGTCTCGAGGCCGTGAACGAGATTATGATGAGTCCATGCGGAGAAGAGCCGGAACCCTGTTTTTTCTTGTTGCGGCGGTCGTCCTGTTTGCGGACTGCCTGCCCGAGGGGCGGGGCCTCATCGTCCTTTGCGCCGGAGACAGCCTCACGGAGCAGGGATATCCCCCGTATCTGCGGAGGATATTGAATCGGGAGGGAATCCCGGCGCGTGTTGCGAACTTCGGACGGAGCGGAGCTACGTCGGGTGAATATCTGGCTTTTTTAAAGGAAAACGAGGACCGGCTTAAGGAGGAGCGGCCCGACGTCATCCTGGTTGCGTTGGGGACCAATGACCTTCGGACCGATCATGATTTTACGCCCACGGAGGTTTTTCGGACGAACCTCCAGGCGATTATCGAAAAATTCCGGACATTTCGGTCCCGGGGAGGAAAGATCCCGGCGATTTTTCTGGCCACGATCCCAGATATCCCTCTCGGAGACCTTCCGGTCTTCGACGCCGAGTCGGCCCGCCGGGTCCAGGCCGAAATCAACCCGGCGATAAGAGAAATCGCGGCCGCGGCGGGCCTTTCGGTCGCCGACAATCAGGCCGCCCTTGCCGGCCGGGTGGACCTCTTGCCCGGCGTCCATCCCTCCTCCGAGGGATACCGGGTGATGGCCGAAACCTGGAGGAGAGCCCTCCGCCCCCGCTACTGAAATCGTATTTGTTTCTTTTTTTCCTGCGTGTTACAATAGTGTCACGCGGATATCCTCTATCCCGACACCGAGGGAATACGGAGTTCAATCATGAACAGACGCTTGATTCGCCCGAATTTTACTGAAATTAAAGACAAAATCAAAGCCGCCGAAACGCCGGACCCTGCCCCCCGACCGCCCCACGGCGCCCATCCCTCCGCTCACTCGCCGCGGCCCGGATCTCATGGCCCTTATGCTTCCCAGAATCAGCCTCAGCAAAAGAAAACCTATCCGCCGACGGATACGGGGGCCGAAAACTACTACTACCTCAAGCAAATGAGCAAAAAGACCCCGATGGCCGTCGTCTTTCAGGACGGCGAAACCCTCGAGGGATATATCGAATGGTATGACCGTAATTGCATCAAGCTCAATCGGGAAGGCGCTCCGAACCTCCTTGTCTATAAAAACGCCCTCAAATGCATGTACAAGCTTAGCGAAGGCAAGGAATCTTCCGAGGAGGAAGGCGAGCCCGAAGGCAAATGATACCGCCCCGGATCGGGATCTCGCTTGGAGATCCGGGGGGAATTGGCCCGGAGGTGGTCCTTCGGGCCCTTCTCGAAGCCGGACCTCTCCCCCCCGCTCGCTATATCGTTTTCGGTTCGCGCGAGCTTCTTGAAAACGAAGCAGAAGCGATCGGCCGGAAAGCCGATATCCTTCCGTGGCAAGCGGACGGCGGAACTTCGGCTCCAGGCGTTTTTATCCACGATCTTCCCGGCCCCCCGGTCCCGGTCAAGAAAGGGGCCTCCGATCCCGCCTTGGGAAAGGCTTCGTTTTCCTGGTTCGCGGAAGCCGTCGCCTCCGCCCGGAAGGGCGAGCTCGAGGCCGTGGTGACGGCTCCGATCTCCAAGCATGCCTGGAACCTGGCCGGCCTTCCATGGCGCGGCCATACCGAATACCTGGAACAATTTTATCCCGAAGCGGTGATGAGCTTCTGGTCGGACCGCCTGACCGTCGCTCTTCTCAGCCATCACCTCCCGCTTCGGCAGGCCCTCGACCGGGTGGAGCCCGAATCCCTGGCCCGGTTTTTCCGGGTCATCCACCGATCCGTGTCCGGGAAAGCCGGCGGCGGAGAAACGGAAATCCTGGTTGCCGGCCTCAATCCCCATGCCGGCGAAGAAGGCCTTCTGGGGGCCGAAGAGCGGGACATCATCGGACCGGCAATCGCCGAGGCCCGTCGGACGGGAATTTCGATTCGGGGTCCGTTCCCTCCGGATGTCATCTTTCGCAAGGCCTTCGGGCATCCGGAAAAGATCGTCGCCGCCATGTACCACGACCAGGGTCTTATCCCGTTCAAGATCGCGGCCTTCGAAAATGGAGTAAACGTCACGCTCGGCCTGCCGTTTATCCGGACCTCGCCCGACCACGGGACGGCTTACGATATTGCCGGGAAATCGCCGGCCGACCCGGGGAGCATGGTCGAAGCCCTCCGCCTGGCCGCGACGTTAGCGACGGCCGGTCTTTAGGACGGTCCGAACCTGGCGGTCGAGGTCGCGTTTCTTGATCGCTTCCTTCTTTTCGTAAATCTTCTTGCCCTTGCCCAGGGCGATTTCAATCTTGACCAGCCCCTTGTCGTTGAGGAGAACACGGAGAGGGATGAGCGATAGCCCGCGCTCCTGAACTTTTCCGGCCAGGCGCTTGATTTCCCGGCGGTGAAGGAGGAGCTTTCGCGTCCTCCGGGGATCGTGGTTCCAGCGGTTGGCCGCCTCGTAGGGATTGATATGACAGTCGATCAGAACGATTTCCCCGTCGCGCACATCGGCAAAGCTTTCCTTCAAACTAATCCGGCCCTCGCGGATGGACTTGACCTCGCTCCCCTGAAGGACGATCCCGGCCTCGAATGTTTCCAGAATTTCGTAGTTGAACCGGGCCGGCTTGTTGACCGCGATCACTTTCATGGCTCGACCCGGACGAGGCCGACCTGGCGCTTGTCCATCTTGACGACGATGAACCGCCGTCCGCCGTGAAGAAGGACGTCTTTTTCCTTGGGGATGCGGCCGAACTCGGAAAGAAGGAAGCCCGCCAGGGTTGTATATTCGGCGCTTTCCGGAAGTCCCAGGTCCAGGCGCTTATTGATGTCCTTGATCCCAGCCGAGCCCTTGATAATGACGGCCCCGTTTTCGGCGGGGAGATGCCAGTCCTCCTCGGGAGCGTCGTATTCGTCCCGGATATCGCCGACAATTTCCTCAATGATGTCCTCGATGGTCACGAGGCCTTCCATGTTTCCGAATTCATCGACGATAAAGGCCATCTGGACGCCCTTTTCCTGCATCTGGAGGAGAACTTTCTCGACCGGGGCGGACTCGGGGACGAAGAAAGGCTTGCGGAGAAGGGCTGTCAGCTCGAAAGGCCGATCGGCCGCCAGGCAGAGGAATAAGTCTTTGACGTAGATCAGGCCTTCGATGTGATCCATTCGGCCGCGATAGACGGGATAACGGCTGAATCCTTCGGCCACGATAAGATTGAGCACCTGTTCCCGGGTGGCGGAGATCTCGACGGCCTTGATCCGGGGGCGGGGGATCATGATTTCCTTGACCGGGCGGGCCGCCAGGTCGACGATTTCGGCGATCATGGCCTTGCGGTGGGCGGGAAGGCCTTTCATGCCGGAATGGAGGAGAGCTTTGGCTTCCTCTTCAGCCATCAGCGGCGACAGCCCGGCCGGCGTTCTGCGCGCGGAGGGGAACATCAACCGGGACAGGAAGGTGAAGACGCGGACCAGAGGAAAAAAAAGAACGAGAAGGAACCGGATCACCGGGGAGAACAGGAGGGAAATCCGGGCCGGATGACGATTGGCGAGGATTTTGGGATTGATTTCGGAAAAAACGAGGAGGACGACCGTCGTTCCGGCCGTGGCCAGGAGGATTGCGGTCGTGTCGTTTCCGAGAAGCGAAGTGGCGAGCGATGTTGCTAGGGCCGCGGCCGCCGTGTTGACCAGGTTGTTGCCGATGAGGACGGTGGTCAGAAGCTCGTCGATCCGGGCGGTGATCTTTTTTACCGAAGCGGCCCGGCGGGAGCCCGTTTTTTCCAGGTAATCGAGAGTGTGCGGCTTGACGGCTATAAACGCCGTTTCACTCATGGAAAAAAAGGCGCTCAGGGCGATGAAAAGGATAAACAGGAGGACCGACGTCAGAATCATGGCCGCCGCTCAGGCGTCCAGGCCGACCTTGACATCCTTGAAGCAGGCGGACAGCGTCGAGGTGATTTTCCGTTCGATTTGGGTCGTCGACATGGAAGAGGCCATGGCGATCTCGGAAACGACGAGTTCCTTGGCTTTTTCCATCATTTTCTTTTCGCGGAAGGACAAGGGCTTGGACAAGCTGAGATAATAAAGGCTTTTCAGGACGGCGACCATATTCAGGACCGTTCCCGATTTCATCAGGCCGGTGTGTTCCTTGTACCGGCCCTTCCAGTTCATCGTTACCTCGACTTCCCCGTTTTTCAAGTAGTCGAAGATCTCCTTGACGGCCCCGTTCCCGATCAGCTTGCGGATGCCGATTTCCTCGCAGGAGGACAGGGGAACCATGACCAGGGTATTGCTGGCTTGGAGGCGGAGGTGGTAGACGGTGAACTTCTCGCCGTTGTAGGCCTGCTCTTGGACGTCGACGACCAGGCCCAGTCCCTGATTGGGATATATCACTCTATCGCCAATCTTAAAGCAGTTCATAGACCCTAATTCTAGCAAAATTAGGAGTTTTCGTCAACTGCGGAGTCTTTTTAACTCAGAGAAACCCGATGTGATAACCGTGATATATTTCCGTCAACCGTCCTGCCGGCGGATCCGATTGTAGAGCGTTGTTCGGGAGACGTTTAAGATGCGGGCGGTTTGGGAAACATTGTGATGGGTCAGGGCCAAGAGCGTCAGGATATATTCGCTGATCAAGGCGTCCAGGGTCGGCAGATTGGAAACAGGCGTGGACCGGGACGCCTCGTCCGAGAAAATGGATTCCAGGAAACGGTTCATGATCAGCGGGCGCGGGCCTGTTGGAGGAGGCGGAGGTTGCTGGAGACGACGTAGGAGAGGGCGAGATTGGAGGCCAGGGAGGCGATCCAGCCCAGCGACTTGTTTTTTTTGTAGAGGGCCTTGGTCCCGAAATAGGAGGCGATGGTCAGTCCGCCCTTGACCGCGGCAAAAACCAGGTCATTCTTCACGAAGGGCTTCATGATGGGGTTGCCCTCGGAGAGATGGGGGTATTTGAGGCATTGCTTGGTGGAAACGAAGTCGGCGACGTTGAGGACGACCATGGACAGGAGGGAAGCCTCGAACATGGTGTCGTTGAATCCTCGGGAGCGGAAGCTTGGGGCGAGAATCGTTTGGGCGGAGGAGAGAGAGACGCGCCGGGGATCGAGGGTGATATGGGAGTAATCGGGCTCGGCGGCCGGGTCGGGCTCGGCCATGGCCGGGGAAACGGCCAGAAGGACCGAAAAGTCGACGGCGGGCAGAAGCGGCGTTTCGATCAGGAAGGAGGAGGCCAAGGAGACGCCAGAGAGGAGGGGGATTGAGATAAGAAGGGCAAGGACCAATTTTTTCATCTTAGCGTCTCCTTGGGTGTTCATGCCTTCATATAGAGCAATAAACGAGCCATAACCAGAACGCGTTGTAAGTGACAGAATATAAATAAAAACAAATGATTTATTTTAATAATCGCTCTTATTAAAAATGTATAAATAGTGTACATACGTATGCTTTAAGCGTGTTATAAGATTGATAATAAAGTAATAACGAGTACTTAATTATTTTAATGTAATAAGTGTTCATTATTTATCCATTTTCTATTTTTTCTCGGCTTTTCCTGAAACCCAGTCGTTGTTTCGTCTCGGAAGGCACACCTGGCGCCGAAATCGTTCAGAGCTCTTCGCTTTTTTAACGAATGATCCCAGCCTCTGCCCGAACGGGAGAAAGACTTCTTTTTTGCTCCAGGTGATTTATAATGGGGGCTCGTTTTTAAAGGAGACGATCATGCGCGCAAAATTCCCCCTTATCGTTTTTCTTCTTATCGCCTTTTGTTCGGGCCCGCTTCATTCGGCGGCGGATAGGCCGCTTATCGGCGCCCGTCATCCGGCGATTTCGCCCGATGGTCGACAAATCGCCTTCTCTTATATGGGAGACATCTGGCTGGTGCCTTCCGATGGCGGCCGGGCCGTCCCTCTGACCAATAACGCCGCTTATGAACGGGAACCCCTCTGGTCGCCCGACGGGCGAATGCTCGCCTTCACGTCCAACCGGAACGGCAACAACGACGTATTCGTCCTTCCCGTCTCCGGCGGCGTCCCTCTTCAGCTGACGTTTCATACGGGCGACGACTTGGCGACCGATTTCACCCCGGATGGAAAAGAGGTGATTTTCCGGTCTTCCCGGTCGTCCTCGGGCAGTCTCTATCGTGTCCCGATCAAGGGCGGAAACGAGCGCCCCGTGCTCGAAACGTACTGGAATTACGCGTCGGGCGGCCGGGTCAGCCCCGACGGGAAAACGATTCTGTTCTCTTGGGGTTCGGAGAATTCGTTCTGGTGGCGCCGCGGTTATCGCGGGGCCAATGCGGCGAAAATCTGGACGGCGCCGTTTGTCGGAGGCGAGCCGAAAAAGATCGTCGAGAATGAAGCAAACGCTTTCTGGCCGGACTGGCGCGCGGACGGAGCGGCGATTTATTTCGTCAGCGACCGGTCTGGATCCTATAACATCTGGACGGCAGCCGCCGATGGCACGGGCGTCCGGCAAGTGACGAAATTCGATCGCGGCGATATCCGGTGGATGACGGTTGCCGCTTCCGCGCCCAAAGCCGTTTTCGAGAGGGATTTCGAGATCTGGATCGCCGAGCTTGGGAGCGGCGAGTCCCGCCGGGTCGCCGTCGAAGCCCCGGCTGAAACGAAGGACAACGCGACGTTTTTCGTCGACAATACCCCCGTGTCTGAATATCGCGTCTCGCCCGACGGGAAAAAAATCGCGGCCGTCGTCCGGGGCGAGGTCTTCGTCCTCTCCACGGAAGGCGGATACGCCCGGAATGTGACCGAGTCGCCCTGGCGCGAGCGGGACGTCGATTGGGACGCCGACGGCCGAACCGTGTTCTTCATCTCCGACAATGGAGCCAATTCCGAAATCTACTCCGTTCCGGCTTTGGGCGGGGAACGCCCGAAGAAATTGACCGATTCCCGCGAGGATAAAAACGGGCTCCGCGTCTCGCCCGATGGGAAGTGGATCGCGTATTACAGCGGGAACCGCGAGATCCGGGCTGTCCGGCCGGACGGCCGGGACGACCGGCTCCTGGCCGAAATGGATTTCGGAGGGCGATTCGCCGATGATTTCGTCTGGTCTCCCGACAGCCGCTATCTCGCTGCGACCGCTCCCAGGAACGGCCAGGACGACCTGTTCGCCATCGAGGTCGAGACAGGTAAAAATGTTTTGCTGACCAACACGGCCTATGACGAGGGGACGCCCGTCTGGACTCCCGACGGCAAGTCGCTGCTCTTCAGCTCCAACCGAACCGGCCATAGCTTCCCCGAATTCACCGGGCAGAACGATTTATACCGGCTCTTTCTCAAGCCCCAGCCGCCGGAATTCGACGAGGACGCATTCGACAAGCTGTTCGTCAAAGAGGAGCCCAAGGATCAGCCCAAGGACAAACCCGCCCCGAAACCCGAAACCAAGCCGGCGGCCAAAGATGAAGTTAAAATCGAGCTCAATCTTGAGGATATCGACCGCCAGACCGAAATCGTCGCCCGAACCCTGGGCAACGAATATGAATACATTTACCTTCCCAAGGACGAGACGATCCTGTTCGTCTCGGCCATCGACGGCCGGAGCCGGTTGTGGAAAGCCAGCTTGAAAAAGAAGGAACAGGGAAGGTACGAGCCGCATCCGGCCAACCTCGAGAACCTCTCCCAGCTCCAGACCGATCGCGCGGCCGAGGCGCTCTATTATCTGGCCAATGGCCGGCTCGGACGGCTCGACCTCGGGTCCGGCCGGACGCGGCCCATCGCCTTCGAGACGAGGGTGAAAGTCGATAAAACCGCCGAATACGAACAGATGCTCGGCGAGGTCTACCTCGTCCTGCAGCATTACTTCTATGATGCGGACCACCACCGGCTGAACTGGGCGGATCTCTACGCCCGGACCCTGCCTGTCCTCAAGCAGGTCCGCGAAGACCAGGATTTTTCCGATTACGTCAACATGATGATCGGCGAGCTGAATTCCTCCCACACGGGATACAACATGGCCCGGACGGCGCGGGTCCAGGAGCCCAGCGGCCATATCGGGGGCGTCTGGTCGTTCGATGACGGCAAGGTCACCCTCGTCCGGATCATCAAGGACGGGCCGCTCTACGCCCGGAGGGAGATGGTCTCGCCCGGAGACGAGCTCACGGCCGTGGACGGCATGGCCGTCGATCCGGCCCGGAATTTCTGGACGTATTTCAACGGCAAAATCGACAAGCGGGTTCGCTTGACCTTGCGCAATCCGAAGACTCAGAAGACGACGGACGTGGACGTGAAGCCCATCGCCGCGGGCGCCGAAAACGGCCTTCTCCTGGAAGAATGGATCGCCGGGCGAAAGGATGCGGTCAAGGCGAAAACGGGCGACCGGGCGGCCTATGTCTACATGCGGGCGATGGGGATGGGGGACTTGAACCGCTTCCTCCTCGAGCTGGAGCGCGACGCCGTACCCCGCCAGGGGTTGATCCTCGACCTTCGCTTCAACAACGGCGGAAACGTTCATGACAAGGTCCTGGAAGCCCTGATGAAACCCGTGTACGCGAAGTGGCGCAAGCGCGGCCTTTCCGAAACGCAGCAGTCCACCTTCGGATTCGCCGACAAGCCCGTCGTCGTCATCACCAACGAAATGACCTTGAGCGACGGGGAAATGACGACCAGCGGGTTCAAGGCTCTCAAGCGCGGCCCGGTCGTGGGGAACACGACGTACGGCTGGTTGATTTTCACCACCAGCGCGAGCCTGATGAACGGCGGATCGTTCCGCCTGCCGTGGTGGGGGTGTTACACCCTCGATGGGAAGAACCTCGAGCGTATCGGCGGGGTCAAGCCGGATATTCTTGTCGTTAATGACCTCCGCGACACCCTGGCCGGCCGGGACCCCCAGCTGGACCGGGCGGTCGAGGAATTGCTGAAGCTCATGAAGAAGTGAGGACGTGAAACGAGCGGGCTTGCTTCCGTTCACCCGGGAGGTCCGGAAACTGATCCGCCGGATCCCGCGGGGGAAGGTCGCCTCCTACGGCCAAGTGGCCGCGTTGGCCGGTGATGCCCGCCAAGCCCGCCAGGTCGCCTGGATCCTTCATGCCTCGCCCGAGGCCGAGGGCCTGCCCTGGCATCGGGTGATCAGCGCTCGGGGCCGCGTCTCGCTCCCCGGCCCGGGAGGAAAAGCGCAAATCCGGCGCCTGCGGGCCGAAGGGATCAGGGTCGGGCCCGGCGGCTCCGTGGACGTGATGTCATGCGGATGGAAACCACGGCCTCCGGCCGGACGCAAGCCGCCGCTTTCGGACCGCGATTTGGATCGATTATAGGAAAGAAAAGGAGCTCAGGATGGCCCGTCTCAGCCCAATAAAAGGAATCGGATTCGCCCTGGTTCTCCCGGCCCTGATTTTCGCCCGATCCGCGTTCCGGCCGGCCGACGCGTCCTGGTCGGTGATAAAAATCGCCGGCGTTCCCGTCGGCTACGTCTTCGAACTCCTCGAGAAAACTCCGGACGGACATTTTCTGATCACCTCGGATTCGAAGATCATCCTCAATCGCCTGGGAAGCAAAGTCGAGCTGGCCACCCGGTCCAAAACCGAGGAAACGACGGACGGGCGGCTTCTCCGGGCCGACACGGAACTGCGGGCTTCGGTTATGTCGACCAAGTCGACAACGATCGTCAAGCCCGGCTCACTTGAAATCGTAAGCGAAGCGGGCGGCAAGACCTATTCCCGGACGGTTCCCTATTCCGGGGAGCTTCTGGGGCCTGAGGGGATCCGCCGGCTTTCGCTTCAAAAGCTCCGGGCGACCGGAGACACAATCGAGTATCTCACCCTGTCGCCCGAATCGGGAGAAACCGCCAAGGGGCGAAGAAAAGTTTTGGCCCGGGAGAATGTCGAGGTCGAAGGCCGAAGCGTTTCAACCTTGAAAATAGAGGAGGTCCTGGACACGACGGGAATCGCCGGGACATCTTGGTTGGACGAAAACGGCGAACCGGTGAGAAGCGAGATGCCCACGCCGTTCGGATTGTCGGAAGTCGTCCGGTCGGATCGGGACGAAGCCCTGGCCTCGGCCGGTGGCGGAGAGCTCCCGGCCGAGATGTACGAAAGGTCGATCCTAAAAACCAATGTCCGGCTTCCCCGGGCGCGAGCTTTGGAAATGGTTCGGCTCAGGCTGGTCTTGCGGGACGGAGGAGCCGGTTGGCCCGACTTGAGTCGACCCGGGCAAACGGTTGTCTTGCAAACGGACCGGGAGCTGGTCTTGGAAAATCGCCGGATTGCCGTCCCCCGCGCGGCCGTGCGGCCGGCCGCGGAAACACCGGCCAACGCGGAATTTCTCCGGCCGAACGAATATATTCAATCCGATCTTCCCGAAATCCGGCAGGTTGCCTTGTCCGTCATCGGGGCGGAGACCGATACGCTTGCCGCCGCTCTCAAGCTCAAGCGTTGGGTCGCCGACAACATGACCTTCGACCTCGGGATCGCCATAGCCCCCGCCTCGGAATTGATCAAGAACCGGAGAGGAACCTGCGTCGGTTATGCGACCCTGCTGGCTACGCTGG
>Ga0209287_10000330_pt1 | contig 29919 bp, 24 predicted proteins | sample PPLLak3cmMay2015_2_FD_187255 | JGI IMG/M metagenome (GOLD analysis project Ga0209287, IMG submission 187255) | Freshwater sediment microbial communities from Prairie Pothole Lake near Jamestown, North Dakota, USA - PPLs Lake P8 Core (1) Depth... | ecosystem: Environmental > Aquatic > Freshwater... | reverse complement strand
TAAATTACAAATTCAAGGATGGGCCTGCGCCGGACAAAATGGTCGCCGCCGATGTCAACAGCGACGGGAAAGTCAACATTCTCGATATCGTTATCCTGATTAGCTACAAATTCAAGCAGGGCCCGGAGCCGAATTGCCAGTAGAAGGGAACGTGGACATCGGAACTGCACTTACCGAAATTCGCGATTATCAGCCGGCGGAGTCTTCAGGAACTCCGCCGGTTTTTTATATTCCCGGACTCGTTGAAAATGTATGGGAAAATCCCCATAGTATGCCCGTTATTAAGACATAATATGCCGCCCGGTCGCCGCCCGCTCAATCGATCTTCACACCCCTCGCGTGCCATCGTAATAATATAGACGCAGTCGCACATTTTTATTCTCCGGCCGGACTGACGGGTAAATATTGCCCCGATTTCGGACGATAAATACGCCATGAGATCGTAATATCCGCATTCCTCACATAGATATCATGTATTGCCGGAAGGAGGCAGTGTGAAAAACCATAAATTTATCCGCGGCCAAAAAGGGTTCTCCACCATGGTGGCGATATTTATCATGGTTATTTTGAGTATCCTCGGGATCGCCATGATTAAAACCGCAAACGATGACGTCAGCATCGCGGGGAACGAAAAAAACGAAATGGCCGCCTTTTACGCCGCCGAAGCCGGCCTGGAACTGGCCACCGCGACCCTTCAGCAGGCATACCAGGATGAAAACGCCGTTCCATCAATACTCCCGGCAGGCAATCAGAATGTCGGCAGCAATTCCACCGTAGCGTTTGTCACTTACGATCAGGGCGCAGCCTCGATGAAACAGCTTACTTCCGGCTCGCTTCAGGGTTTGCATGCTCTGGTGAAATCATATTCGCTTGAAGCGATCGGGACATCTCTGGTCAGCGGCGCGCAGATGGTCCTTTCCCAGGATTTCGAATGCGCCCTGATACCGATTTTCCAGTTCGCAGTCTTCTTTAACGAAGACCTCTGGGCTCAACCCGCGTTCGGAGCCACCATAACCGGCCGTGTCCATGTGAACAAGAATATGTACCTGAGATGCAGCAACGGTTACCAGCTTAAGTTCATGGACCGGGTCACCTGCGGCGGAGATATTAACGCCGGATTCCCGTCGGGAGGAGCCGGCCCTTCGGGGGATGTCGTGTTTGTCGACGGCGACGGTAACGAGGTCAGCATGGAGCAGGGTGGAACCTGGATAGATGCCGATTACGACTACGCCGGGGTCGATTGGTACGATACCGCGTCTTCGCTCTGGGATGGAAATGTCAGGGATGCTTCATTCGGCGAAGGGGTCTTGAACCTGCCTTTGGGCGGAAGCGATCCGCATAAATTGATTGAACGAGCCGCGGGAAATGACGAATCGTTCGAAAATAAGGCTGGCTTGAAAATTCTCGACGGCGTGGTTTATTCGAAAATAGCCGGGACCTGGGTCGATATTACGGCGCTGCTTCCCGCGAATGCCATCGTGCAAAACAGCTCCACCGAATTTTATGATGCGCATGAAAAGAAACGGGTCCGGAATACTCAGGTCGATATTTCAATTTTGAAGACCAGCAGCTATTTCCCCGACAATGGCGTAATTTATGTTTCAGACCAGAGGGCATACACTTCCACTTTGAAACTCAACGCCACCACTCTGGTTAACGGAAGCGATCTCGGAGACGCCCTCACGGTCGCCTGCGAAAATCCTCTATACATAAAAGGGGATTACAACACCGTCAACAAGAAACCGGCGGCGACTATATCCGATGCCATAACGTTTTTATCGAACAGCTGGGATCCCTCGAAATCGTCGCTTAGCTATTCCTCTCGGCAGGCTTCCGCCACCGAGGTAAATGTGTCGTTTATTACCGGGGACCTGGCACCGACAACCTCGAATTATGGCGGCGGACTGGAGAATCTTCCCCGCTTTCTCGAGGACTGGGACGGACGCCAATTCAAAGTGACCGGTTCAATGGTGGAAATGTGGCGGTCGCGGCAGGCCACCGGGACCTGGCGTTATATTAACGATACCGATCCATATTATTCCGCCCCATTTCGTAATTGGTCTTTCGATACCGACCTGACCGATCCCAGCAAACTCCCGCCGGAAACTCCGATGGTCCAGATATTCCAGCGAACCGCCTGGAAGCAGGGATTTGTGGGATACTCCAGTAAATAGAAGTTTTAAGATATAAAAAAACCAAAGGGCCGGTTAATCCCGGCCTTTTTTTGTGAATTTTTACCAAGTCCAATTGGCAGAATCCTGCCGCAAGCGGTATTCAACAACGTGCGCAAAACCCTATATCAGGTTGCGAAGTCCCTCTTGACAAACTCCGGAAAAAATGTATAATAGGTGACTGCCGGAAACGGCACTTTTGACGATATAGAAATAAAGTTTTGCGCACTCCTCAGTAGCTCAGTTGGTAGAGCAGCTGACTGTTAATCAGCGGGTCGCAGGTTCGAGTCCTGCCTGAGGAGCTTTTCTTTGGGTGTTACCATTAGTTGAATATAACTCAGTTGGTAGAGTCCCGCCTTTGGCGGGATTAATCAGCGGATCGCCAGGACCAAAATCCTTTCCCGGAAGGGGTTTCTGGCATTATATTGCGGAATCTCACGGAGGGATTCTGGCGTTCTGGACTTACATACTTATAAGTGAATCGACCGGCAGGCATTATTGTGGTTCGACTAATGATCTCGGCCGAAGAATTTCCCAGCATAACAATCCCGAATATACCGGATCGAAAACCACGAAGCGGTTTGCAGGGCCGTGGAAGCTGGTCTGGTCCCATTCCTACTTGACTCGGTCCGAGGCTATGTACCAAGAAAAGCAAATTAAGAAAAGGGGGATTGCCAGATTCCTAATAGATCCACAAATAGATAAGACACCATTTGAATAACCTGTCCCGATAGAGCCAGAAAAACCCATTTCAACTCAGTTGGTAGAGTCCCGCCTTTGGCGGGATTAATCAGCGGGTCGCAGGTCGAAGATCAAGCTTCAGCATGATTCGAGTCCTGCCTGAGGAGCTTTTCTATTACAACTCCTTTTCTATTGTCCACTTAAACCCGCTCCCCATTTTTTCTGGAACTACTTCCCCCTGTTTCCAGTAAAATTCATCAGATGGCTAATTCTTAATGATTTAATAGAAAGGAGAGAAACCATGAAAAAGCGGATATTCATCGCCGTTCTCACCCTTGCTCTGGCGGTGCCGCTTTCCCTGGCCGTTTCGGCCTGGGCTAAAGACACCGCCTGGCTGGGAATCTATACCCAAACCGTAGATAAAGATCTTCAGGAGGCCTTCGACCTCCCCTCCGACCGCGGGGTCGTGGTCAAAAATGTAATATCCGACAGTCCGGCCGATGAAGCCGGCCTCAGTACCGGAGATATAATCCTCAAAATCGATGGCACCGCCACCGACGACGCCGACTTGTTAACCGAAATCGTAACCGGCCACAAGCCGGGGGATGAAATTGACATCGAAGTCCTCCGCAAAGGCAAAAACAAGACTATCAAGACCGTCCTTGGCGATCGCGAAGAGATCGACCGGCCGATGGCTGAAGTCTGGAATCGCGGCAGCGGTCCTCATACTTATTCCAAAACCTGGCAGTATTCCAAGCAATACTCGAACGATACCTATATCGGAGTGGCGCTGGAAACGCTCGGCAAACAGCTCGGTGACTACTTCGGAGTTGGCGATAAGACCGGGGTTTTGATCAGCGAAGTCTATGAAGATTCTCCCGCCTCCAAGGCCGGACTGAAAGCCGGAGACGTGATTCTCGGAGTCGACGGCCGCGATATCGAAAGTGTTTCCGATGTGCAGGAGGCGGTCGGTGATAAGAAAGAAGGAGACCAGATCGAATTATCGGTCCTGCGCGATAGGAAAGAGCAAAAATTCACGCTCGACATTGAAGAAGCTCCCGCTTCGTACGGCAGTAATATCGCACCGTTTATGACCCCCAATTTCGACTGGGATAATTTCAATATGAATCTCCCTAAAATGAAGGGGTTGTTCCGAGGGTATTTCGACGACGAACAGGCCTTCGATTCCGAAAAACTTCAGGAGCAAATGCAGCAGCTCCAAAAGCAGCTTCAGGAAATGAAGGAAGAACTCCAAAATATGAAGGACAACCAGTAAGCAAATACAGCATTTCTTCTCAGCTTTTTAGAAACCTCAACCCAAACCCCGAAAGAACCGGTCTTTCGGGGTTTTTTTGATTGCCAAGCGCACGGAGTGACTGTAAATTCCGGTTTACTCGCTGGAGGATTCCTTATGCCGGAACTGACTGTCGGTAAATTTTACGAAGAACGCAAAGACGTCTTCGATTTAACGCTTTTAAACGCCAATACCGGGCTTAAAAAACTTATCAGTAATTCCGAAATCCATCGGCCGGGTCTGGCCTTGACCGGCTTTTTCGAACGATTTCCCTCGCAGAGAACCCAGATTCTCGGCGAAACCGAAATGACCTACCTCAATCAGCTCGGCAGCGAAATGCTCACCACTACCGCGGAACGATTGTTCTCCAGCAATATCCCGCTTCTGATAACTTCGAAAGGTATCACCCCTCCGATAGCGTTCTTGAAAGTGGCCGATCGGTATGAGACGGCGGTCTTTTCGTCCCGGCTATCCACCTCGGAGTTAACCAACCGCCTTTCGGTGGTGCTCGATATGATTTTCGCCCCGTCGATTATGGTGCACGGAACCCTGGTCGACGTTTACGGCGTGGGTCTGCTCTATACCGGCAAGTCAGGAATTGGGAAATCGGAAATCGCGCTCGACCTGGTCGAACGGGGCCATCGCCTGGTTGCCGACGATGTCATCAAAATCGTCCGCAAGGCCCCGGACCTGATCGTGGGCACCGGCGCAGAACTTCTGGGACACCACATGGAAATCCGGGGGATCGGAATTATCGATATCGAAAAGCTGTTCGGGATTCGCTCGATCCGCCTTCAGAAAAGAATCGAGGCGGAAGTACACCTGACCGAATGGTCGGATGACCTCGAATACGAACGGCTCGGCATCGACGATACCCGGACCACGATCCTGGGAGTGACTATCCCGCAGGTGAATGTCCCGATTTCGCCGGGGAAAAACATCACCGTGATTTCGGAAGTCATTGCGATGAATCATATGCTGAAGGTGTACGGAGAAAATTCCGCGGCCGACTTTTCCAAACGGCTGGCCCAGCGGCTCCAGCGCCAGACGACCATCAAGGACTATCTCGAATCGGACTACGAATAGAAGGATTTTCTCTTTCTATTCCGTTTTTCCTCCGTAAATTACAGCAAGAATATTGAATATTGTTATGGAGTTTATATGCCTCAGAATATCGGATTTATCGGCATGGGAATGATGGGAATCCCCATGTCCCACAATATCGCCAAAGCGGGATACAAAGTCACCGTTTATAACCGCAACGAAGAACGATATAAAGACGTCGACACCAAACTGGTCATGATCGCTCCCTCTTTGAAACAACTGGTTGCCTCGTGCGACCCCATTATTACCATGGTTACCGGTCCTGATGCTCTTGACGGACTTCTTACATCGCTTGGAAACGATATCTCCATATTGGCCGATAAAACCCTGATCGACATGAGCACGATATCACCGTCGTACAGCCTGCAGTTAAAAGATAAGTTGAACGGTGTCGGAGCGAAATATGTCGATGCTCCGGTTTCCGGGTCACGCCCGCAGGCCGAAGGGGCTCAGCTGGTGATTATGGCTTCGGGGTATCCCGAGACGGTCGACGAAGTCACCCCGATCCTGAACACTATGGGCAAGAAAGTGATCTATTTCGGCGAAGTCCCCAAGGCCTCGATTATGAAACTGGCCGTGAATATGCTTCTGGGAATCATGATGGAGGGATTCGCGGAATCTTACAATTTCGCTCGGAAGGGAGGTCTCGATACCGAGGCGTATCTCGATGTCATCCTTAACGGAGCATTGGCCTGTCCCTTGTTCCAGGGGAAATCGGCCAAGATTAAGAACGAAGACTATTCCCAGCAGTTCGCGGTGAAACATATCGCCAAGGACTTAAAGTTCACGGTCGATAACGCTTACGAAACCGGAGCGTATGTCCCTTCGGCGGCCCTGAGCCAGCAGTTGTACCGCCGGGCGGTCGATTTAGGATTGGCAGATGAAGACTTGTCGGCGATCATTAAAATGATAAGAGAATAAGCGAGATTATCATCTCGTGAAAGTAACTATACTGAAATAGGGCAGGCCGTCAGGTCTGCCCTTTTCTTTCTCTATTTTATCAGCGGCAAACCGCAACTGGTAACCCAGCCATTGCAATCGCAGGGAGCAGAACCTCCCTTGAATTTGAAATTAACCAGATAGACGATATCGAGGATATTCACCGTACAATCGCAGGTAGCATCGCCCGAGCATATCTCGTAGGCCGCCGGCTGCGGCCCGCTTTTAAACTTATAGTTCACCAGGTAGACGATATCGAGAATATTTATCGGCGAGATTCCATCCACTTCCCCCGGCTCGCAATCGCAGACGAAAGCCCCTCCGAAATCCTGCCAGAAACCGTGATGAAGACTCATGGCCGTACTTGTACCGGTTCCGGTTGCCGTCTGGCCGACCGTACCGTTCAGGCGATAGCCGGTCGAGGTACCGACCCCGCCTCCTGCTGATATTACTTCCCAATTTATCTTCTCCCCGGATTTCTGTTCAGCAGAAACCGATGGAATGATAATTATAGCAGAAAGCAGGATAATCGCTACAATATGTCTTTTTATCATTTCAATTCCTTTCTATGACACCTACTTCATAGTTCGGTACATAGAACTCTGAATCTAATGTTATTTCGATTTCAATTCCAGTTCACGCAGATCTACTTTGACCGCAGTTTCGGATTCTTCCGTCGATGTGTCATTCTTAAAACTTCTCTCTTCATATTCTATATTTTCAAACTGGCCCATTTCAGAAGTAACTACGTAGGTATCCAGCCGCCCGTACGACGCAGGGTAATAAGCGGCAATGATTGACGGGTCCTTGATCATATGCACCGCACCGGTAGAGCTGGCTATATAGCGAGCTTCCAATCTGAACGTATAGGTCCCGGCGGTTTTAAAGTACACCCGATTTACATAGATTAAATCATACCGAAGCGGAGATATGGATATAGGATCACCCCACTCTGTATAGTAAGGGCTCGAATAGGTCCCGCCGAAAGTTTCATCGATCTGGGCGAGCGAAACAGCGCCATTCGATGTACCCGTATGATAACCGAGTGCCTTTCCTGTAATGGCTATATAACCGTCTGCCGGGATAGTAATCGTAACCGTTAATACATCCTGCATTGATGGTGTTACAGCATACTCACCCACGCTGCTGTTCATGGCAAGCCCGGGAACATTTACCAGATTATCTGCCAAAGCAGCATGGTGAGCGTAAGGAACCGATGTAAGTTCCGTCCGCGGAGATATTTCGGGATCAAGCCAGACCTTAATTCCAAGCCACAAGCTGCTTCCATCGGCGATATCCGACGGAAGAGCCACATTGGAGCCCAGAATATAATTGAACAATCCGTTCGTGATGGTAACCGGCTGAGTGCCGGACGTCCAAAGATCGTGACCTCCACCAAAAAGAACGGGATCGTCATAAATTGTGAATATAATATTGTAGACACCGTCAGGGACAGGTTCACCCGATACATCCGTCAATCTCCCCTGATAATTAATTGTATTTGGTATTTCTGCTGCAGCCATAGCTGCAATAACGAAAATACCGATCAGCATCAGAACCGCTCGTTTTAACATACTTACCTCCGGCCCCAAGCCCCGATCATTGATATAGTTATTACAAGGATATGTATAAGCGCCTTAATGTATAAAAATAACTATTATGGATTGATTTGTCAATTAGATAAACGCCTAATCAGGCCTATAATATAGGCTTAGCGAAGTAACCATACCGGAACACGCCTAAAACAATCATGCGAAAATCCGCGTTGATATTTCGGGGTCGAATTGTCTGTTTCCCACTCATGCCGGACATATAATATAAAAAACGGGCCTTCGTATGAAGGCCCGTTCGTAGAGGTATGGTACTAAAACGAGAAACTTTTACTCGGTATCCTGCCGCAGTAATTTATCTATGATGACAAAAGCCAGGGCAGCCTGTTCATTGCGGCTGTATTCCTTCTCGAGCTTTTCAAGCATCGGCTTTAGTCTTGCGGCACTTTCGGGGTTGTTCTTAACCAAATCATAAGCGACTTTCAACTGCCCCTCATTGAAGCAGTAAACCGATTCTCCTCCGGCCATTTCCAGTGATTTAATTGCCATGCGGAAATCCTTTAGGAACTGAAGCTCTTACCGCAGCCGCACGACTTTTTGGCCCGGGTATTGGTGAATTTGAAGCCGGACTGCAGCAGGTCTTCGCTGTAATCGATCTGGAGACCGTCGAGATACAGCGCGCTTTTCATATCGGCCATCACCCGAAGGTTTTCCTGTTCATACAGTACCATATCGTCATCCTGCATTTCACTGTCGATTCCGGCGCTGTAAGTCATGCCGGCGCAGCCTCCGGTAACCACCGCTATCCTAAGGAATTTCTCCCCCGTGATGTCCATTTTAACCAGTTCGTCCACTGCCCGCTGGGAAATCTCTATATTCATAATCCTTAAATCCCTGATTTACGTTCTCAAATTAACTTCTTTCGCTCGTTAAATCTATACGGAAATTATCTTGTTTTTATTGAACATTAATGCTATCAGATGATTCGTGATATATTTTTGAATTTTATTTGCTCACGGGATTGACCCGCCAACTTGCGGGTTCTATATTTGCCCTGTTTTGGAGTAATTTATGAGCAACGGCATACAAAAGATATATTCAGAAATACCAAAGACTTACGAACTTATAAACCATGTCCTGACCTTTGGATTCGATATTTATTGCCGCCGGAAGGCGGTTAAAATGGCTCTGGCCGATGGCGGCGATACCTTTCTTGATATTTGCAGCGGGACCGGAGAAATCGCGATTTACCTGAAATCCCGCTCCAACGGAGCAAAAGTGGTCGCGGCCGATTTTTCACTTCCGATGATGAAAATCGGAGCCGCCAAGCCGGAAGCGGAAGATATTACCTTCATAATTACCGAAGCGGGCAAGTTGCCGTTCCGGAATGACTATTTCGATCTCATTACGATATCCTTCGCGACCAGGAATATCAACAAAAGCCGTGAAATCCTAACCGGCTATTTCCGGGAATTCCGCCGGGTTTTGAAGCCGGGTGGACGTTTTATCAATCTTGAAACCAGTCGCCCCAAAAATCCCGTTATCCGCAAACTGATGGACCTCTATGTCGCCGTGACGGTCAAATGGATCGGTCGGACAATATCCGGTTCCAAATATGGTTACAATTTCCTGGCCAGTACTATCCCCCGTTTTTATAGTTCCGGGGTCCTCGCCGAAATTCTGAATGATGCCGGTTTTTCCGAGGTTCACGAACATCCCATGTTCTTCAGCGCCGCCGCAGTCCATAAAGCCGTAAAATAAATCCGGGAATAACAACGTTATGTCAGCCGATTGACATTAAGGGTAATTATATATATAATAATAGATTATGGATTAATAACCGCTTCTCGAACACCGAGCGATTAAACCATTCGGACGACAGAAATGCCATTGAAAAAACCGCATTTTGATTTGAAAGACTACGAAACCGGGACGGCCCGGTTCGACAACCTGATGCCGTTCAAGGTCAAGGATATTCTCCTGATTTCCAGCCTGTACGACTCGTACATCCTGCGTGAAGACGGACACCTGACTCAGCTGGTAATGTCGGAATACGCCGAATTCAACCTGTCCAATGCGCCTTCCCTGAAACGGGTCTCGACCGGTGAAGAAGCTCTGGAACAGCTGAAACAATCCTCATTCGATCTCATCATCATATTCCGCTGGCTGGAAGATATCGATATGGCGGCTTTTTCGGCGAAAGCGAAAAAGATAACTCCTGATATTCCCGTTGTACTCCTGACTTTTCATGCCAGAGAAATGGAAATGCTCCGCGATCGCGGCCATATGATGCACGTCGATAAAGCCTTTCTCTGGAGCGGGCAGATAAATATCTTCCTGGCCATTATAAAGTACATCGAAGATCTGAAAAACGTCGAACACGATACCGCTTTGGTGGGGGTCCGCGTCATTATCGTGGTGGAAGATTCCGTGCGGTTCTATTCGGCGTACCTTCCGCTGATTTATTCGGAAATCATGAGCCAGACTCAGAACCTCATGGAAGAGGGGCTGAATATGGCCAACCGGATGCTGCGTATGAGAGCGCGGCCGAAAATCCTCCTGGCCGACTCGTACGAAGAGGGTATGGCGCTATTCGAGAAGTACAAGCAGTACCTGCTCGGTATCATTTCGGATGTGAATTTTCGCAGGAACGGGGTCAAGGATCCCCAGGCGGGAATCAAATTCATCAAAGAGGCTAAAAAACAGGCCGAGGACCTTCCGGTACTATTGCAATCATCGGATCCCGAAAATTCCTGGCAGGCCGAACAGGTCAAGGCCGCCTTTCTATGTAAGGATTCCCCGACACTCCTGGCCGACCTGAGCAGCTTTATCAATAATAATTTCGGATTCGGTAATTTTATTTTCCGCAGACGGAACGGCGATGAAATCTGCCGGGCAAACGATTTTCGTTCCATGGAAAAATGTCTGCGGAATGTCGACGAGGAATCGATAGAATACCACGCCGGACGAAACCACTTTTCCAACTGGCTCATGGCCCGGACCGAATTCGACCTGGCCAATCGCCTCCGTCCGCGCAAGGTCTCGGAATTCAAAGATATCAATGCCCTGCGGCAGTACCTTATCAAGACCTTCCGCGATTTCCGCCGCGAAAAACAGCTCGGGGTAGTCACCGATTTCACCCGCCAGTTGTTCGACGCTCAGACAGAATTCGTGCGGATCGGGTCGGGATCGCTCGGAGGCAAGGGGCGCGGCCTGGCGTTTATCAACGCCCTGTTGAAACGGTACCATGTGTACGATTTTTTCAGAGGGGTCTCGGTGTCGGTGCCGACTTCGGCCATAATCGCCACGGACGTATACGATGAATTTATCGAAAAGAATAATCTTCTGGAGTTCGGGCTCGGCGACCGCTCCGACGAAGAAATCGTCGCGGCGTTCACCGCCGCTGAACTTCCCCGCGGGGTCACGAAAGACCTTCGCGCCTTTTTGGGGGTAGCCGATTATCCCCTGGCAGTTCGTTCGTCGTCGCTCCTGGAAGATTCTCACTACCAGCCGTTCGCCGGGATTTTCGAAACCCACATGCTGCCCAATAATCATCCCACCCGGCAGGGGCGGCTGGCACGGCTTTCCGTGGCCATCAAGCTGATTTTCGCATCGATCTTTTTCCGCAATTCCAAAAATTATATCGAGGCGACCGGCAACCGGGTCGAGGAAGAGAAAATGGCGGTCATCATACAAAAGGCCGCCGGCGAAAATTATAACGGAAGGTTTTATCCGGTCATATCCGGTATCGGACGGTCGTACAACTTTTATTCCATCGGCAATATCAAACCGGAAGAGGGTATCGCCTATGCCGCCCTGGGGCTGGGCAAGACGGTGGTGGAAGGTGAAAACTGCATCTACTTCTCTCCCAGTAACCCCAAAGTTTTGCCGCAATTCTCCAGTACGAAGGATTATCTGAAAAATTCGCAAAGGGATTTCTTTGCCATTGATATGACCAACCCCGGCATTTTTCCCGCTCCCGGCGGCGATATGGGTTTGGTGCATGTACCGGCGAAAATGGCCGAAGAAGACGGCACCATGGCTTTCGTCGGTTCGACCTATTCGCACGAAAACGACCGAATTTACTCCGGGGTGGGACGAAGCGGAGTCAAAATTATCACCTTTGACCCGATCCTCAAAGCCGGAATTTATCCCCTCGATGAAATCATCAGATTCCTCCTGAACATGGGGAGTTCCGCCATGAACTGCCCCGTGGAAATCGAATTCGCCGCCAACCTGCACCCATCATCATCCAAGACGAAAAATGAATTCAATTTCCTGCAGATTCGTCCCATGGCCGTCGATGTGGCCGGTGGAAAATTCGTCCTCAAAGATATCGAGAGCGAACGGATATTCTGCAAATCGAGCCAGTCGCTATCGAACGGAAGAGTCGACAATATCCGGGATATCGTTTATGTCCGTCCCGACAATTTCAACCGCGCCAAAATGCTCCTGATGGCCGAACAGGTCGGTAAGTTCAACGATAAATTCAAGGCCGAAAAGAAACCGTATCTTCTCATCGGCCCCGGACGCTGGGGAACCGCCGATCACTGGCTGGGAATACCGGTCAAGTGGCGCCAGATCAGCGAAGCGCGGGTGCTGGTGGAATCGGTGTACGGCGATTTCGTGGTAACGCCTTCCTTCGGGACACATTTCTTCCAAAATATTATCGCATTCAACATCGGGTACCTGACTATCGATCATAACAAGCGCAACAGCCAACTCGACTGGGAATGGCTGGAATCGCTTCCAGTTAGCGACCAAACCGAATATATCCGACATGTCAGTTTAAATAAACCTCTGGAAGTGATGATCGACGGCCGCCGCAGCCGCGCCGTGGTCTTGAAGCCGGAATAATCCCGTCTATATCCTCGCCAGCGCCATAGTACAGGCGTGAAGCGATATCACCAGAACCAGAAACAGCTTTCTGGCATTCTCGGGTTTAATTTTAAGAAAACCATATTCCAGGGCATTATGAGGACAGCTCGTGATACAATCGCCGCAAAGAGTACAAGACATATCCGGCTTGCGGCGAATAATATCTTCTTTATTCAACGCATCATACCGGCATCGCAAACGGCACTTGCCGCATTCGTCGCAGGCATCGTTGATTCTGATCCGAAAGGGATTAATTTTCCCCAATGTCGTGGCCAGAGGCCCGATGGGACAATATGTCGTACAATGAGTCATACTTCCCGCTTTCCGCGACCAGATCAGCATCACTGCCACCCCGGCCAATCCGAAAATTCCCCCTATTATCGTAGCAATCAAAATCGGTACGCCGATGATGCGAAGAAAAATCGTTACAGAGATTACCGCTGCCAGAATTATCCAGCGCACCGACTTACGCCAGACGGGAAGAACTTTCGGCGTCCGCCGCTTCTGTGCCGCGACCCCATCCCAGGACCCGATATAACAGATATGACTGCACCATGCCGGACCGATTAGGACTACCGTCGACAGAAAAAGTATCAGCATGAAGAATCCTTCCCCTCGGAATAGCGGCCCTGCTACGATTACCGCCGGAACCGGAAGATGCAGCTGCCCGGTCATGAGGAACCGGTCGAATCCGGTAAGTCCCAGAAGCAATTGCCCGAAGAAGACAATCGAAAAGCCGGTCCAGATTCTTCTTCTCCATAAAGCCGATTGCGAGGCATCCAGCATCTTTCCGGCAACAAACACGGCATACAGAGAAATCGCGAATATTTCCACCCATCCCCATCCCGGGAAAAACCGCTCGATAAGAAGCATGGTCAAGGGAACTTTGAGGTGGACTATTCCCAGCGTCAACGCGGTCAATGAAAACACTGCCGCCAATATCGCGGTATTTCCGGATTTATCGCGATATCGCTCTTTAATGTATTTGGATTCCAGCAATAGGGCCGACAGCCCCATCCACAGGACGACCGACCCCATGATAACCCCCAACCGGGTATACGGCATCATCATTGCTTTCCGGATGGATATGAATTCAATGGACGATTCAAGCCAGATCAGACTCGATAATAAAAGAAGTATCTGCATGATGCGTACCGCCCACAACTCCTTCTTGAAAAGCAGAAACGGAGCCGTGAGCGATACGGCCATCAGGCCGTACTCCCCTCCCCGCATGAAATGCGCCCCCGTTACCAGTGCCGCAATGGCGATAATTATATATCTGAACAAGACTACTTGTCCCGTTTATCCCGGATCATGGTCAAAAGCATTTTGAACCGTTCCGGAGCGTACAGCCCGTGAGGTATATTCGCCGGCATAATTACCAGCTCTCCGGCCTTCGCGGTGATTTTACTGCCTCCAATGGTTAATTCCACCGAACCGTCCAGCACCTCGACAATGGCGTCGTACGGCGCAGTATGTTCGCTGAGCGACTGCCCTTCGTCGAAACTGAACAGGGTCAGCGATCCGCTCTCGCTTTTATACAAAATACGGCTGACCGTCGAACCTTCGCTGTAATCGACCAGCCCGTTGAGATTATGATTTGCGGACGTATCGATTCTGCTGCCTGAGGCTTTATTCGAATCACTCATATAGATTTCCTTTCCAGAAGTTCACCCCTTATGCCAAGTTTAACGGCATTAACGGGAATTTGCTTGCCTGAAGCTTCCAGCGATTGCTTTACCAGCGCCACCAAACCGAAACAACAGGGGACTTCCATGAACGCAATGGTAATCGATTGTATAACATTAGCGGCGAAAATGTCCCGCAGCTTTTCCAGATAGATGGAAACATTGTCGAGCTTGGGGCAGGCGATCAGCAGGGTCCTTCCCTTTATTATCGTCTGTTCGAAAGAAGCAAAGGCAAAAGGAACGCAGTCCGCCGCGATGACCAAATCGGCATTGTCGAAATACGGAGCCCTGGTCGGTGCCAGCATCAACTGCACCGGCCAGTTGCTGAGCACTTGTTTATGAGACGAGGGTTCGGGCGTATTTTCCAATTCCCCTGCGGCCGTTTTATTCAGACTGCGGGAAAGGGATCCCGGGCAGGCCGGAAATGCTCCTTGATGATGCCGGCGTTGCGGCTCTATGGTGAAACCGGCCGGAAGCAGTTCCGCCTTCGCGGACTTTTTTAGATTTTCTTCCACAGCGGTCTCATTGTATTCGGCGGCGTCCCGCCTCTCGATGGTAATAGCATTTTGAGGGCATTCACCAAGGCAGGCCCCCATGCCGTCGCAATAGGTTTCGCTGATAAGCCTAGCCTTTCCGTCGATTATCTTTATCGCCCCTTCGGCACAGGCCGGAACACACAGGGCGCAGCCGTCGCACAATTCTTCGTCTATTCTGATAATTTCTCTTATCGCCACAATATTTCTCCTTACCTATTTATTCCTAATATGAGAAATATCGGAAAAAAGATAGAAATAGTCTTTGATTTAAGTCAAAGAATCAGATTTTTTCGCCTTCGGCGATATCCTGAAGCCGCCCAATATCCTTGATGATTATCTCCCGTCCGGATACCTCGATTAAGCCCATATCGGTCATTTTGCGGAGGGAGCGGGACAGGGTTTCGCTGATTGTCCCCAGGCTTTTGGCCCATTCGGTCTTGGAACTGCTCAAAATTACCTTTGTCCCGCCGGTTTTACCTGATTCGGATATGAGGTATGTCGCAATCCGGGCCGGGACCTCCTTAAGTGACAGGCTTTCCACCTGACGGTTGAAATCGCGCAAAAAGGATGAAAGCGAACTGATAATTTTCAGGGAAATCTGAGGTGACTGCCGGATTAGATCGAAAAATTTCTCTTTCGGGAAAAAAGCCACCGCCGAATCCAGCATGGCCGAACAGCTGGCCGGATACCTGCTCCCCTGGAATGCGGCCACCTCGGCGAAAATTTGCCCGGGATTTATCTGGTGAATGGTGTATTCTCGTCCGTCCGGGGAAGATTTGAATATCCGCACCTGCCCCGCCAGAAGCAGATAAAATCCTCCGGCCGCATCCCCTTCATGAAACAGGATATCCCCTTTATGAACCGTTTTCGCGACCGCAATCGCCGCCAAAGCACGCAGTTCTTCCGAATCGAGCCCCCGTCCGAAATGGCAATTTTTAAAATACTCCTCAAGCTTCATACCGCTTTATATTAAGAATAAATCCCGATTGCAACCAAATTTTGCTTAGTCAAAATATCTCATTATTGTATATTGATTAGACCGGGTCAAAGCCAACCATATATGAATGACGGACGAAAAACATTCCTGATACCGTACCTGATTCTTATCGCACTCGTCCTGTTGCGGTTTCTCGGTTTACTATTCCCCGAGGCCCGTTTATGGGGATTCAATCATCTGCAGTACAATACCATTGAATACACCCTCGGCTTCGCCGTCATGGCGATCCTCATTGCATTATTCCCTTTTATTTCTCCCGTTAACAAAATAATAAACGGATTGATTGAAAGGACCGCTGAAGCGGTTTTCGAAAGCAAAGGCAAATATTATTATCGCCTTGCGTTCGCTATCGCTTGCGGTGCATTATTTATGCTTTTAAGAGCGCCGACCCATTTCATGGGGGACGGCTACACCCTGATCGCCAATTTCTCCGGAGTCAATCCCCCTTTGATGAAATGGACCGAGGCCGGAACCATCTTCATGGTCTGGAAGTTTTTTGAATTGTTCGACGTCCATACTAAAGAAGCGGTGATAAATGTCTTTCAGGTGATTTCGGTCATCGCCGGCATGGCATCGGTCATGATACTTTTCGCGGTCGCGGAAAAGGCGATTGAAGACCGTATGGGAAGATTCCTTACCCTTCTTACTTTCCTATCTTCCGGTATCATGCTGTTCTTTTTCGGATATATTGAATACTATCCTTTAACCTGGCCGTTCATGCTCGGCTTTATATATTTCTCGCTGAAATCAATCAAAGGCGAGGGTGCCTTCTGGCCGGTAATAGTCGTTTTCGTCATCGGTATTCTCCTGCACATGCAGCAGATATACTTTTTACCCGCTCTTGCTTATGTATTTCTGCATACCAGAACGGTACATCGATGGTACGAGCGCAACCGCAGGAATATTCATCTGGCCCTGGGATTGGCCTGTATCATCTTCATTATATTATTTGCCATCAAGTATAAGAACGATATCTACTTTCAGGATATATTTTTAACTCCATTCAAAGGAAAACCGCTCGATACATCTTATGCTATTTTCAGTTCAAAACACATATTCGATGTCATTAACGAGCTTTTACTGCTGTTTCCTTTACTCCCCCTGTTTCTCTATCTGGCTTCGGGAAATTATCGACATATAATCAAAAGACGGGAACCGGCCTTTCTGGGAATCGCGTTTCTGTTCTGGTTTCTGCCCCTGATGGTAATCGATCCCAAACTCGGACTGGCCCGCGACTGGGACCTATTTTCATTCACCGCTTTTCCGCTCGGTTTGCTGCTGGTAATTCTGAGTCTCCCCAAATTCCGTGAATTTAAAGACAAACTGCTCCCTTCGATCTTTCTCTTCGCCCTGATCGCTCCCGTTCCGTTTTTGTTGACTAATCTGAAAACCGACAGCTCCGTGGAATACATCCATTACTTTTACGATCTCGACCAAAAGAGGTCCCATCCGACCTTGCGCCTGATGTACGTCTACTATGTCGATACCGGCCAGCAGGCCAAAGCCGATTCTCTCGGCACGATTTATCATAAGGAATTCCCGAATATGACTCGCATGGATAATGCCAACAGCTATTTAAGGCAAGGGAATGTATCTGCCGCGACTTCTTTTGTGAATGCGGTCATTCCGGATAAGTACGACCCGGATTATCATGCCATGAAGGGAAGATATTTCAGCAGAACCGGTAATCTTCCCCGGGCCCTGGCGTCGTTCGACAGTACCATAACGCTTCGTTCGTACAATGCCGCCTATTACTATGAACGATCCATGATACATGTCGGCATGAAGCGGTACGATGACGGATTAAAAGACCTCCGCAAAGGTCTCAGTCTCGCCCCTGAAAGCCCTTTGATATTAAACGGGCTGGCCGATCTCCATCTTATCGCGGGCAATTACGATTCAACCATATACTTCGGTGAGCGGTTGATTGCCGTCGATTCATCGAAACCGATCGGCTACTTCTTCAAGTCGAAGGCTTATGCCATGCTCGGCAATAAACCCAATGCGATTGAATGCGCCCGAGAATTTCTGGAAAAATCCGGAGACGATACTGTAATGGTGCGATTCCAGCACGAACTGGCCCGGCTGATTCAGAAAATGGAATAAACGGCCGAAATGAGGGAAATTATTCCCCTTTCACCTTATCCAGCAGGAATCGGATTTCGTTTCTTTTAAGATTGATCAGGCTGTCGTTACGCGGAAAGGCCAGGAGGCTGTCGAAATATAAACCGGCGGTTTGAATGTCCCCCTTAAAAATATGCGCTTTTGCCGTATAGTATAAAGCATTAGGCTGGTTCAAATCCGCTTCCCGCCACATCTGCGAATATTTCAAAGTGGAATCCCACTCCTTTACGGTCATATAATAATATGAAAATCCATCGAAGAAATAATTACTGTTCGGCGCGATGCTGTACCCTTTGTATAAATCGTCCCGGGCTTTGTCCAGTTCGTTCCTTCCGAAGTACATCCGGGCACGATCGAAATAGTAAACCGGCGCTTTCGGACGAAGCTGCAGGGCCATGTCCATTTCTTCAATGGCCTCCCTTAATTTTCCGGTAAGCGCAAAGAGATTCGCCTTCAGCCGATGATAATCTGCGTTGTACTTATCCGGCTTTATCATGGCAGCCAACCTGTCAGTGATTGTCAGATCGCCAGTGCTGATAGCCTCGAGCGCATGGGTAATTCTAATATCGTTCGCAAAATTCCGTTGATAAATATTCTTTATAGATTCAAGTTTCGCATTATTTCCTTCATCTTGAAAATAGCTTTTTAATATCGTTAATGAAGATAGAGACTTTGGCATATCCATTTTAATGAGGGATTCAAAATAGGCGATAGCCCCGGATCTCGAAACATTGGCATAAACAAAGGCCCCGGCAAAAACAATCATAACCAATGCCATACTCGGAATCAGGTTCATTATCCTGACCAATCGCGGCTTGCTCAGTAGCAGCAGTGACAACAAACCCGGAACCAGAAGACAGATCGAAAACAGGTCCCAATCTCTCCCCATCGATAATTTGGGATCGGCCGTCAGGAAAAAAAGGATAAAGCCGAACGAAGAGACCAACAGGAATAAAAGGTATTTATCGCGCAATGCACTTTTGTAGTTTCCCGCTGCAAGCAACAGCAATAACGGCAGAAGCGGGGCAACCAGGATGATTTCATTCAGCATATCCAGCATATGCCCGGAACTGAAAACGGCATATTCAGGAGCGGACGGTTTCCCTTCGAATAACGGCAAAAATATATCCTGAACGTACAGGTTGGAATTGTAATATTTGAAGAAGACAAAAAGAATTACAAAACAACCGGTTCCTATGATACCCATAATTGCAGGCTTATACCTTTTAAGGGATTCATGGCCTCTCCCTCGACCAAGTATCAATACTAGCACGGAAGGAGCGACCAATACCATACTGAAGTGCATGATAATCCCGATGACCAGTATCGCAACGGCCCATATTATCCCTTTCCCGGAAATCAAATACCTTAAGGACAACCAGAGATAAGCAAGAACCAGTATCCAGATAACCGGATAGTACTCCGAATATCCGAAAAAGAGAAGTATGGCGCCGGAAAGCATAAGAGTAAGTAGGATCAAAAGCCGTTTCGCTTTATTGTCCGAAAGAAGATATGAGATTTTAATAGCCAGAAATATATAAGCTACGCCGGCCAGAACGGAAATCATTCTTACCGTAAATTCCGCGGTCGGCCTATCGGCCGGCCCTAAAAGTCTCCTTGCAATATCATAGAAATGAACCACGCCGTATTCACTGGTTTTATAAAGCAGGGGATTTTCCAGAGTTAGATTCTGTATGACAAAATATCCGTCACCAAGCAGGTGAATCTCCTGCGAAAAGATATAAAATACCATCATACCGATAATGGCAAGTACCCCCCATACAATATAGCGAAAGTGCGACGTAAAAATGACATAATCGGTTATGTCGATCAATTTACCTGAGAGTTTCTCTGTTTTTGGAATGAAAGGAAGGATCAGGGCAATCCCGGTCACGGCGAAGAATATTATCTGCAGCCCTTCCGGCAAAAAGACATGATGATTGAAACCCCAGGTACGCAGGGTCGGAAATCCATACGGTAGCAGCCTGATTAAAACCAGGAACAATAAATATCCAAATGCGATCGCCTTAATCGTGTCGAGCTTTTTCATCTTTGTGACATTACCGATAGCTGAAATTCCGAATCCGCCCTCAATATATCGGCACCACGGCTTTCGGCAACAGCAATTTCGATTCAATTGACCATAATATCGCGCGCTTTCCATCCACAACAAAACGGGCGGGTTCTAATGAATCCGCCCGTTTCTTGAGAAAAGATACGATAAACGTCAATAACTAACTAAAACCGCGACCATTCTGCCGCCGGATTTCTCGGAGGCAAAATTACGGGCGGAGGAAGGTGTTTCGCTCCGCCCAATCTATATACAAACGCAAAGCTGTCTTCGCTGTCAGCCTTCCGATCAGACCACGCCCTGATCGAGCATGGAATCGGCGACCTTCACGAAACCGGCAATGTTGGCCCCCATGACATAGTTGCCCGGCTGGCCATATTCCGCGGAGGTCCGCTTGCAGGCTTCATGAATCGAAATCATGATATTATGCAGTTTCTTGTCGACCTCTTCGCGGGTCCATGAAGTCCGCATGCTGTTCTGGCTCATTTCGAGACCGGAAGTGGCAACGCCGCCGGCGTTGGCCGCTTTGCCCGGACCGTAGTGGATCCTGGCTTTGACAAAAGCTTCGGCCGCATCCGGAGTCGACGGCATGTTGGCCCCTTCGGCCACGCACTTGCAGCCGTTCTTGAGCAGGGTTTTGGCATCTTCGCCGTTCAATTCGTTCTGGGTCGCGCACGGAAGCGCCACGTCAACCGGAACATTCCACAGACCGGTGCCTTCGAAATACTTCGCCGATTTGAACTTCTCGGCATATTCTTTAATGCGACCGCGCTTGACATTCTTCAGTTCGAACACGAAAGCCAGTTTTTCCGGAGAAATTCCGTCTTCGTCGACGATATAGCCGGCGGAATCCGAAAGGGTTACGACTTTCCCGCCCAACTGGTTGACCTTTTCGGTCGCATACTGCGCCACGTTTCCGGAACCGGAAATCGACACGCGCTTGCCAGCGAACGACTGCCCCTTGGTCTTGAGCATTTCTTCGGCAAAGTAAACCGTGCCGTAACCGGTGGCTTCCGGACGAATCAGGGAGCCGCCCCAGTTCAGGCCCTTGCCGGTCAGAACGCCTTCGAAAACGTTCTTGATCCGCTTGTACTGCCCGAACAGGAAACCGATTTCGCGGCCGCCGACACCGATGTCACCGGCGGGAACGTCGGTATCGGCGCCGATGTGGCGATTCAGTTCGGTCATGAAACTCTGGCAGAAACGCATCACTTCGTTGTCGGATTTTCCTTTGGGATCGAAATCCGACCCTCCCTTGCCGCCGCCCATCGGGAGTGTGGTCAGGGAGTTTTTGAAGACCTGTTCGAAACCGAGGAACTTCAGGATGCCCAGGTTAACGCTGGGATGAAAACGAAGTCCGCCCTTGTAGGGACCAATGGCGCTGTTGAATTCGATGCGGAAACCGCGGTTGACCTGGACCGTGCCGGAATCGTCGACCCACGGCACGCGGAACATGATTACCCGTTCCGGTTCAACAATGCGATCCACGATCTTTGCCTCGACGTATTCCGGATGCTTGTCCAGAACCGGCTCGAGCGATTCGAGAACCTCATCGACAGCCTGTAAAAATTCCGGCTGCGAGGGATTCTTGGCCCTGGTAGTGGCCAATACTGATTCGAGATACTGGTTCATTTAAACTCCCAAAAGCTGAGTAGTGTTGGTAGCTTGCTAAAATTTTCACAAAGTGCTTGGAATATATCGAATCGCCCGGAAATGTCAATCGATTTTTATCGCTTAACGCATTAATGTTTACGAAAATTATTAATTAAACAGGCCGCAGTTTGCGGTAACTCCGCAAGCTTGACTATGCTTTAACCCAACAATTATACCTGTTCGGGATTAGTCTTATCCCATTTCAGGGAAACCAAATTGTTTGATTATCGACTTGCAAAATGAGTATCTTTTGGCCAATTTATGATTATGCCCGCGCTGAACATGAAAACGGAAATGGCTAATGGAGGATAAAATGGTTACAAGGATAACGGCCTGCTTGTTTTTCTTATTCCTGGCTTCCGCTTTAATGGCACAGGACCGCAATGCGAATTCCTATATTCAGCAGGGGCTGGCGGACCACCAGCAGCAGAATTACGACGGCTTTCTCGAAAATTTCCGCAAGGCCTATGAATTGCGCCCGCAATCTCCGGCAATCCGCTACAACCTGGCCTGCGGGATGGCTCTGAACCAGAAAAACGATTCCGCCCTGATGCTCCTCGAAAGCCTGGCTGAGCAGGGCATCGATTTCAACGCCGCCAACGACAACGATTTCAAAGCCCTTCACAACGACGAACGATTCCAAAGCATTATCGCCAAAGCCGCTCAAAATGCATCGGCGGTAACCAGTTCGCAATTGGCCTTCACCATTCCCGAGAAGGACCTGGTCCTCGAAGGGATAACTTACGACAAAATCGGCGGGGATTTCTATCTCGGCAGCATGCGGAAAAACGAAATCATCCGCATCGATAGATCGGGAAAAACCTCGGTCTTCAAGAAACCGGGGGAAGACAGTCTCCTGAGCGTCGTGGGAATGCAAGTCGACCCGCTGCGGAGGATTATCTGGGTCTGCAGCAATGTCGACCCCGCCATGGAAACTTACCGGAAGGATCAGCAGATTCGCGGATATGTCTTCCGGTTCGATCTCGAGAAGGGGATGCTGCTCGGCAAATACGAGCCTAAAGACGGCTATGAACATTCCTTCAACGACCTGACCGTAATCACTTCTACCGGAGATGTCTTCGTCACGGATAACCTCGGCGGCGGAATGTTCAAAATCGATTATAAAAATGGCAACATGGAAGAATTTCTCCCCTCCGGAACTTTCGTCGGTCCCAATGGCATCACCGTCACTCCCGATGAAAAATACCTGTTCGTGTCATCTTACGGTGAGGGAGTTTATAAAGTCGATTTGAAAACGCGCGAGTATGCCATGCTGACCGAGCCGAAAGGATTATCCCTGGCCGGAATCGACGGACTATATTCCTACAAGGGGGATCTTCTGGCGGTCCAAAACGGTTTCAATCCCGAAAGAATTGTCCGCTTCAAATTGAATAAAACCATGGATTCTGTAACGGGAGCTGATGTCATCGAACGCAACTCTCCCCTGCTGGCCAGCCCGACCACCGGTGTTGTCGTCGATAACAGCTTCTACTACATCGGGATCAACGGCTTCTCGAACATGGACCGGGCCGCATGGCAGATGAAACCGGACTCGGAACAGGTGAACCTGACGGTATTAAAGGCAGCGCTGTAGAAAAATCGCAACTTCTAAGCAATCCATAGTAAACGGATTGGATTTTCTGGCTATTAAAGCGTCTCCGGTATATCATCATTCAAGGGAGGAAATATGAAAATCCGGAGTATTGCTATTCTATTACTTCTACTGGTTTTTTTCTCGGTCGGGAGCATGGCCGCCGTTTCCCCTGCCGGTAAAGGAAGCCTGTTTTTCAAAGGGAGTTTTTCTATTCGGGGTAGTTCCGGCGATGATTATCTGAAAGAATATGAAGATGTCATCCGGTTTGGTATCGAAGGGAGTTATTTAATAATTAACGACTATGGCTTTGGAATAAGATATGAATATGAACGAAATCAAACAGGAACGACCCGAAATTTCACCTATTTACTTGGCCTGCAATTGACCGTATTCCCCGGCGGTCATCAATACATTCCGAACAAAAACGGGACAATCCTGCCCTATTTCGGGGCTGGCGTATATCAAAGAAAAAGCTCATCAAAACGCCAGCTCTGCAACGGTGGAGTATGCGATGAAATCGAATACAGCGATAAATGCCCGGAGTACCGCGGTTTTTTGGGTATAAATGTATTTCTGGCTCGAAATGTCGGAGCATTTCTGGAATTCGATACCCGCTGGTACAACATCCAGAGACCGCCTAATTATGGTGATAATGTCGTTATTTTGGATGAAAGCGAGCGCGAAATCGGTTTCAATGCCGGCTTATCCGCGTTTATCTGGTAGCATCAACTGACCGTGAATCAGACCTAAACTCAACCGGGACTGTCTTATATAAACCGTTTCAATGCCGAAATATCCAAAACCCCGCTTGATTATTTCCGTATTTCTATACATATTCTACCGCCTATAGAACTATGCAAACGACAACCAACATATAATCATTAATTGGAGACAGAATGGATTTGAGAAACCGTAACACCAGCATGCTCGCGGCCTGCCTTTGCTTCCTGTTTGCATTTGCCGTTTCGGCAACTGCCTTCGCTCAGGTAATGGAAGCCCCGACCCGGGACCAGATCGCCGACGAGTTTAAGTGGGACCTGTCCGAGTTTTATCCGTCGGATGAAGCCTGGGAAGCCGACATGAAGGCGCTTGAAGAGCGCATTCCCGAAATGGAAGCCTATAAGGGACGGCTGGGTGAATCCCCCGATGTCCTCGCCGAATGCCTGATGAAAAGCGATACCCTGGGAATGCTGGCGCACCGTCTTTATGTCTATGCCGCGCTGAACCTCGATATGGACAATTCGCAGGGGAAATACCAGGAAATGCGCAGCCGCATTTTCGGGCTTTATTCCCGCCTCGGGGAGTCACAAGCCTACGTAAATCCCGAAATTTTGAAAATCGAAAATGCCAAAGTGGAAGAATTCCTGAATAACGATAAACTTGCGGTTTATCGGTTCATGATCGAAGATCTCATCCGCCAGAAAGAACATATTATGTCTGAAGAGGTAGAGGAAGTTCTTTCGATGGCTTCGACGGTGACCGCCGGGCCGGGCAATATTTTCCAGATGATGGATGACGCCGATATAAAATTCCCCAATGTGATTGACGAAGAAGGTAATGAAATCGAACTGACCCGCGGACGGTATTCCCAGCTTTTGCGTTCGACCAACCGCGAAGTCCGCAAAGCCGCTTCCGACGCCTATAACGACACTTATCTCGATTATGAAAACGGCCTCGGAGCCTGCCTCGCCTCCTCGGTTAATGCCGACGTCTTCCAGACCCGCGCCAGGAAATATAACACCTGTCTGGAAAGATCGCTCGATGGCAACAAGATTCCCATTTCGGTTTTCGAAAACCTTCTTGAAACCGCTTCCAGCAATCTCGAGCCGGTTCATCGGTACGTTGCCCTCCGCAAGAAATTCCTCGGCCTCGACACGCTGGAGGGGCACGACATGTATGTCCCGCTGGTTCAAAATGTCGAAACGAAAATACCGTATGATGAAGGCAAAAAGCTCGTCCTGGATGCCATGAAGGTCCTCGGAAATGACTATGTCAAAAATCTGGAACTGGCGCTCAATTCCCGCTGGATCGATGTCTACGAAACCCAGAACAAGGGGAGCGGCGGCTATTCCTGGGGTACCTACACGGTGCATCCCGTCGTTCTTTTGAATTACGCCGACCAGCTTGACGACGTTTTCACGCTCGGTCATGAACTGGGACACTGCATGCATTCGTACTACTCCAACAAAAGTGAACCATACGCCTACGCCGGGCACTCCCTTTTCACCGCGGAAGTGGCTTCGACCTGCAATGAAACCATCCTGATTCATCACATGCTGAATAAGGCCAAAACCCGCGAGGAAAAGCTTTATCTTTTGAATCACTATATCGAAATGATCATGGGGACATTCTATACCCAGATCATGTTCTCGGAATTCGAACACCAGATTCACCAGGTAGTCGAACAGGGCGGCGCTCTTTCGGCCGAAAATATGCGCAAAATGTACCGCGATATTTACCAGAAATATTACGGCCCCGATTATTATATCCCTGAAAATCGCGACCTCGGTTGCCTGAGAATAGGACATTTTTACCGCCAGTATTATGTTTACCAGTACGCTACCAGTTTTGCCGCGTCGCAGATGCTGGCCGCGAGAATCCTCGACGGCGACAAGAAAGCCATCAGCGATTATATCGAATTTATTAAGACCGGAAGTTCCGACTATCCTATCGAGATTCTGAAAAAAGCCGGAGTCGATATGACCACTCCGCAACCGGTCGAAAACGTAATCAATATCCTCAGCGGGCTCATCGACCAGTTCGAAAAGCTCCTTTTACAGGGATAAACAGCCCTTTCGTGTAAAATCCAAAACGCCGGGCGGTCTTTAACCCGGCGTTTTTTTATTTTGCCCCTATGGACAAACTTCCCGTAATTTACTATATACTGCGTGAAAACTACTTCAACCAAAGGAGAATCAATGATCTTAAGATTGCTTCTGGCCTTTATGCTCCTGACCGGAGTCGCCTGCACCGATGAAACGGACAAGGGAAAAGAAACCACGGATAAAATCGCCCTCGATACCGTAAAGGCTGCCGAGACGAAAGGGAAAGAAATGGCCGATCAGAAAAAGAGCGGAAATACCGAGCTTGAGATGCAAACCACCAAATCAGGCCTTAAATATCAAATCGTCAAGGATGCCAAGGGCCCGAAGCCGGAAAAAGGAGATCTTGTTATAGTCCACTATACCGGGACTCTTCCCGACGGAACCAAATTCGACAGCTCCAGGGATCGCGGCAAGCCGTTTTCATTCCAGGTGGGGACCGGCCAGGTAATTCCGGGCTGGGATGAAGGCCTGATGATGATGGGTTCAGGCGACAATTGGATTCTTACTATTCCGCCCGAATTGGCCTATGGAGAACGCGGGGTCCCGGGTGTAATCCCGCCCAATTCCACCCTTATTTTCGACGTGGAATTGCTCGAAGTCAAACGCAAGTAAAAAAGGGTTTGACTTAATCGGGGCGATTTATATAATTGCAAGGCCCGAAAAATTGTGCGGGGGTGTAGCTCAGTGGTAGAGCATCTGCCTTTTAAGCAGGTGGTCGAAGGTTCGATCCCTTCCACCCTCATATTAAACAAAAAGGCGTCCTGCGGGGGACGCCTTTTTATTAGTGCTGTCTGGTGAATCAGCACTCCGGCGAGGGACCGCTTTTAAATTTATAGTTAACCAGGTAAACGATATCCAGAATATCGACTCTCCCGTCGTTATTGACATCGGCCAAATCGGGGTTCGAAGGGGGCGGTCCCCCTTGAAACTTGAACGTGACAAGGTAAACGATATCGAGAATATTGACCTTGCCGTTAAGATCGACATCCCCGCAGGCCAGAACCTGTATTGACCCGCTCCCCAATACCGGCGGATAGCTGAATACCCAGGTATAGAATTCCGCGATGTCCGGCCAATGGTCTTCGATGCGGATTTCCGCGTTCCCGGGAGAACTGGCCGGATCGATAGTAAAGTAAATCGTGGCGATTGGATCGGTGCCGGCCGCAAGATCCCCTTCGAAATTCAACATCAGCCGTTTCGCATTATCATCCGCATACAAAAGATTCTGGACCGGCATGGCCTCGCTGCGGAGACCCGCTGTCGAAAAAGAGTCGTAATGCAGTACACAGGCCCCGGAATAGGAAATCGGAATCCTTAATCTTTCCAGAGGCTGAGTATTTACGGCATAAAGCTCGAACGGCACCGACTCGCCGTTGATCCCGGATTCTTCGCCGCCATAAAGGGAATCCGCGGTGACCAGGATGAACGAGGGACGCGAATATTCGTAAAATTCCCCTCCATGATCCGCCGTCACAGTTATATCATACAAACCCGGTTCGGTATATACGTGCTGAATCGACTGACCACCCCCGTTCTGGCCGTCGCCGAAGACCCAACTCCAGTCATCGACCGTCTCATACAGAACCGAAGAAGCCTCGAAATTTGCCGTCAATGGGGCCGGGCCGACGTTTTGATCGACGCTGAAATCGGCATACAAATTCATCAGGATTACTTCATTCATGTCGAACATCGGCAGGATCAAAATATCGTCCCGAGAATTGAATTCGATATTCGCAGCGCCAGATGGAAAACTGAAGAGCGCCTCCGGCGGATTGGTCAAACCGGGCCCGTACCGATAAACAATGTCGGTCTGCCAGGAAGACAGATAATAATTCCCCTCATTGTCGACAGCGAGCCCGTCGAACTGCCCGACCGGGGGATCGACCAGAATCTGATACGAGCCGCTGTTCAGATTCAACGCCAGCAGCTTGCTATCGGCATTGAATCCTATGGTCAGGATTCGATTATTGACGGGATCGAATTCGATATCCTGTATTCCCGCCACGGCTGTCCCTGCAAAATAAATATCATAACTCAGATCGCTTAAGTCGACCCGGTAAACACGGTTGAACACTCCGTCGCCTATAAAGAGATGGCCGGAACTGTCGGTCGTCATGCCATCCAGTTGCCGGCTTCCCGCCACAACCAATTCGTACAGGAGTTGATCGGTGTTCAGGTCAAAAGCGACTACGGCGCTTGGATTATAATCAATCGAAACATAAAAGGTATCCCCGCCGATGCAATTCCCCAATACCTGAATACCGTCGTCCTGCCAGAACAGCTCCCGTCGGCCATCGGAGTAAAGAGAGTAAATGGCATCGTCCCCGCAACTCGACACCAGGTAACGGTTGTTAAGAGTGTCAAAGGTTACGCATTCAGGATTCTCAAATGGGAATTGAGCATGAGCGCTTTGAGCGAGCACGATAAATAAAACCGAACAGAAAATAATTCCGATAATACGCAGCATCTTACCTCCAATGTTAAACTGAATTCATGCGCCTTTGATATGATTGGTGCCGGAAGAGAATGAATCTTGCAGACTTTCCTTCGAAAAACCGAATTGAGATTGATTCCTTGATTGTGCTAAATGAAACCACCCCCTATATTGACGCCGTATTATCTACTATAAGCCTATGAATAAAAACGACCTGGAAGAGTCTTTGAAGCTGGCCCGCGAGGGAGATGAAGAGTCCGAACAGGAATTATTTAAAAATTTGACTGCAAGATTTCTGCTCTTCGCGCGCCGAAAGGTCAGAGAAGAAAGCGATGCCGGGGAAATCGTCCAGGAAGCGGTTATGGCTATTGCGAAGGAATACCGTTCGACCGAATTCACTTCCGGTTTCATCCCGTGGGCCTACAGGGTATTCGAAAACCGCCTGCTGACTTTTTACCGCAATCGCCAGAGACAGGTAAAAAAGCTGGAAAAGATTTCCGCTGAAGCCATGCGGACCGAAAGCGCTGTATATCGAATCGAGCCTGAACTAAAAATACGGTTGAGCGACTGCCTTAAAAAGATCATTGCCGTCAATCCCCGTTATGCCAGGATTTTGAACCTGCATCATCAGGGATTCGACACCGATGAAATCCGGGGCAGGATGGATTTGACCTCAACCAATCTTTATTCTATTCTCAGCCGGGCCCGCTCGCTTCTCGAGCATTGCCTTAAGACGGGAGACATAAAGTAATGGCCGAACCGGATCACCATAAATACCGCGAAATGCTGCACGCCTATGAACTGGGCTTGCTGTCGGAAGAGGAACGGCGGCTATTCGAACTGCACCTGATGGAATGTAACGACTGTTTCGAAAAGGTCAGCAGCTTTGCCGAATCGGCCGTCTTGCTCAACGAAGACAGCGATATCAAGGAAATGGTCGCTGGCGAAGTGGCGAAGCGGTTCCCCGAGAAGGAGAAATCACGAAGCCGGAGCCGCCGGCTTATCCCCGTTTTCTCTCTGGCCGCATTGGCTCTGATTATTCTCCTGGTGCAGCCCTGGCATATCGATATCGGTCCGGGATTGGATGCCTACGCCGCAAGCGAAAGGATTGCGGTTCTTCCATTTAAAAATCTGACGGATCCCGAGGATTCCGAAAACCTGGGGAAAATCATTTCCAGCCTCCTGGCGACCGATCTATCGCAGTCCGACCTGTTTCAGGTGGTATCGGAACAACGGGTCAGTGACGAAATGGCAAGGCTTTTCCCGGATACAGGCTTAGTCAGAACAATGGAGGAAATATCTTCCCGGCTTGGGGCGAAATTGATTCTTTCGGGAACCATCGTGCAATCGAAACCGAATCTGGTCATAAACGCTATTCTA
>Ga0209287_10000329_pt1 | contig 30195 bp, 20 predicted proteins | sample PPLLak3cmMay2015_2_FD_187255 | JGI IMG/M metagenome (GOLD analysis project Ga0209287, IMG submission 187255) | Freshwater sediment microbial communities from Prairie Pothole Lake near Jamestown, North Dakota, USA - PPLs Lake P8 Core (1) Depth... | ecosystem: Environmental > Aquatic > Freshwater... | reverse complement strand
GATCTAAAGAAAGGTTGCGTGAGGTATATTTGGAGTGTATTTCCAGGTCCTCGGATTTCTCAACCTCTTATGCCGCATCCTTTAAAATAGCCGGTTCAATGATCGAGGCCGGAAATCCGAAGGGGGCGGCAGATGTCTATCTGGGATTTATAAAAAATAATCCGGAAGACCCCATGGTTCCAAAGGCCTCTTTTTTAGCGGCAAATGTCTTCAATGAAAATCTTTTAAACCCTCAGAAAGCTGTGGAGATCCTTGAAGATATCATAAAAAACCATCCCGATCATGAGACGGCGGCTTTTGCCCGGCAATACCTGGGTCAGATCAAGGCAACCGGAAGACAAAAGGCTAGACCTTGAAAATCGACAGGATGGGGAGTCTCGTCCATAAGAAGATAAGCAACCCTCTGTTCATTAAAAACCGTATTTTTATCAAGCAGGAGTTTGACATGAGCAATAAGCATTCAAAGGAATATGGCTGTATCCGACAGCGTTGATGGTGTCCGCGTCTTGAGGTATATCGGACCAGGATCTGACACGATGCGCCCCTGATTTTGGCCTTAAATAGTTTTTAAAAATGATTCAATACTCCAATTCCCTTCCCATCATATCCGTCATCCCTGACGTTAAACGGCTCCTTGCTTCAGGAGGCAACCTGGTCCTTTCGGCACCTCCCGGTTCAGGCAAGACCACGGGCATCCCACCGGCACTTCTGGATGAGCCCTGGCTTGCAGGACAGAAGATCCTCATGCTGGAGCCGAGACGCATCGCAGCCAGGGCCGCAGCCGCGCAGATTGCACGGATGCTGAACGAAAACATTGGGGAGACCGCTGGGTATCGCATCCGGATGGAGAGCAAGGTAAGCCCAGCCACGAGGATCGAGATCGTCACCGAAGGGATACTGACCCGGTATATTCAAAACGACCCCGGGCTCAGGGGAACAGGTCTCGTCATCTTCGACGAGTTCCATGAACGGAGCATCCATGCCGACCTCGGGCTTGCCCTGTGCCTGGATGTTCAAAGGGGGCTTCGGGAGGACCTGCGCATCCTTGTCATGTCGGCAACCCTGGATACCGGGGCCGTGTCCCGTATCCTCGGTTTTGCCCCGGTCGTGAAGGGAGAAGGCTTCATGTTCCCCGTGGAGATCCGTCATACAGCCGCATCTTCGCCCCCGGACCCCTGCCGGGACACGGCAGCCTCGGTCCTGAAGGCGGTTCGAGAGGAGACCGGAAGCATCCTGGTCTTTCTCCCTGGGGCGCGGGAGATCAGGAACGTTCACCGTCGCCTGACCGAGGCCGGCCTGGGGCCTGCTGTTATGATCGCGCCCCTTTACGGCGCCCTGGGGCGGCATGCACAGGAAAGGGCCATTGCACCGGTCCCCGGCGGGATGAGGAAGATCGTCCTGGCCACCGATATCGCCGAGACCAGTCTGACTATCGAGGGTATCCGGATCGTCATCGACGCAGGCCTCATGAGGGTCCCCCGGTTCGATGTGCGGAGCGCCATGACACGCCTGAAGACCGTTCCCGTAACCCGTGATTCAGCTGATCAGAGGGCCGGACGGTCCGGACGCCTTGAGCCGGGCATCTGCTGCCGTCTATGGTCCAGGCAGATCCATGACACACTCATGGAACGCTCGATCCCCGAAATCCTGACAACGGATATTGCATCCCTTGCACTGGAGCTTGCCGCCTGGGGGGTGATGGACCCTAACCGGCTTTCCTGGCTGGACCCGCCGGCCGGGGCGGCCTTTAGCCAGGCCCGGGACCTTCTCCTGGAGCTGGGGGCATTAGATACCCGGGGCCTCATCACCGGCCATGGGAGGCAGATGGCCTCCCTGGGGCTTCACCCCCGTCTGTCCCATATGGTTCTTACCGCCCGGAGGTTCGGGATGGGTGCCCTTGCCTGCGAAACCGCGGCCATCCTGGGGGAGCGGGACTTTTTGAGCCCCGGGCCGGATGGCAGGGATTCGGACCTGCGGCTTCGCATCGATGCCCTCAGGGCCTCCAACCTCCAGGGGCACCCTTACTTCCACGGTATGGACGTAGCCCTCTGCCGCACAATCCGGAAGACCGCGGACCAATTAAAATCGCGGCTGAACTGCACCGGGGACCCAGGCCCCGTCGATTACCTTGGAGTTGTCCTCTCCTTTGCCTATCCTGACCGGATCGGCGTAAGGCGGCCGGGTGAAGGCTCCAGGTATCTCCTCGCGAACGGCCGGGGCGCCTTTTTCCCTTCCCCCGAGCCGCTGTCCGCCGAAGACTATCTGGTCATCGCCGATCTGGACGGGACTGAACCGGAGTCAATCATCTTCCTGGCCGCGCCTGTTTCCTTTGAAGGTCTGTCCGGATATTGCGAAGACCGGATCACTGAAAGGCAATTCATCGAATGGGACCGGCGCTCCCGGTCGGTGCTGTCCCGCAGGCAGGTGCTCATCGGGAAGGCGGCTCTTAAGGATCTTCCGCTCCCGGATCCGGACCCGGACCGGGTGGCTGAGGCCATGTGCGAGGGGATCCGTCAGATAGGGATGGAGGCCCTCCCATGGACAAGGCAGCTCAGGTCCTGGCAGAACCGGGTCCTTCTCATGAAATCGGTGGCTGCCGAAGGGATGGACTGGCCGGACGTATCGGACGGACGCCTGCTTGCGACCATCGATACCTGGCTCCGGCCATTCCTTTCCAATATCACGCGTGCAGGCCAGCTTTCCCGCGTTGACCTTTCTTCGGCGCTGCTTTCCCTTCTAACCTGGCAGCATCGGAACGCCCTGGACCGGCTGGCCCCCACCCATTTCACGGTCCCCAGCGGCTCACGCATCCCCATTGACTACTCTAATCCGGAGGCGCCGGTACTTGCAGTCCGGCTTCAGGAGATGTTCGGCGCCCTTGAAACACCGGCCATTGCCGGAGGCAAGCTTCCTCTGGTCCTCCACCTCCTCTCCCCGGCAGGACGCCCGGTCCAGGTCACCCGGGACCTGAAAAGCTTCTGGCAAACCGCCTATTTTGATGTTAAAAAGGATCTGAAGGGCCGGTATCCCAGGCACCACTGGCCCGACAACCCTCTGGAGGCGCCCCCTACGAACCGAACGAAGAAAAGAGGTTGGATCCGCGGCAATCCATGAACCCATGCAAATCATGAAAAAGGTCAGGGATCAGCACTTCAGAGTCGACAAAATCCCCGGGCCGGGCCGGAAGCACCAGAGAATGCCGATATGGTTGTGGCTTGATATATAAGGTTAGATTCTCTATACTTAGCTCATAAAAGAAAGCTTTTTTTAATAAACATGACAGAATCATATACATTGACAGGAGGGAACATGAAAAAAAGGATTATAATTCAAACACTGGCAGTTTTGACCATGTTGGTCGGTATTTCGTTCGGACAAACCCAGGATCTGCAGCCAATCACGCTTCCTCAACCACAGAAGACGGGAGGCAAGCCTCTGATGGAGGTGCTGAATGCAAGGAAGTCCACGCGCAGTTTTTCTAACCGGACGCTTTCTCAGCAGATGCTTTCGAACCTCCTTTGGGCGGCCTTCGGACAGAATCGCGAGATGATCAAAAGCGAATCCGTGGCCTCCAGCGGAAGGCCGGGAAGAACGGCGCCGTCGGGAATGAATCTGCAGGAGATCGACATATACGTTGCCCTGGCTGAAGGCGTTTATGTCTATGAGGCTTCATCCAACCGTCTGCTCCCTATATTTGCCAAGGACATCCGTGCGACGGTAAACCGCCTTCCTATTGCGGCAGACGCTGCGGTGGGTCTCATTTATGTTGAGGACACCGATAAAAAGGTTTCAATGCCGGCAGGCGCCCCTCAGGCCCCGGCGGGAGCGCCGTCAGCAGGAGCGCCTGCGGCAGGCTCAGCTCCGGCAGCAGCCTCAGCGGGCTCCCAGCCCCGCTCTTCAAGCGCAGAGGTTGACTCGGGTTTCATCGGTCAGAACGTTTATTTGTTCTGCGCATCGGAGGGATTGGGAACATTTTTCCATGCAACTGACCGTGAAGGATTAGCCAAGACATTGAACCTGCGGCCGGCGCAGCGTGTAATATATAGCCAGACAGTCGGCTACGCGGCAAATTAAGCGGTACTTGATCGCGAGTTCCCCCGGCCCTGACTTCGATCATGAAAGGGGTCTTTAGTTGACTCAACTTTTTCATTAACATGAGTCAACTAAAGGCCTGCAAGTCTCTTCAATAGGTGATGACGCTTTGCACCCTTCTTCAGTAAAGGAAAAAAATCCTACCCCTCCGGTGAATCCTGTTTAATATATTGTCTTTTCCCGTTACGCATAAAAAATTAGCAATAATTTAATGACGTTTTAATTATTGCTTGACAATAATTAAATAGCTAATATACTATTGCAACATATCCAATGAGGATACCATGAAGATAATCCCAAGAATATTCGATGGCTACTTTGAAAAATCCCTGCAAAGTCCCTTGATAACTGTTGTCATTGGACCGAGGCAGTCGGGCAAGACTACTACAGTAAACAGTTTCCTTGACGGAATACCCGATAACCGCAGGTTCTATCTTAATCTGGATTCCCTCTTTGAAAGGAATCGTATCAGTGACAAGGAGACCTATCTACAGGACAAGGTAGAGGAAACCCTTGGCTTTACCCTGGACCGGCTCAAGGAGAAATTCTATCTATTTATTGACGAGGCACAGAAGCTTCCTGTAATTTTTGAAACTCTAAAGATCCTGTATGACGGATATTCTCCTCATCTCAAATTAATTGTCAGTGGCTCATCAAGTCTGGAGCTTCTTGACAAGACATCCGAGACGCTGGCCGGTCGCGTACAGATCCTGAGGGTGTATCCCTTTTCCATGAGTGAGGCGTCACTCTACGAAGAGCTGGATGATCTTCAATGCGCCGGAGGAATATACAACAGCATTTTATCAGGGACGCTTGACCCAGGCCAATTGGCCGAGCTCATCAGGAATCATAAACCCAGGAGCAGGAAGAAGTTGCAACTGATTGACAGACTGCTTACCAGGAGTCTTTTTCCCCCCACCTTCTCCAGGATAACTGAGGAGGCCATGCCCCGGTGGCTTATGGACTACATCGATACCTACCTGGAAAAAGACATGCGCAGCCTCAGAGACATCGGCAATTTCGACGGATATCGCAAGGTGGTTGCCCAGTTATCTGCCAGGGTCGGCAGCCTTCTGGAGTACAACAAATTGGGAGCGGATGCGGGAGTCAACCAGATAACAGCCAAGAAATATGTAACCATCTGGCAGGAGAGCCTGATAGGGTTCCTCCTTGACCCTTTTTTCATGAACCTGTCAACAAGGATAAAGAAATCAAAAAAGGTTTACTTCTTCGACAATGCCCTCATCTGGGCACTGTCAGGCTTTAAGGAACGGCAACTGATAGAGGCTGCCGGGCAGATCGGACATTACTTCGAAAATCTGATCATCAGCGACTTCGTGAAATGGGGGATTAACATGGAAAATCCTGTCTCCTTCTTTTTCTGGGAAAAGAGCCAGACATCGGAGATAGACCTGGTCCTCAACACCCGGGGGATGACCATACCCATAGAGATTAAATACACTGATAAACCGGACAGGAAACATCTCCGCTCTATTGAAACCTTCAAAGAGAACCACAAGGGAAAGGACCTCAAAATTCCATTTTCCCTGATCATATACCGGGGTGACTTCATGCAGCTCAATGACAATGTATTCTGCATCCCTGCATGGGCCTTGTGCTGAATCAAATAGAACAAACATCCTGAACATCCCTGGCCTAGACCTGTTATAGCTGTGCAGTATTCACCATCAATTTCGATAATAATGCGATCTTTTACATACGATAACCAGAGATGTCACGCCAGGGCAGGCCTGTTAATCCCTGGCCCAGAACTGGCATAGGGGGGATAAGCTCATTATCGCCATCTCAGGATTTACAGCCTCTTTAAACATGAAATCCATTAATTCGCGCCAGGGCGGGCCTGTCGAAAAAGTCATTCCGGTTTTCTATAGTAGTTCAGCCGGTAAAACGACCCTCCTAAAATCTTATTTTGATACAGGGCAGGTCAGCAAGCATGAAGATGTGTTGGAGGCATTTCTTAATCAAGGCGCAAGGTTATTTGAAGCGTACAATAATGATGACACCATCCCAGGAGGCCGGCTAAAAAACCATGTTATGCTATTTGCTGACAAGATCAATCCCCCTATAACTGTTTTTAAAAAGGAGGCTGAATCGCTCAAGGGAAACTGGGCGCATAACAGGCTGTCATGGGGAGACCCGGATGAATTTCAACGGACAATGAAAGAGATAATGTCACTGGCTGATTCAACGGGATGCAGGGTCTATGATGCCCAGATTGAAGAATTTTTTGAAGCGGAAAACATGGAAAACGTCATGGTGTCAGTTTTTGAAGGGGCCTCCAGGGTCAGAGAATTATTTGGAAGTACAAACTCCAATTAAAAATATCTTCTGCCTGATATGGCTTTTTGTTTTGTCGTTATTACTGAAACCTGCTAAAATGTTCATAAAATCGGATGTTTTCCTCGTAAGAAACCTGTCACATGGAGGCCATTCCCATGAAAAATCATCTCTTCAGAATACTTTGTATCACATTAATATCCGTTTTATATGTTCCACTTCTCTATGCAAAGGATTCGGATGTGGCAGCTACGGCAGAATATTATAGCTACCTGGGCCTGCATCATGCAGGCCTTACGGTTTCAAATCTGGATCGATCGGTGGAATTCTATCGTGACGTGGTGGGCTTGAAGCTGCTCGTACCGCAGAGCCCGGTTTTAAGCGGACCGAAAGTAGATGAAATGACCGGGATTCCCGGTGTTGCCATGAAGCTGGCCATGTTTGAGGTGAACAAAAACCACCGCCTGGCACTCATAGAATACCTTAAACCGGCGTCATCGTTGCAGTATGCCTTGCCCACAACAAATATAGGCTCCATACATGTTGCTTTCCAGGTATCGGACATTGAGGCCAGGGTCAAAGAGATGAAAGCCAAAGGCGTCTATTTCATAACGGTCATGAACATCCCCACCGATGGACCTTTTGTGGGGTGGAAGTATATCTATTTCAAGGACCCGGACGGCATCACCCTGGAGCTGGTGGAGGACCACAACGCCGCCACCAACCCGGAATAGTACGCCTGAGTCCATTTTAAAATCCGGCCAGGGTATCCGCTTTTGATCTCAATGAGGCATATGTGATCTTCTTAGGCAGGGCCTCAGATCTGGGACGCCGCGGCAAAGGCGGTGCGGTTACAGTTCCGTACATTGCCCTGGGCATGGGCCTGCAGAATTCCACGGGCATCACAGTCGCCGATTATGAAGAACCGGTCGGCCGCGCCGTAAAATTTCAGCGCCTCATCCTGCCTCGGCTTGCGGCCGGCATAGATCACCACGTTATCGGCCTGAATAGACCTCTTATCGCCTCTGGCATCGACATAGCTAACTTCACCGGCCGAAATAGCAGTGGCAGTGACCTCCGTAATATAATTGAAGTTATCCAGCGCCTCCCACGCTGTCCGCAACTGGCCGAAGTAGTGAATCTGATTGGCATCAGTAGCCAGGGTTTTCTCTGTTGAGAGCACCGTCACATTGTGGCCGTTCTGAGCGAGATAGATGCCGGTCTCTGTACCGATCTGGTCGCCTCCTATGACCACGACGTTTTTCCCCAGGGTTTTGTTGCCGTAGACGAAGACGGGCGCAAGGACATTGCCGGCCTTTGCCCCTGGAATATCCGGAATTACAGGATCAGCGCCGGCTGCGACAATAATCACGTCATACGCTTTTGGCTTGATCATTTCCGGGGTGGCCCTGGTATTTAAAAGCACCTCAACCCCCGACTTTTTCACCTGACGGATCAGGTAATCCTTGTAGTTTCTGAGAGGCCATTTGAATGAGGCAAAATCCGTGTGCTTGAGTTGCCCGCCCAGGAAATCATTCTTTTCGTACAGGGTCACCCTATGCCCTCTTTCGGCAGCAACCAGGGCAGCCTTCATGCCCGCCGGGCCGCCACCGATGACGGCAACCTTCCTTGACGCCACGGGCGCGTCAATCATCCGGTTTACCCTGTGCGCGATGCCTATTTTCGGGTTTACTGAACAGAAGCTGTACCAGGGCCCCTCCATGCCGTATCCATGGCAGTCGTTGCACCGGATGCAGGGCACCACGTCCTCGCCCCTGCCCTCATATGCCTTTTTGCCGTATTCCGAATCGCAGATAAAGGCCCTGGCCATGGCAACCATATCGGTTTTTCCGCTTGCGATGTACTCTTCGCTCAGAGCCAGGTCCTGGTATCCTCCAACGGGCGCCGTAATGATCTTCGCTCCGCTTTTCTTTATGGCCTCGGCATAAGCAAGGGTCACGGGGTATTTCTGCTGTGAATTGTGGCCGGTGGGATGGGCAATATCGCCGTCAACTCCCCGGAGCTGAAGGATGTCAAGCGAACTCTCCCACGCCTTTGCATATTGAATCATATCTTTCACGGTGAAGCCGCCCTCCTCTATCTCCTCGCCGCTGATCTGCGCCTCTATAAGGAAATCCTGACCGCAGGCCTTTTTGATGGCCTGAAACATCTCAAGGTGCCAGCGCGCCCGGTTTTCAGCACTCCCGCCGTACCGGTCCGTCCTCCTGTTGATAGCGGGCGATAAGGCATATGCCATAAGGGAGGCGCGATAGGACATATAGATATTAACCATGTCGTAACCCAAAGATTGATAAAGCTTTGCCTGCCTTGCGGCGTCATCGTTGATTTCCCGCATAAGTTCGACAGGGATTTCCTTTCCGGCCGGGATCGGCCACGAAAACATCTCGTGCTTTTGTATGGGCTGTTCCAGCGTGCTGATATTGTATCCCTTGGGTTCGGGGAGGATGAGGCCGACGGAGGCCTTGGAGTCATAGAAATGTATGGCATCCGCCACCTGTGCGTAATAATTCTGAACACCGGGGTCTTCAATATCCCACTGGGTCATATGCGCCATGTCCCCTTGAAGTTCTTTACGATTGGTCAGGGCTTTGCAGCCTTTTACGGTGACGATAGCTGCGCCGTTTCTGGCCACGCCTGCATAATGGGATATGACCTGCTCGGAAGGAAAAGTTTCCGGCCCCTGCAGAAAATGCGGAAGACTCCTGGTGTGCATCATTCTGTTTTTCAGGACCACGTTTCCGATTTTGAGGGGCGACAGAAGATGACTGTACCTGTTGCTGAAAGCTTTATTCTTCTCGGCAGTTCCCGACATTTCGGATGCCCTTGCGGCACTAGTCTGAAAACCATGGTCAACGACACCCGTGAGCTTTTTAAAAGCCAGTGCTGACGTAGAAGTCACACCGGCGGCAATCAGGAACTGCCGCCTTCCCATAAGTGATCGAATAAAACTCATAGTGCCCTCCTCTATTTTTATGTATTGTGCCCAAAAACCTCAAAGCGGGCCTTCCGTTCCGGATCTACAGCGATACAAAGGATCTGAAGGCAGCCACTCAAACGGCGAGTTGGATCCTTTTCATTTTACAGGAAACGCTGATGCGTGTTCGTGGGTGATTAACCATTTCCCGTTTATTTTCTGAACGGCTAACGTTACTCTGATCTGGGTCTGAGTTACTGCCTTCGTCGCCTGATCAGTTGAAACCCAGTTATGGTATCCGGTAATAACAGCCCCATTATCTCCAAGCATGACAGCCTGCGGGTGGTGCATGGAAAAAGAGTTAGAGCCTGTTGAAGATTTTAAATAAACAAAAAACGGTTTCAGATTGTTCTCAATAGCCTCCCAGCCCTGATAGAGGAATGGCAATCCTGTAGCATCAAGAAATTGCGATGTTTCAGGGGAGTGCCGGTACAATGATGCCACCAGCTCAAAATCCCCGGTATTCATTGCCCTGGTAAAATCTGTAAACACCTGAAGCACTTCCTCCTCTGCTGATGCTGCAGCTGCAGGCTGGGCCATGGAAAGACAAACCAACAGTATAACTGAAGGCAATAAGCCAGATAAAATTTGTTTTCTCATTTTCAGATCCCCCTATTAAAATGCTCGGGAGCAGGCAAGTAAATACCCGCTCCCGAACTGCTATTGCGTGTTGCATAAAAAATTAACGGACGCCTAATGCCTCCAGTGCTGACGGTGTGAAAAGCATATCCTTGTATGGAGGCATGATCTTGAACTGTTCATCATATTTGTTATAAAGGTTGCTGGCTATCCATGTCCCGGTCTTAAGATCGAAAAAGCCCCAGATCAGCGGAACGACTGCGGGGACATCCGGCATTACTATGGGAAGCGAATAAAGTGATCGCCACAGCTCTCCGTTCGCATCATATCTGTCGGTCCCCACTGCCTCCCAGGTGTCTTCATCAATGTAGTAAAGGCTCCTGGGACACTGATGCCGCTTGCCCGTCGCGAGGGTCGCTTCGACGACCCATACCCTGTGAAGCTCATACCGGACATAGTCGGGATTTAAATGCCGGCTATGAACGACTTCGTAAATATCCCTGGGCTCCATAATCTTGTTGCAGTTGTAAGGGATGTACATCTCTTTTTTGCCGATGATCTTCCAGTCAAAAACCTTAAGGCCTTCAGAACCGCCCCATACTTCTATCTCATCGTAGAAGGTCACCCCGGAAAGCGTGGACAGCGGCGTATCACAACAGGCCCTGGGGAGCTGTCGCACGCGGCGCTGACCGGACATATAGAGCCATGACCGCGACTTGGAACCTGTCAAATTCTGTCGCCCCAAAATGTTCTCACCGACCTTTTGCGGCGGACCGTGCGGAACAAGTCTAAGTATCCAGTACTCGCCGTCCCATTCTTTTTCATAGGTCTCCAACGTTAGGTCTTCCCTATAGTAGGGCATCAGCTGTATTGCCTCAGCCTCGTTTAGCAGGACAATCTTTCCGTTCGCCGTACCCAGGAACGCCTCATTGTTGAAGCGCCAGGCAGACGGGCGAACATAAAGCATGCTGTTCCACATCACCTCCAGCCCGGTCTTTGGGATGGGAAAGGGGATACCGGCGAATGCGGACTTAACGTCGTAACCCTCAAGATAGGATCGGGTAGCGTTTTTGTATGTGTTGTCATAAGCAGACTGGGGCGCGGCCGCAGTTCTGCGGGTCGGATAGACATTGATCCGGTAGGTATCCGGATACTTTTTAAGCAAGGCCTTATCTGCTTCGGAAAGTTTATCCGCGTACTGGTTCATGTTCTGGGCCGTAATGGCAAATAGTATCTTGTCGTCTTTGAAGGGATTCGGCCTGCGACCGCCGTTCACAAATCCCGGGAGCGGAGTGGTATATCCGCCTTCCCAGGCAGGAATTGTGCCATCCTTGTTTCCTGCTTTTTCACCACCCAAAGGCGTAAGGGTTGTCTTGAGTTGTTCTGCCTCCTGGGCCGTTACCTTCGCATCTGCAATGCCGGCGCCAGCAAACAACAGGCACAGTATAGCACTGAAAATTATCTTAATTGATTGGTTCATTTATGTTCCTCCTCTCTGTAATATTAAAATGCCCGGCGAATATAGAATGACACATAGTCCCTGTCGCCGATCGTTTGATACTTGCCATAACCTGAAAGTTGACCATTTTCTATAATTGGATATTTTTCATTTCCGAAGTAATTTACATATGCCAGGGTTAGGTACCAAACATTGTTATATGTGCCGCTGACCCCGATATTCCATGACCCTCCTTTATGTACTCCCGTATCCTGCACAACAGACCTGCCTTCAGGGGCATACTCTAGCCCCATGGGCAAGGACATATCGAATCCGGACAGGACCTGTGTCCACTGGGGTTCATAGACCAGCTTCGTTTTAAGCCCATAGTCCTTTTTGGCAGGGTCCAGCATATCCTCGTTTTTCTCAACGCTGATCCGCTTATTATATCCCACCTCAAATATCAGTGTTGCCGTGTCTGACAGGAAGGTAGGAGGCAGACCGGGCATGAACAGATTTACATTGGCATGAAGCGTCCTGCCGACCGGGTAGAGGGGGTGCTTATCATTGTCAGCGGTCTGGCCCAGGAATGGCAAGAGCGATAAAGAACCCTCAGGTGATTTTAAGGGTGCATTGTCCCTCAGTGTAACCTCCGCACCTATAGTCCATATCCCTATGGATGTATTTGCGCTGAGGCCGTATGCCTTGATATTTTCGGGATAGACAAGGTAGTACTTGTCAAAAATCGGGATCACTCCTACATGCGGAATGTTCATAAAACCTGCAATGGTTGTGTACATCTGAGGGACTTTGTCATGGTAATTCAGGTAATATGCCCCAAAGTCAACGCCAAACGGACTCGCATATTTAGCCTGAAAACCATATTGCCCTGAGTCATCGGGCTCCAGGTCCTTCCCGCGTGTAAATTCCATTCCTGGAATTCCTGGAGCAACAATAATACGCTCACCGCCATCGATGAGTATGTCCACGTTGGAGAAATAACTTCCTACTGCAGGTATCCTGACGCCTTCCCATTTAAACTGATAATAGCCGCTGAAGGATACCCTGTTGCTAACCTGCAGGCTGGCTGAAACCTGCGGTATCGGCCTTATCATTTCCTTTCCCTGCACGTTTGGCAGTGATGCCAACTTGGCGGCATCAACAGGGGCCATCCCTGCAGAGATCCCATTGTCACCGAAGAAAAAAGATGTTCCCCACCAGAGGGCATACTGTCCTAACTTATAGTTGAGCGCCATGTTTCCCAGGTCAAAACTTCCAAATGTGAAGGCATCCAGAAGTTCGGCGTTTTTGCCGTGAATCTTCACTGTTGCATCGGTAAACTCATTATAAGGCACTGAGGTTTGATTTGCTGTTAAAGGAAAGTCATTGTCATTTTTTTTGTTATAAACCGTGTCATACCATGCCGCCCCTGTGACCCTGACCCCGAATCGATTATAGGAGAGATCCAGTTCAGATAACAGGTCAAGACGATTCATTACAAGGCCCTTGTTAAAATTCCTGTCCCCGTCATCAGTATTGGGATCGGCCAACAGGGTGCTGTCCTGCTCGCTTAACCGGTCCATGACACTATAGGTCAGTGTATTGTCAAATCGAAAATTGACATCAGGGTTGCCGGTTTTGATCTCTATGGCCTGCGACTGGCCTGTAAAAAGTGTGAATACAAAAAGTATTGCCCCTATGACCTCCATGAGTCTTCGGTTGAAACGAAATAAAATTTTTGAGATTCTAGTCAGTTCCTTCACCATCCCATCCCCCTTTCGCGCTGTCGACGCCGTGCCCTTGATTTAAGTATTTGCCGATTCGCAGTCCGATAAACGCTTTATATCGAGGAACAACCGTCTTTTTAAATTAGCGCCAAAATAAATGTTTTTATTAAGCCAAACCACTATGGATCTGGCAGCTCCTCACCGTCTACAATCCGACGCAATAATGAAAAAAATACTTTGCGGTTCGGATAAACTGATATGTTTTGCCGATCCCATTATTAAATCTTCCGGCCGATAATCGCCCCTTCATATATGGCATCGGAGGCATCACGGGGCAATACTGCATCCCCGATGGAGTAGACCTCGCTGACCTTCCCGTCCAGGGCAATTTCCTCAGCGAGCATATTAACCGGCGCCGTTTGCCAGGCCGCTACAACAGAATCAATGCCGGTCAATGTTTCATGAATACTCTCGCTCTGCAGTACCACTTCACCATGATCGATCTTCTCGACACTGGTCTTCAACCTGACGGTTATTGCTGGATCTTCACTGATTCTTCTTGTTGTTACCATCATACGGACAAAGCCCATGTCTGAGCCCAGGGCAGGGGAGGGCTCCACGATAATGACTTTGCTGCCCTTTTCCGCCAGGAACTCTGCTACGGTAAGGCCTTGTCTTTTCCCGCCGATAACCACGGCGGTTTTTCCGGCTTTTGCCTTTCCGGACAGGATATCGAAGCCGGTGGATACAATCGGATTGTTGATGCCCGGGATTGCCGGTCGAAAAGGCTCCGCCCCCGTTGCCACGATCACGACATCCGGGGCATACGCCTTTACATCTGCCAATGTAACCTCTTTATTCATAATGATCTTTACCCCGGACTTACGCACTTCCTGGATGCGGTAACGGGCAGTCTGATAAAATTCTTCATGCAGATTACCCTTTGACGCCCAGCGTATCTGCCCTCCAAGCTCATCGTCCTTCTCGTACAAAGTCACATTATGCCCGCGCTGGGCAGCAATCCGCGCGGCCTCCATGCCTGCAATTCCACCGCCTATAACCATGACCTTTTTCTTTGTCCTGGCCGGTATCAGCGCAAATTCACGTTCTCTCCCTGCAGCGGGATTTACCGTGCATATGCTCCTCAGGTTCATGGCCATAGTATCGGAGCACTTCATGCAGCCCATGCAGATACAGATGTCGTTCATTTCTCCACGCTGAGATTTGACCAGTATTTCAGGATCGGCGTTGAATGCACGGACCATGTGCACGAAGTCTGCCTGGTTATTCTTCAGGATGCTTTCAGCAAAGACCATATCATTGATCCTGCCTGTGGCGATAACCGGCACTTCAACTATCTCCTTTATCTCCGCAGCGAGGTAAACAAGACAACCCAGCGGCATGCCCAGGGGAGGTGCGATTATGTCCACTGACTCATAAATGCCGGCGCTTATATCAAGGAAGTCAATCCCTTTGCTCTCAAGCCCTTTTGCCAGCGCCCTGGTGTCGTCCACCGTCAGGCCACCGTCAATGAACTCATCGGCGCTCAACCGGTAGCCCACCGCAAAGTCATCCCCGACCGCTGCCCTCACCGCAGCGCACACCTCAAAGGCCAACCGGAAACGGTTTTCCTGACTGCCTCCATACTCGTCAGTGCGCTTGTTGCTGAACGGTGAGGCAAATGCATTGATAACGTAACCATGACCGCCATGGATGCTGATCATATCATAACCGGCCTTTTGGGCACGCACGGCAGCATGGGCAAACATCCCCACCAATTCCTTTATCTCGGAGACAGTCATTTCTCTGGGAACGTCTCCGCCGGTTGCCATACATGGTACTGCCGACGGCCCTATGGGCTGAACTCCGTTTACCATGGCTCCTGCCTGTCTTCCGGGGTGCTGTATCTCTGCCACAATTTTTGTACCGTACCTGTGCACCGCATCGGTAAGACGCTTATGACTTGGAATCAGCGTGTCATCATAAAGCCCCACCTGATAGAGCCGGCCGCGCTGTTTCGCGTCGATATACGTGGACTCGACATTCATCATGCCGACCCCGTTTTTTGCCCTCTCTACGAGGTAATCGATGTACCTCTGACTTATTGAGCCGTCCATATTGGCATAGCCCCGCTCCATTGGTGCAAGCGACACCCGGTTTTTTATCTGTACATTCTTAATCCGGCCGGGTTTGAGCAATTCCTTTAGTTCTGCCATTTGTATCTCCTTTTTCTAAAGTCCTTCAGCCTCAGCCGTAAGATCAAGTTTTTCAAGTGTTTCCTGAGTCGGTCTTCCTGTCTCTCTCTCCCATCCCATATTCTCATAATAGTCCATAACCAATCCCCTAAGATGGGGGCGAATGTCCTTGCCTTTGGCTATGCCTTCCGTGGCCGGTTCAACGATGCGAGGTCCGATATCAAGGTCTGTTTCTATTGTAAGACCGCGCTTCATGCTGAATATCCTTTCAAGTGTAATTACCCTGTGCCCGATTGTCATGGCTTCATCAAGGGTAAATCCTGCCCAGCCGGTAGCCGCGGCGACTGCCCTGGGCGGCAGATAGGCGCCTCCCTTGCAATCCATCAGATTCCCCAGAAAGCATTGACCATAGCAGTCATCCCATACCCGCTTCATGCATATTTTCGACAATCCCTTTGCCAGACCTTCCGTGACAAAAAGAGGATTGCGCTCCGGATAACCCAGGTCTATTTCCGGAAGCAGGTCATTGCCATAGGAACTTTGCCATGTTCCTCCGGTGCTTGAGACCATTTGCCCTAAAAGCAGACCCCAGGCAGGACGCCAGTCATGCATGTTATAACCCGAGCCTTTTATGTGAGCTACATATCCGGGCGCATCACCTCCCAGAATCTGGGCCGCCTTCTTGGGACCTTCCGCGAATATCTTGCCGAACCCATCCCTGTAGATAATCTTGCGGAGCAGGGCCTCGGCCGCCTCCGCATTTCCCCAGGTCAGCTCCAGGCCGTCGGTCTGTTCTTTCGTAAGCTGCCCCCTCTCATAAAGCTCAAAGGCCAGGGCAAGGCAGCATCCCAGGTCTGAGGAATCAACGCCCAGCCGGTCGTTAATGTCCGTCAGATAGTGCACTGTTCCCGGGTCATCAATACCAAGAATTCCCGCTGCGCCTTCCTGGCCTTCACCGCCCCCGGAAAGGGTTGCCCTATAGCCCTTGTGCGGACCGGTGGTTATCTCGGACTCATAGGTGCAGCCGATAGGACAGGCCCAGCAATGCCTCCCTGTTATCTTGAATTGCTTGCAGCCTTCAACCATATTTTCCGTCCACCTGCGCCCTCCCTCCGGACTCAACAGGTTTTTATAGGCTGACCAGTACTGGTTTCCTATCATTAAACCATAGAACCTGGTAATGCCTCCCTTATACAAGATCGGCTTTTTGCCTCCGGCGAATGCCATATCATTCCACTCTTTCACTATCCTGCCGAATTCAACAGGCTCGGCCAGCGGAACTCCACCGGCACTTTTTACTGCAATCGCCTTCAGCTTCTTTGATCCCATTACTGCTCCAACGCCGCCTTTTGCCGCCAGATGGTGAGAGTCATTTGCAATCGATGCCCCGTGAACCATATTTTCGCCCGCCGGACCGATTGTTACCACGCTGACTTTGATTCTCCCGACTTGATCCTTAACCAGATCTTCCGTGTCATGGGAGTCCTGGCCGATCAGGCCTGACGCATCACGGATTTCCACTTCTCCGTCATGTATCCACAGGTATACCCACTTATCCGATGCCCCCTGTATGATAATGCCGTCATAGCCGGCCTGTTTAAGGTAGGCGCCCCAGAAACCGTGTGTATGGGAAGAGGTAACCACGAAGCCCAGATTGGCGCTCAATGTTACCACCGTTGTATCGGAGGAACAGGGATACTTTGTGCCTGTTAAGGGGCCCGTCATGAAAATGAGCCGGTTGTCCGGACTTAAGGGCCTGGTGTCCAGCGATATTTCATCATTAAGTATCTTTGCGCCGAGTCCCACCCCCCCGATGTACTTTCTCAGAACGCTCTCATCAGGGAGTTTCTCTTTGGTTACCTGTCCTTTTGATAAATCAACCCGTAGAATCCGGCCTGAGTATCCTCCTCGCATAATATCTCCTTCACTTAGTATTTAATGTCGATTGTGTATTAAGCCGATCCTCTTGTTCTTCTATTTTATCTTTTTGCCACCCTTGCAAAATTTGACTGCATTCTCTGCGGCGATACGACCGGAGTTCAACGCAAAACCGAACATGGTCCCGGATAGCATGTAACAATAGGAAGCCGACGTATATCCTCCGACACATACTCCAGCAGCATAAAGTCCTGGGATACTGTTCCCCTCACTGTCAATGATCTCCATCTGGTGGTTGGTCTTAATCCCGCCCATTGTATCGAGCAATGTCTGATGAAATTTGACGGCGTAGTATGGAGGGACACGCAACGGTTCCAGAAATCGCCGGTCTTTTACAAAAAGCGAGTCGTATCCGAGATCGCAGTCAGCGTTGTATTGGTCCATGGTTGATTTTAAATTTTTGGGAGAACCGCCCATCCACCTTGCAATCTTGTCCAGGGAGTCAGATATCATGAGATTTCCCTTCTCTGCTTCCAGGGGCAGCTTCTCCATGATCGAAGCCCATGTGGTATCCGGCGGGGCCCATCGCAGGGCTATCTGTGCCCCGACGACCCCCTCTGTGATCAGATTCTTCTTTATGCGTTCGTCGAAGATGGTATAGGAAACCTTGCCCGGCTGCCTGTCAACAACATTGCCGCGCAGGCCCATATCAAAGAGGATGTTCTCATCACAGTACCGTTCACCATTTTTGTTTACCCAGATTGTCTCAGGCCGCTGGTTGATGAGGTTTACGGCATTAGCGCCGTGATAGTGGCCGCCCCAGTAGTGAGGCAGCCCAAGGCCTTCCGTGGAAGCCCCTATTTCCATTGCCATGACCAGGCCATCTCCGGTAAGCTCTTTTATCCCAAGGTATTTAGTTTCCCCGCCATAGTCAGGACAATGCTTCTTTAATAAAGCCTTGTTTCCTCCATACCCTCCGGTGGCGATAATGACGCTTTTTGCCTCGACCCTTAGCGGCCCTCTTTGTGTTTCTGCTAAAACGCCGATCACCTTCCCCTTATTGTCGGTCAACAACCTTTTAACCGTACATTTATTAAGCACCCTCACACCCATGTCCTCGCAGCTCTTGGTTAACAGCTTAACAACCGTATGGCCTGTAGCGCTGAATGTCATATGAAAAGTCCGGTAACAATACCTGGGGTGCAATGACGGCACCAGATCTATCCTCAGGCCCTTTTCCTCCAGCCAGCGTGCCGTGTCTCCTGATTTGTTTATAAAGGCGCGTACAAGTTTCGGGTTAATTGTCCAATGGTGGTAGTCCATGGCAAGCTTAAAAAGCTCATCCTTGGGTGACTCAATCATCATTCTCTTCTGTACCGGGCTTTCAGCGGCAAAAAAGCCATGCGCCATTGATGTGTTGCCCCCGACAGCATTCCGCTTCTCAAACACTATAACATCTGATCTCTTTTCAGCGGCCTGGACGGCTGCGGCCATACCGGCCCCGCCTCCGCCAATGACAACGATATCCGTCTTAAGCGTTTCCGTTTTAATGTCCTTACGATTATTCATAGTTGCTCCCCCTTCATGTGTATATCTGACTAATCTGAATCTCTTTTCGTCTTAAGGAACAGGCCGATAAGAAAACCTGCCAGGCAAATGCCGACCATTATGTTAATTGACATTTGATAGAATCCTGTGACATGAAGGGCCCTGGCGCCCGCTGCAACACCCGCCGCGCCTCCGAAAATGCCTATCCCCCATGCCAGACCGCCTAACTTTCCCGTGATATGCCTGGGATAATTTTTTGCCAGATATCCGAGCGCCTGAGGGACCACAAAGGAATAGCAGACGCCGGCCAGCACCAGACAGCTTATAAGCAACGTGTTGTTGCCGGTGATAAAAGGAAATTTGACTAAAAATCCGAAAATGCCGCCCATTAGAAACCCTATTAAAAGCATCGGCCTGCCGTTGCCTTTCAAGATTTTATCCGTGATGAAACCGCTTGCCATTGCACCTGCCATATAGAGTATCTGAACGATTGCCATTATATTCCCTGCTCCGACCACCCCTTTGCCCAGACCTACGGGTGGGGCATAGCCCAGATAATTCGGAGTCAGATCCATAAATGCCTGATATATCCACGCCAGCATCACTATACAGGCGATCGCAACCCATGTGACAGGGATATGCAGGGCAGCCTTAAAGGCACCCTTGTCCGGCTCTTCGGCAGTCGCCTGTTCCTCCTCCGGGGGTTTTGGGCCGAAGGCTAAGATTATGGTAAATATAATCCCGATAATACAGATAGGCGCCAGCCATGCAAGCGCTGCGTGCCAGCTTCCCGTGGCTACGTATATCCTGGGGAAAACGATAAAACCCAATAAACTGCCGCCCGAGACAGCGACGCCGATCGACCCTACTGCTATGCTTCGTTCATTGTTTGGGAAATAGGAGGCTGCGATTAAGGCTGCAGCGGCCATGACCGGCCCTGTGCCGCACCCCTGCAAAAGCCGTATTAAGAGCATTCCATTGTAAGAGTCCCCGATAAAAGGCACCAGAAGGGCGCCGATGCCGATTGCTATGAGACACCCGATATAGACCTTGATCACCCCGAATTTGTCAAGGAGTATCCCCCCGAACAGCGCGGCAAAGCCGACGAAAAAGTTGAAGTAGAACATAGTCAAATAGGTAACCTGCCCCAGAGATAGATTTGGCATGCTTTTTTGTATCGCCGGCACCAGGGTGGCAGGACAGATCAGGGCCATTGCAGTTATTGCGGTTACGATAGTTGATGCGACTAAAGCAAACCATCTAAATTTGGTATAAATTATCTCGCCCATTTTTTTCTCCTTGTTTACTATTTATTGCGTGCGTTATGTTTCTTTAAACCATCTTTTTCTGAATCAGGATGTTTATGATTATCTCGGCCACCTTATCAGGCGCACCTTCTATCAGGTCGCCCTTTTTGGCCGTCTTACCGCCGGACATCATAAGCCGTCTTCTTTCGGCGGCTGATAGCCCGCTATCGGGCGTAAAAACCTTTTTAGGTTTTGGCCGCGGCGGTGAAAAGCTTCCAGATTGATCCGGAACATGTTCGAGGTCTGCCTCCACATCCAGAGAGGTCATTTCCATCCGCTCCACGTCCGCCTTTTCTGCCCGAAGCCTGCCGGGCAGTGTCGGATATCTCGGCTCGTTGATTCCTTTTTCCACCGTGAACAGGGCCGGAAGACCGCATTCGATGACCTCCCTGTCACCCCTGCCGACAGATCTCTCAACAATCACCTCCCTGTTATCAGGAAAGATATCCAGCTTAACAACCCCGGTCACCTGTCCTATTCCCAATGATTCAGCAAGAAATGATCCGACCATACTGTCATTGCTGTCAATTGCCTTCTTGCCGCAAAGAATAATGTCATAGCCCAGGCGATCTATGGCCTTTGCTAAAACCGATGATGTGGACCATGGGTTTAAATTTGCGCTATTAACGCGGATCATTTTGTCGGCTCCGAATGAAAATGCATATCTCAATGCCTCCTCAGCCCGTGGCGGGCCCATTGTCAGGACAGCAACTTCGGTGCCAGGGAACCTGTCTTTGATCCGGATTGCCTCCTCCATTGCCAGTTCATCGTAGGGGTTGAGCATATAAACAATCTTCTCGGGGTCAACATCGCCGCCCCTGCGATCCATCGCAACAGGATGACAGATGCAGCCGATTTGTTTTATGCAAACGATAACTCTCATAGTTGTCCTTCTATAGAGTGTTCATTCCGTTAACTGATTCACCAGTTGAACGATATCCATGACTTTAAAGGAATACTCCGCACCTTTCTGCCTGACGGCACTATCGAAAAGGATCTCGCAGAAAGGGCAGGATGTCACAAGGCCTTCAGCCCCTGTTTCAATGGCCTGGCCAATCCTTATTTCCTCAATTCGCCTGCCTGTTGTTCTCCCGCACCAGAAATTCCCTCCCCCGGCCCCGCAACAGAGGCTTTTGTCTCCTGAAAACTCCATCTCCTTCATCTCGACAAGCATCTCAAGAATATCCCTGGGCTGCCTCTCAATATTATTATATCTCCCCAGATAGCACGGATCATGATAGGTGAACGTGCTTCCGCTTTTTGATTTGACCTTTAATCTGCCTTCATTGAGGAGGTCTTTCAAAAGCCCGGTTATATGGATCACCTCAAAAGTTCCGCCGAGTTGGGGATATTCATTCCGAAAGACGTTGAAGCAGTGGGGGCAGGAAGTGACGATCTTTTTTATTCCGTATCCGGTCATCGTATCTATGTTTCGCCTGGCCATTCGCTGAAAAAGATATTCGTTGCCCAACCTCCGCGCCGGGTCACCGCAGCACAACTCCTCTTTTCCCAGGACCATGAAACCAACCCCGGCCTTTTTAAGAACATTGGCCGCCTCTATTGTTCTTGCGCGGGCAACCTCATCATATAGGGCGCCCGTACATCCCGCCCAGAACAGGAACTCGGCTTTATTGTCCTGGCAGGGCGTCGGCATGTCAGGGCCGGAGATCCAGTCTTCCCTCGCAACACGTCCTGCGCCAAAGGCGTCGCCGAATGTCTCAAGGTTTTTAAATAATTGTTTATACTCCGATGGAAACCGGCTTTTCATCAGAACGGAATATTGCCTCAGGCCCAGGATGTCCGTCAGGTGTCCTGCAAATACCGGGCAGCTCTTTACACAGGCAAGGCAGGTGGTGCAGGCCCAGATGTCCTCTCCGCCGATCAGCCCGTCATTATTGAACATGCCTGCATCCTTACCGCTGGGGGCATCTTTTCCGTAAAAGGCCTCTTCCATTTTTCGACCGATCTCCCTGATCACCCCCTGGGGCATCAGGGGCTTGCCGGAAATATGTGCCGGACAATTGGAATCACAGCGGCCGCAACTCATGCACGCATCGCTGTCCATGAGCTGCAGCCACGAAAAATCCCTGATTGCGCCCGTGCCGAAATACTCTCCCTGGAGTTCAATGGGCGCAAGGGCGCCTTCGGGTCTTCCCTGCCGGTAATAGATGCCAAAGAGCGAAGCCCATGCATGGCGCATGTTCGAATAGGGGATGAAGGCAATGAATGCAAGGACCAGGAAAAAGTGCGCCCGCACCACGATTTTCAGGAGTGCAGGCGAAACAGGGACCATCCAGGATAAAATATATCCTACAGGAGAATTAAGGGCGCTCAGCCCCTTCATGGCGCCCCCGGTTATTGCCACCCTGAGCCCTTCTGCAAGAAAACCGGTTATCAATATGGCAAGGAAGATCCAGAGATGCACAGGTTGCCTGCCTGGGTAGGGTTGCTTCCTAAACAGCCTCTTTGAAAGCAGCATGCAGGTCCCGACAACGGCAAAAAGACCCAGGACATCCAGAAACAATGAAAGGTATTGACCTGCCCAGGCCGGCGCAACCGGCCTGAATTGTGAGACTACAATTACGATAAAGGGGAGGAGGAAACCCCAGAAGACAAAGATGTGCGCAGTATTTCCATAGGGGTTATCTGAAAATCTTCCATTTCGAAAAATGGACAGCAGAATCCGATAACCGTCTTTCAATGTCATGACGGCGTCGAGCGCCTCGGGCCGACCTTGTTTCCACATCCTATGGCGCCTCGCCAGCCCGGTCGCCATAATGGTGAGGGATGCAACAACGAATATAAGGTCCAGGCTGCTTAACACCTAATTTTTCCCTCCGTCATGATCGCTTCTGCGTTTATCGGAACGGCCCATGAAATCTTTTGCTGCGATAAAGATAATTCCGATGAGCACAATTACGGAAATGCATCCTGCCGCGGCATTAACAGGCTTTTTTTGCCAATCGGCATAGGGATGCATATACCCCAGGATGACCCTCTCCTTATCGAGGGGGGAATGGCATCTGTAACAATTCTGCCCGTTGACCGGGCCGTCCTCTCCGTGTGCTGCTTTCCCCTGATGGCATCCGACACACATATCTTTGCCAAAATGCCCTGCCATATTCTGTTTGGGATGGGAGACAATCCGGAATGAGGTAAACACAGATAACCAGCCTGTACTTTTTGTCTGATCAGGGTGACAACCGCCGCAGGTTTTTTCCAAATTGATCCAGTGAACCGATGAACGCACATCATCTGCTTTATAAACGGCGTGCCTTGTATGGCAATCTGTGCACTTTGTGGTCACATCCCGGCCATGCTGATTTTTCTGCTCATGGCAATTGCGGCAGTTGACTTTTTCCAATCCCCTGTCTGTAAAATGTGCATCCCCGGTTATTGCCTCATGGCAGTCAATGCAGCTGATCTCTCCGGCGTGTATGGAGGTTTTATAGATGTCTGCGTCGATCTGAAGCCTGCTTTCCGCACTTCCTGATCCATGACATCGAATGCACTCCTCCTCCGAATACCCCCACGCACTTAAGGGCAATAAAAAGAGTGCGATCAATACCTGCCATGACAGCTTCTTGATGATTTCCACCGGCAACTATTTATTATTCTCCTTATATTGTCTCAGTCTGTTCGCCAGGGCCGGAATAACTTCTTTCAAATCCCCGTGAACTTTCAGATCCGCAATTTTAAAAATAGGCGCATTTTCATCCGTATTGACCGCAATGGTCAGCTTGGCTTTTTCTGTTCCTGCGGCGAACTCACGGGCGCCTGAAACCCCTAAGACAAAGAGTAATCTCGGACTGACCGATTTGCCCGTAATCCCTATCTGTCTCTCGAATGGCAAGACCCCTTCATCGACAAGCGGCCTGGTCCCACCCACGGATGCCCCCAGCAGATCCGCCAATTCCTCCAGGGCTGATGCGTCTTTGCCGATCCCTTTTCCTCCTGCCACAATCATATCGGCTTCTTCCAGACCGATTTCTTTGGGATCACCCTTTAAAAAATTTATACTTCTGGCCCTGATCCTGTCCATTGCATGGCCGGGTTTTGCCTCTACCAGTTCCATCTCGCCCGGCACAATATTTTCATTACTATCCAAATCCTCCGGCAAGACGGTCAGAATTAATGTTCTCTCAGGATGAAACATGAAATTCTGATAGACCCTGTCCTGGTAACAGGATCTGGAGATTGCCAGGCCATCTTTCTCCACGTCAATCCTCTTTACTTCTGTTATACAGGGTAGCCTCAGCCTCCATGAAATTCTTGCAGCGAGTTCGCTTCCCGATGATGAGGCGTCAAAAATCATCACCTGAGGTTTGTATTCCGTAACAAGTTCATGCAATACCTGAACATAATCATCCAATGAGTATTCGGAAAATCTCTCATCATCTGAGAAATAGATCTTCTCTGCACCGCGTTCTCCAAGCAGGGAGAAACATTCCCCGATCCTGGAACCCAGGATGCAGGCGCAGGGTTTTCCATTCAGGGACCTGGCCAGTTTTCGCGCCTCTCCAAACAACTCCAGCGCCACAGGAGTCAACCCCTGTTTTCTGCATTCCGTAAACACCCAAATTTCTTTTGACATCATATCTTTCTGGCTGCTTCAGCCGCTTCCTGTGTAGCCTCAAAAACTGTCCTGGGCTCCCTGGCATCTCCTATGGTATAGATCTCCGGGACCTTGCCTTCAAGCCTGGCGGACAATTCATTCACGGACTTTGCGCCCGTCGCCACAATCACCTGGTCTACACCCTCGATTCTCTTCTCGCCTCCGTCGACTTTCACGACTACGGCATCATCGGTGATCTCTTTGACCGAGGCGTTCGTCATCATCTTCACGCCATAGCTCTTTAATCGCGGAATAAGTATCTGGGCTACCAGCACTGGAATGCCGGTGGCTGCACCTATTTCAGGCAGAATCTCAACGATCGTCACGTCCTTTCCTCGTTGAGCGATGAAGTCTGCCACCTCGGTCCCTATTCCTCCGCCGCCCACTATCAGGACCCTGTTTCCCAGAGTCACCCTCCCGGCAAGGATGTCCTCGCCGAGAACAACCTTTCCCCTGTATATCCCGGGAACAGAAGGCATTCGGGTAACAGCACCGGTCGCTAAAATAACTGCATCAGGCCCGATTTGATCCACCAGTTCGGGGGTCACCTCTTTGTTCAGCTCAACGTTTACGCCCAGCTTGTTTATCTGACGGGAAAGCCATTTGATTGCAGTCGCAAACTCCTGTTTGAAAGGCGGGATGCAGGCCAGATTGAAGCGTCCCCCCAGCTCTTTAGATTTTTCGAAGAGCACAACCTGATGTCCCCTCAAAGCGGCCACCCTGGCAGCCTCAAGTCCGCCCGGTCCGCCGCCGACGACCAGGACCTTTCTGGGTCTTTCCGCCCGCCGTATCTCAGCCTGCTTTTCCATGCCGGCGGCGGTATTGTAAATGCAGGATACAGGCCTGCCCTCAACGATCCCACGGTTTATGCATGACTGTGTGCAGCCGATACAGGGCCTGATGTCTTCTGATTCTCCGGCAGCAACTTTAAGCGGCCATTCAGGATCACAGATGAGCTGTCTTCCCATCGCAACCATATCGGCCTTTCCCTGCGCCAATATCTCCTCAGCCACCTCGGGGCTCTTTATCCTTCCGACAGTGATAACCGGTATATTCACGGCCCCTTTAATTGCAGCGGCATCATCGGCATTGACACCCTCGCGTGTCCCATGGGGCGGGATTTGCGACCAGAAGCTCTCATAAACACCGGCAGAGATATGAAGGCAATCCACACCTGCCGCCACGAGCATAGGGGCGATCCGCCTGCTCTCCTCAATGGCGCGTCCGTCCGGCACGTATTCATTTCCGCTGTATCTAAAGCTCATCGGGAAATCCCTGCCCACTTCCTTTCTAATTCTCCTGATGATCTGCAGTGGGAATTGCATCCTGCCTTCGAGATCGCCACCGTAGGCATCATGTCGCTTATTGGTGTATGCGGACATGAACGCGGATATGAGATAGCCATGTGCTCCATGCACCTCCACGCCATCAAAACCGGCCTCTCTTGCCCGCCTGGCCGCCTGGCCGAATCGGTCAATAATCTCTTCTATTTCCTCCAGGTCCAGTTCCTTCGGGATCTCTTTTGTCATCGGCTCACCCATGGGACAGGATATGGCTGATGGTGCTACTGAAAGCCTGCCTCCGGTAAAGGCCTTATTTGTTTGTCTTCCGGCATGAGATAACTGCAGGAAAATCCTGGCATCACAGGCATGAACTTTATTCGTTAGCTCTTGAAACCCCGGGATCAAGGAATCATCCCACATGCCGAGGGCAACCGGCGCAACGGCCCCGCTTTGCATCACCGCAGTAAATTCTACAATGATGAGGCCGACGCCACCCCTGGCCCGCGCTTCATACCATGCGATATGGGTATCTGTAACCTTGCCGTCCGGTCCTGCATGACCCGTGACCATAGGAGGAAAGACGATCCTGTTTTTTACCTCCATGTTCCCTATCTTTATCGGAGTGAATAACATTTCAATCCTCATCTTTCAGATCCTTTATATCGAACCTCGGATGATGCTTAATATACATAATGAGATTGTCCCATCCTACATCGTCTACAGGCGTCAGCCTTCGAAACTTGCCGGCCTTCTCCGCATCGATCGTCTGTTGAAGCAACCCGTGGGGATATCCGGCCACACCCTGCCGGCTTCTTATCATTTTCAAAGTCCCATGGGTCTCCTCCAGGTTGGTGATTTCTATGGCGCCCTCGGGACAGATCAGCCAGCACAGGTCGTCTCTTTCACAGTTGTCTTTGAACACCGGCGGGTTCCGGGAGAAGTCTATGCTCTTGTTATTACAGTTATCGATACAGATGGTGCATCCGGGATACTTGCACCTCTCCATGTTGATAGTCTTAATCTCGGGCAGATAGACGGTTCCTGCGCCATTTAATTCTATGGCATCATTGGGGCACATTAATTCGCACAGGGAACACTCCTTGCAGTTCTGTTTAACCTCCGGAGGACTCTTGGAGATATCGAAGGCATTCATGGGGCAGTTATCGATGCATATCGTACATGCCGGATAGGCGCATTTTTCCCTGTTTATCTTCCTGGTGGGACGGGGCTTAACGGGCTCCCGGACCGGTGCGCCGGCCGACCTTTCCGTGCCCGGCACATGATCGTCGCCATCAAAGATGTACGGCCTCCAGAGCCAGTCGGCATTCGGCCCTTTTGGTATCTCCGGGATAAGCCCCGTCTCTCCGGCGGCTATCTTTTCAGCGTTTCGGGCCATCTCCCTGCCGAATGCCTCTGCTTCCTGGAGATCAACCCTATCGGGGTGCCCGTGCGTAAGGTATGGATAGGGCAGATGCAATACCTGATACATGCTGGAATACCAGTCCTTCCAGCCGATTATTTTCAGGCCCTTCTTCAGCAGAACGGGGGCAAGGGAATAATAGAAACCACACGGCGTTGACCCGTGACAGCAGAAGAGGGCGCACAGCTTCCCGTCCATCCTGGGCATATTATAGGCAAAAAGCCGCAGATTGGACGGTTCACGCCAGTACCATAGGGGCCCGCCAAAGGCGACCAGGTCATACCCTGCCAGCTCCCCGGGTTCTATTTTATTTATTGACGCAATATCGCATTGCCCGATCACATCCCTGATCCCGCGTTGAATGGCTCTGGCAATCTTCTGGGTGTTCCCGGTTGCCGAATAATAGACCGCAATGGCTTTCATCTATCCCTCTCATCCGCGAAATAATTTTGAGACATGATTAAATTGGCTATGCCGCCCTATTTGGGAAATTCTGTCTTCGGCAGCTGCACTGCCTCCCAGATAATTTTCAAGGATTCTGAAGTATCGTAATGGGCGAATCCCCCGTCCAGGATGCCGCCGCCCATCAAGACCGGAAAGCCCTCTGCTTCCATTATACGGTTCGTATCCTCAATATCATCCACCAGAAATTGGATATGGTGTATCCCCTCGCCATGGTCGCGGAGAAAGTCCCTGTAGATATTTTCCCCGGATACCGGTTGAATTAGTTCCAGCTGCACCGGCCCTGCGCCGGCAAGGGCGGCCTTCCATTCCGCATTCACTGCCCTGCCGCGGCAGGTTACGTCATGAAGCGCCGGAGCTGCCATTTTCAACATCTCCCAGGAACCGATGCCAAGGATGTCTCTGTAATTCGCCGTTACCTTTTCCAGATCCTCTACCACAATGCCTATGGAGCTGATTGCCTTAACCTTGACTCTGGCCGGACTTGCCTCAAGCGGATTCGAAGGGATTATCGCGGGGACCCCGGATGGATTATCGGGCATTTTAACGGTCTCCCATATAGTCTTCAGGGCGCTGAAGGTATCTGAATAGGCGAAACCGACTTCGGTGCCGAAGTGTCCCGCCATTAACAGGGGAAAGCCCTTGCCCGCAAATGTCTCAACCTGCCTCTCCACTTCTGCAACACTTTCTGCCAGGGACTGAAGATGGTTCGCGCCTTCTCCATGATCTCTCAAGTGGTCTTCATAAATATTTTGCCCTTCAATGCCCTGCAGCAACTCAAGTTCCAGCGGCCCCACGCGACAGAAGCCCGCCTTGAATTTATACCTGGCCGGTTTTCCCATATATGTCATAACATAGCCGTCGACAGGCTCTACTGTAACTATGACATGCGGCCCTATCCCGAAGGTATTCCAGTAATCCATTGCGGTCTTTTCAATGTCCCTGACTATGAGACCTACCTGATTAAGCGCCTTGATTTCAATTATCGGGTGAATTGATCCGGTCATCTTTCATCATCCTTTTTATCCGGTCCCCGCCCTTGCCGGGATCTGCAGGAGGCAGGCCCAAATATTTTTATAAAATAAAAAAGGACAGCAACACTATCCCTTGACAAGTCTGCTGACCGGGAACGACCCTGGATACGGGGCAAAATAATGCGACTGTTTGCCGTCACCGCCGGCTACTATTACGATCAGCTGTTCGGGTTTCAGAGTCACCGGGATCAGGCTCTCAGGAGTAACATGTCCGAACTTATCGATAAATTTATCGCCGCCGCATCCTGCCGGCCAGATTGAATAGGGTATACGGGTAGCCTTCCAGAAGGCTGCCCGGAAATCATTTTTTGTCCATCCCGCAGATGCTGCAAAGCTGGCATGTTCAGGACCTAAAGCAATAACAGGATTCTGTTCCATGATCTCAGGAAGGCTTGGACCGCCCATGTTAAGCAGGGGGCTCACCGTCCTGCTCCACCACTTAATATGCTCATCTATCGAACTGCTCCAGTGATCTACACAATTTACCGGTGGATAACTGGCCATAACGGTGACCACACTGTCTGATTTCGTAAAACCTCTTTCGATATGGAAGGGCAGCCAGCCGCATGGAATGGCATCTTCATTCTCACCAAAGACCCAGCAGACATAGTCAGCCGGGGATCCCAGCGTTGACCTGTCTATCGATGGAGGCCTTGACCCTCCTATCACGTATGCTATGGAGTTGATTGCATATCCGATACTCGCGTTGGCATGATAACCTTTCCCTGCAGCCCCCTGTGAATAACCGATACCTATCTCTTTGATGACGGGGCCATTCACCAGCACGATGATTTGCGAAGTCCCTGTTCCCGAGAGGACCAACCGCAGGTTAGCCTCGGGAGACAATAGCCCTTCCAATGCAGCGATCAGGACGGGCATGTACTGAGGGCGGCATCCGGCCATTGCGGCATGTACGGCAGCCAATTCGACAGTCAAGGTTCTCATGAGCGGCGGCACCTGTCCCAGCACCTCCTCCGGTTTTCGGTTGGTGCCCCGCAATAATTCGCGTACTAGCTCAGGAGTGGGCGGAAGTACCGGCAGCCCGGAGGCCCATTTTTTTTCAAGAAAATAACGGTTAATATCTTCAATTGTCCCGTAAAATTCAAATGTGTTAGACGGATAAACGGACGTCTTGGCTTTGGCAACTGACGAAGGCTGCCAATAGTTTGCGGCCCGCAATATTTTTGCAAATACCTGATCAGCCTTTCCTCTGACTTCGTCAACGGGAATCATTCCGATCGGAGGCGGCACATCGACAATACATGCGTCAGAGAAACCTTCATTGACCGGGATAGTCCCTGCCAGCACGGCATAGGGTGATGAT
>Ga0209287_10000328_pt1 | contig 30242 bp, 33 predicted proteins | sample PPLLak3cmMay2015_2_FD_187255 | JGI IMG/M metagenome (GOLD analysis project Ga0209287, IMG submission 187255) | Freshwater sediment microbial communities from Prairie Pothole Lake near Jamestown, North Dakota, USA - PPLs Lake P8 Core (1) Depth... | ecosystem: Environmental > Aquatic > Freshwater... | reverse complement strand
TGTCTGCCCGGTTTTTTTAGCGAACTCAACAACACCTAGCGGGTCAACGCTGCTAAAAACTAAACCTTGTTCAAGTAAAAGACCACCATTCAATATCAGCGCGAGATGTTTGTTATCAACCACATTCAAAGGCTTACCGCTACTAAAATGCTTATAACCCCTAATCAAAGAATAAACATTTGAGAGGGCAGTTGTAATAGTCCACAGCGGCTTAAGACCGCCATCTATAGTATTGTAATAGTCATCCATCAACGATTTAAGAATAAGATGACGAGAAGTAATAATGGAAGATGCATTAACTGTTCTAAGAGCTAAAACAACATCATCACTGTTTAATCTTTTAATTTGAAAATCTATTGGAACATTAACCATATAATAACTAGGTTGATCCTCAAGCGTTTCACTTGGACCAATGATTGGAATGGCAAAAACTCTTTTGATATCCATCTCGATAATATTAACGTCCAAGTTATCTCTACTGATCAGTGGATATTCATCTCCCACCTGCAAAACAACGTTCATTGCATATTCGCCGTCATTAAAAACATCATACAGATAGTTAGAAGTCAAATATACGTTAAGCTCATCCATCAAAATACATCGTATGCGGTTTTTATTTATCTCATCAGCAGTATCACCAAAACCTGTATCCATGTATGGTGTGATCACAGGTTCTCTCCCCAAATTTTTTAACGCCTTCATACCAGCTAGATTTATCGCGGTTTCAATATCTGCTTCAGCAAACCTTATCAAATTCTCAACTTTGTTCAAATCCATAGTACTCGCTATCTCAGCTGATTTTTCTTGCTCAAGTTTTACAACGTATACTGTTGTGAAAGTGCTGCCAATAAGTAGAAAGATACCTATCACAGAAAAAGGTATACGCGCACGGTTATCACATATAACTGGTCTAATTCTTTTCATTCCCTCGCCACCCATATGGTTAAAACAACCTGTGCTTTATCGATAGAAATGCGTTCAAAAAACCAGTCTATTAGCATCTCAGCAAAATCAACACCCATGTCAATTACATCAAAAACATTGTCAACAAAAACAGATATATACGAATCAAGAAAACCTTTTAAGATTAGTGTTATGTTTTCTTTTATTGCCAATTCAAAAGTGTTGAAAACCTCATTTAAAGTCCCGAGAGAAGTATTAAGTAAACCTTGGATAGAGTTGTTCAGTTCATCATAAATTCCCTGCATTATAGGATCGTCAACACTGCTGTTAAGACCAAAGAACATGTCATTTATTGAGCATAACGCCTCACCCATGAATTCATCGACTGCGCCTTCAAAAAAACCCTGTGTTGCATTCTTTAACTTGTCAAAAAAATATGTAATAGTCATGCCCACAATGCCTGGGAAAACAACCTCGCTTGTCTCATTTTTTATTCCATCTATCAAAAAACCGTATACTAGTGTGCTAACATTTTCATATGTTGCAATAGTAGCATTTGTTCTATCAGTATATGGTGATGATAAATTGTTTGTTATATAGTCACTAAAAACCTTTTTTATGTTTGTAATCTGGGGGATTGATGAATTGTGGTATCCAAATTCACCTATGCCTCTGAACAGCTGGTTTTTCAGCCAGTGCCTTGTAAAAACAATGGTTGTATTACCAACTGTTAATACAGGCAAATACGGCATGATTATAGAGGTTTGTGCTACATGGCAATCCATGTTGGGCGGGTGTTCACCAATATATAATTCGCCGCCAAATGGGACTCCTTTTATGGGATGCCACAATGCCGTTAAATTAAAACAGTATTTGTCCCCAAGATATGATGAAAAAAACCTGTTTGTTTCATTTAATAATTTTCTATCAAAATCACCAGTGAAAATGTTGAAACGGTCGGTTCCAAAAAGCGAAAAAGGCATTTTTAGTTGGCATCCTAGATTTTCTGCAACGAGGTTTGCATATTTTTTATGCAGCTGTTCACGTGCCAGAATCCAGTTTGTTATTGAACCGTATAATCCTTCGCTTGAGTTGTCTATACCAAGTGACCCAGCTATATCATCTATGAGGTCTCCACAGAATTTGTAGCTAAAACAATCTGAGCGAGAAACCAGAAAAGTGCTTAGCGCCTCATCGGCAATGTGTTCTCTATGTTTATCTATAGATGTTTTTACAGCCATATCATTTTGAAGGGCTGGTAAAAGGATAACACCAGATAAGGAGACCATTACTATGAAGAGAACCGCATCGTACATAGAGGAAACAGCATGCGTGTTTTTTGAAAGCCGCCTCATATCTATTAACACCCTTGAGGTTTCTTTATTTCAAATTCCACAATATGATGGTGAGTTTTCCTGGTAGAGTCTGTACCTCATTTAGGTAGACTCCAACATCTTTTGTTACTGCAATCCTATCTCCTATGTTACTTGGAAGATTCTCAGGGAAATCCTCTGAGTTTTTATCCCAGCTTATACGTAATATAAAATCAAAATCAGATGATTTGTAGTTATTTCTCATCGACTGAAGTAAAATGTTACTTTCCGTTGAGTGTAATTTTGGTAGATCAACTAGTCCACCTTCTTTTATAAAATAGCAGTCAGGATTGGTTAGTTTTGTTGAAATAAAATCTGCAGTTTTGTATTTATCTAAAGCGTCTATTCTCATTGCGTAGGATGAATATACACTAGCTATAAGTATGAAAAACAGTGTGAATCCTATCATTACTACAGATAGTGCTGGTAGGGATGTAAACTCCTCAGAGATTGCTTTTTCGTTTTTTATTAAACTCCTCAGCGGAGTTTTTTTCATTTTACTCCAGCTCCACATTTATGTTTATTTTTATGTTAATTTATAATTTTATAATTATGAATAATTTTTGATAATATAAAATTTACCTTAGGCAAAAATCAAACAAAAAAAGAAAAAATAAAAAGATATGGGGTGGTTTTTAAAGCGGGAATCAATGAGAGATAGACTACTTTGCAAGTGCTATTTCTTTTATTCTGTCCCTTATGATGAAGATTTCGAGTATGTCTTTCATTTGTTTGTATTCTTCGGGGGTTTTAATCTCTGAGACCACTATCAAATCTCTCATTTTTTCCTCACCTTCCTATGTTATACTTTGCTACTCATGCTATATAAACATATCGTGACAAAATGGCAAAACAATGATTCTAACAACCGGAGAGAAACCTTTTGTTATCTGAGGATTTATAAAAGAGTACCTGTTTTGAGATCGTAGCTTGAGGGAGGAAAAAAAACATGAATAAAAAGACATCAGAAGACTATCATATGCAGTCAGATACATATGTAAAAGAGTCCGGTGTTCAAGGTGGAAAGATTCTAGGAGAAAATCTAGCATTATTTGCTTTTGCGATTGGAATACCCTTGTTCGCCATTGGGATAGTTTCAATATTTTACACGTTATTTATTACTGGCTTTCCTGAGGATTGGCCAATAATTTTATACATATTCAGCCCTCAATCATTGGCTGTTATTATTGGTTTGTTAGCGATTATTGGTGGATACACTATCTATAGAGCTAAACATGTTAAAAATTAGCAAATATTTTTTCTGCGGGCTTTTGTTTAAAAACAATTATATAACATATTTATCATTTCCCAACGGATGAGGCAAGATATGGAAACAAAAAACTATGACTACGTAACTGTAGAACAGAAATGGCAGAAAAAATGGTTTGAATCCAAGATATATGAAGCAAAAAAACAAAACAAAAAGAAATTCCTATTACATTTTGCATACCCTGGAGTATCAGGATACCTCCATGTAGGACATATGAGGGGGTTCACATACTGCGACATAATAGCTAGATACAAAACAATGACCGGCTACGACGTCATGTTCCCTGCAGGGTTCCACGCCTCAGGAATACCATCGATAGGCTTCGCAAAAAAAGTAGAGAGAAAAGACCCCGTAACAATAAAATCACTAAAAGAAAACGGTTTAAAAGACGACTTCATAAAAAAACTGGCAGATCCAATGAAAGTCGTAGAATATTTTGGAAAAATCTACGTAGATGACTACTGGAAAAAATTTGGTTTCCTAATAGACTATTCTAGAGTCATGAGCACAATATCACCAGGATACAACAAGTTTATACAATGGCAGTTCCACAAACTAAAAGAAAACAACCTACTAATCCAGAAACCACACTATGCGCCATTTTGTCAAAACTGCGGACCAGTAGCGGTAGACAAATCAGAAACAGATATATCAAAAGGTGGCTCAGCTGAGATAATGGAGTTCACAACAATCAAATTCCAGATGAAAGACGGAACAATACTACCAGCTGCAACACTCAGACCTGAAACAATCTTTGGTGTAACCAACATGTGGATCAACCCAAATGTTGAATACCAAAAAGCAAAGATAAACGGAGAAACATGGATATGCTCAAAAGAATGCATACAAAAACTTACACATCAACTTGAAAAAGTTGAGTTATTAAACGAAAAAATATCTGGTAAAACTCTCATTGGAAAAACCTGTAAAATACCAATGGTAAACAGAGAAGTACCAATCCTATCGGGGGTTTTTGCTGATCCAAACGTAGCAACAGGCATTGTGATGTCTGTACCAGCCCATGCACCATACGACTGGATAGCACTGGTAGAATCAGGAGAAAAAATCGATCCGATAACAATCATAGATGTAGAAGGATTTGGTACAAACCCTGCTAAACAGGTATGCGATGAACTAGGGATTAAAAGCCAGATTGAAACAGAGAAACTGAACAACGCAACAGAAATAGTATACAAAAAAGAGTTTCACACAGGTTACCTAAACGACAAATGTGGAGTCTACGCAGGGGTAAGAATATCAGATATAAAAGACGAGGTTAAAAACGAGCTTATATCACAAAATCTAGCTGTTGTTATGAGAGAGTTCTCAGAGGAAGTTGTTTGCAGATGCGGTGGAAAAGTCTTCATAAAACAGATACCTGATCAATGGTTCATAAAATATAGTGACACAGAGCTTACTGAGAAATCAAAGGAACATGAGCAACATATGAACATATATCCGCAGGAGTACAAAGATGAGATGCCAAAGGTACTTGATTGGTTTGGCGATCGAGCATGTATAAGGCGTGGTTCATGGCTTGGGACGGAGTTCCCGTTTAAAAAAGACTGGATAATAGAACCAATATCAGACTCAACACTATACCCTGCTTATTATATTATCTCTAAGTATGTTAATGAGAACAAGATAAAAACTGAGGAGATGACAAACGAGTTCTTCGATTACGTATTCCTGGGAATAGGTAAGAAACAAAATCAGCTTTGGGATAATATTAGGAGTGATTTTGATTACTGGTACCCAGTTGACATAAACCTTGGTGGTAAGGAGCATAAAACCGTACATTTCCCAGTATTTTTAATGAACCATGTTGCTGTGATGCCTAAGAACAAATGGCCTCAAGGGATATTTGTTCACTGGTGGGTTACACAAAAGGGTAAAGAAAAAATAAGTAAATCTAAGGGAGGAGCAGAACACATAAACGAAGCGGCTACCACATATGGCGTGGACGCAATGCGATTATATTACGCACATGTTGGTTCTCCTTTCGTTGATATAGAATGGGACCAAGAGGTCGTAACAAAGTACAAAAACAGGGTTGTAAACATCTACAAAATGATAAACCAGATTAACACGTTAGAAGATAAAAAAGATGAAAACCTTGACAACTGGATGAAAAGCATAACACAGAGAACGATAAAGAAAACTCTTGATGCTTTTGAAACATTCGATATACGTATTGCTACTAACGAAATATTTTTTGAGTTCCAGAAAAGCATACAATGGTACCTAAAAAGAGGCGGGGGAAACAAAAAACTACTAAAAGAGGTTTTATCAGACTGGTTAAAACTGATGACACCGATAACACCACACCTAACAGAGGAACTTTGGACTTTATTCGGCAAGGGTTTCATATCATTGGAAAAGTACCCGCAATACAAACCAGACACAGTATCAGAAAAGGATGAAGTAGGAGAAAAACTGCTATCAGACATAGTTGATGACGTAAATCAGATACTAAAAGTCACAGGCATGAAACCAAAAAAACTTTACATGTATGTTTCGCCCATGTGGAAAAAACAGCTTTTTGAAAAAGCCCTGGCTCTACAGAAAGAAAACAAACTGGAAATGGGTTCTTTTATGAAAACGGCTATGAGCGATCCCGAACTTCGAAAACAAGGTAAAGAAGTCTCTGATTTCATAAGCAAAACAATAGGAGAGATAAAAAAACTAAATGAAAACGATAAGAAGCGCTTCGAGGTAAAAATAGACGAAAAAACATATCTAGAAAAAGCAGTAGAATTCTTTAAAAGAGAGTTTAGTACGGAGATAAATATACTTAGTGCTGATGATAAAAACGTTTACGACCCCGCTAAAAAAGCAAGGTTTGCCGTTCCACTCAGGCCAGCTATTTATTTGGAGTAAAAACAAAACATATGCCAGAAAATATTATTAAAACAAATGAAGAGACATGGGATGCAATAGCTGAGAGTTTTGATACGACAAGACATAAACCATGGGAGACTTGTTTAGATTTTATAAAAACACTAAGAAAAACAGATACTGTTGCTGATATAGGATGTGGTAACGGTAGACATTTAACTCTATGCGCAAAGCAATGCAAAAATGCTGTTGGTTTAGACATTTCACGTAAACTACTTTACATAGTTAAAAACAAAATTTTAGAAAACAATCTGAATAATACAATACTGTTACACTCCAATGCAGTAAACATACCTATCAAAGATGACTCTGTAGATGCCGTGATCTTCATTGCAGCCCTACATAACATAAAAGGTAGGGACAATAGGGTTCAAGCACTAAAAGAAATAAGAAGAATAATGAAAGAAGATGGAAAAGCGCTGATTAGTGTGTGGTCACGCTGGCAGGATAAATACAGAAAACAGTTCTTCAAAAAATGGTTTACTCAAATAGGTAAATCAGAGTTTGGAGACATTGATATCTATTGGAGACAACATGGATTGGATATACCTCGTTTCTATCACCTTTACAGCAAAAAAGAGTTTCTGAAAGATTTAAAAGAAGCGGGTTTTAAAATACTAGAAATCCAAGATGTGAATATACATTCTAAAAAAAATGCTGATAACTATTTTGCAACAGTAAAGAAATGAGACTAGCGTGAAATAGTGAGGAGAGGGATTTGAACCAATGAATTCGTAAAAAATCAATATTGAAATGAAATCAGTGTAAACCTACAGTTTTATAACATGGATTATGATTTGCTGTTTGAGGTGGATGAAGATGGAAAGAAAATTTTCTTTTCTTATAATTTTTCTAATTTTAACTATCACTGGGGTTGCTTTTCTTGGATTTGGTCTCAATGTACTTGAACATAATGTTGTCTCTGGAAAATGGCCTACAACAAATGGGATTACTTGGATTGATTATCTTATAATTTTATTTGGTTTAATTCTGATACTCTTTGGAGTTATTTTCTTGTTTTTAACCATTAAACAAGACAAAGGAACGAAAAATCTTGATATTATTTTAAATAAAACGGTATATAGCCCTGGCGAAAAAATTCAAGGAACGATTTTTTTAAAGTTAAAGAAACCCGTTCAAGCACATTCATTAAAAATTTTTTTTATTGGAGAACGAATTGTTTACGAATATCCCTCCTCAAAGGGAGTTATGCGTGCTCAACGATTTCCGTTTATGAGAGAAGAATTATCAATAGATGGTGATACTGAGTACTACGAAAGAAGTTATACTTTTGAGATTACAATACCTCAGGATATTCTCAAGAAAGTAAAATATTGGAGCGAAGGTACTGCAGACGTAGGGGAAAAAACGGCACCTTTAAGAGAACAATCTACTAAGTTAACACAAAAAACGAAACAATTTATTGACCGTCTTCAAACTATCGGCATGGCAAGATATGCTTCAGGTGCTTTCTTTTATGTTGAAGCCATATTAGATGTTCCTCATGGGATTAATATCCAAAATGATGTTGAAATCGAAATTCAATAATTATTACACTATTTATTTTGGGGCTTAAAACAATAGAAGTAATAAAAGGCTGCAAGGTTTTTTAAAAACCAAATACGACGGTCGCATTTTACTAGAACAATTGAAAAGGAATAAGTAAAAAGTGCAGGGAAAGGATTTGAACTATTGGCATAGCCCCTAATTTTTTTCCTTAATTTACATAGGTCGTAACGTTCCAGCAAATACTTGCCATGCGAGTGCGGATTTTGCGACGAGACTCAGAACGATATACATTCGTTCACCGTATAGATAGTCTTTCCATTTTCCAATCTTCTTATACTGTAAGAACATATTGATTGCAAACAAATTGAAAAACACTGCGATGGTAATAAAAATTGCAATAACAAAATCAGGTACAGATCCAGCTGTTATAAGTGGAATAAATATTACTACCCATGGAATAAATCCAGCGATACAACCTATATTATATGATGTCCAATTTGTTTTTGTCGTCGTTTGATTATGTATCTCCATCATGAGACCCATTAGGTTCATTACTGCAGTAAGGGTAAATAAAGCAAGTAGGGTCCCAAAATCATATATCGTAACAAGCATAGCGATAATAAAAATCATTAACGATGCACTGAAAGAGTATTCATACCATCGGGCAGGATTAATATGTTTTTTAAGATTTTTAACATACCATTTATATAACACTGTAGACAGAAGAATATGGGCCATTGCTGACATAAAAAGAAACAGAGCTACAAGTGGCCCAATTTGTATATTAAAAAAGGTTTCTGATACGGGCGAAATTGTTTTTGTAACTGCATTATATTCTGGATGAGTATAGGTCAAAGGTAGGGCAAATGCGTTACTGAGTATGAGCATTAAAAATCCTTGGATCATATGGACAATTCCCATAACTCCATTAAAGATCCTTAATTTCTTAAAACGGACATCACCAAGATCAGAGAAGCATTCTACTTTATTTGGATCACATTTACCAGCAGGAAATGTAAACGTGCCATACGTTTTACATTGTGGACAGGTGACATATATTTTTTCTGTAGGTTTTCCTTCAACTGTTAATTGATGTTTACAGCTTGGACACTGAATTTTTATCTCAGCCATATCTTTAATCTCCCTCAATTGATTAACTTTCTGAATACTTTTTATATATATCTCATTTATGCTTTTATTTTAGATACTCTTAAAAGATTCGCCCCCCAGGTGCAGAGGAGGGGATTTGTTTAAAAGACCTCAGACATGAATCTTATAACTTACTTTGCTTCTTGTTGCTGATGGCATATAAAGGTGTTAGTTGTTCTTATTTTTTATAAATTGTAATATGGGGGAGTTGTAGATATTGATATGTTGATGAAAATTAGTCGTAGTGGCTCAATACGTATCCCACAGGAAATATTAGATAAATATAATTTGAAAGCAGGGGACGGTATTTGTTTTGGATTGTTTGGTAAAGATATGTTTTCAATTAAGAAGGTGTAAGAAAAAGAAGAATAGATGGTTTTTTTAGGTTGAAACCATATGAATGCAGGGGAAGGGATTTGAACCCATGATTACCGGTAAAATTACCGGTAAAAAATATGGTTCTCTCCTGTTGACTACTTTAATCAAAATAAAAACGAAATTGGGGATAATAAGATTTTTATTCCATAAAAAAATATATAAATCATTATACATATAATATATTTTGAAAATTATGAAATCCAAGGGAAGTTCAAAGAATAGAATCATACATTTTGGTGCAATAATATTTCTGTTTTGTGCAATTATCATTTTTATAAGTGTAGTATTCATAGCATTTAATGTAAACTTGGGTGAATTATTTTCAAATAAAGAAGAGTTAAAAATTACAGTGATGAATAATCAAGGAAAGACATTATACATAGAATGTGCGATTTATAGTGATATTGGGGAGGATAAACCTGGAATGAAATTCTATAAAGGTGGAGGTTTGGAATCTAAGGAAACCTATGTTTTCACTCACGAATATGAAAAATCAGATAAAATCGTTGGAATAGATATAGTCGTATATGATTCATCCAATTACGAAATGGATAAAAGAACAGCATATGAATATTATGAATTTCCTAATAATCCTTATAATGTACTTGGTGTAATTAGTGAATCTGGAGACGCAATTACAATTACAAGACTAGCCGAATCTTAAACAAACTTTTTATTTTTTGAAATATATGATTGCAGGGGAAGGGATTTGAACACCACTTTAATATTAAAAAATATAGTTTTCTCCTGTTAGTATCAAAATGAAATTCAAGGTAGAAAAATCACATGATTATTTAATATATCATTTTAAATTTATTCATTCCAGCCAAAAAGACCAAGTTTTATTGCAAATGCTATCCAAAAAAAATAAATCAATATCCAAAATAAAATCTGAAAAGATATTGGAGCATTTTGCAGTGAAGTGGATGGATTATAAAAGTAAAAACCTATATATAAAATTAGAAAAGACACAATTGTTAAGATTAATGGATAAAAATATCTCTTCTTTCTATTTTCCATTCTATACTCCTATTAGTAGTAATCCGATTATTTGTTTTAACATTTTCCATATAATATTATGCAGGGGAAGGGATTTGAACCCCTGGACGTAGAAATTAGTGTAAAAACTTCTATAGATTATTCTTTATTTTTGCTGGCAGAAGATAACTAATTATTACGAGTACGATCACAGCTATAATCAAAGCTAATATCCCTGGTAAGAAACCAAAATCGGGTAACAATTTATAATGGAATAAAACAATAGAAAACTCACCAACAAGTATACTAGCTATACACCCATATTTTGTTGCTTTTTTCCAATACAAGGCAGCAATAGTTGTAGGACAAAGAACAACCAAACCAGAAAACGTTGTTTTAACAAGCGTACCCATAATCCCCTCATTAGGGTTATAGCCACCTATAACAAACAAAACAGCGAACAAAGACAACAAAACAATTACAACCTTGCCATACAAAACCTCTCGCCTTCCTTTCTTTAACCCAAGTAAATCATGGGACAGCATTGTAGACAAAGAAAGAAGTTGTGAATCAGCCGTTGAAATAAAGGCAGCAAGAGCACCGACCATAACAAAAGCAAAAACAATAGAAGGAGCATAAGTCTGAACCATCATGGGGAGAACCATATCTTCCTGACCAGAAACAACGGGTAAACCTGCCCCATGAGCCCAAACACCAATAAGCACAGGGAACAAAAATAAAAACGAAACAACAACCGGATAAAGTATCATAGAAACCTTCAGAGACTTCTGGTTTTTAGCTGTATAAAAAAGAGTGAAAAGCTGAGGAAACATGGGATCAACAAAAAACCATAGCAACATGAACGAAAACCAGATTTGCATGGTAAAATACTCACCACCACCAGGGCGGGCAAACAAAACAGGATTAGCATTATAAGCCATAAGATTGGCATTCTCAAAACCACCAAGACTTATTGCAACAAAAACCACAGCAAGCGTCATAGCAGTGATCATCATGATTCCTTGAATAACATCAGCCCAACCAGAACCCCTCATACCACCAAGCATAACATAAAACATGATAACAACGATAGTAGCAACAGCACCAATCTGCCAACTAATGCTGCCAGATACATATTGGATTAGGATACCTGCTCCAACAGCCTGAACAGCCAGATAAGGGACAGTAAAAACAACCATGACGCCCATAAACAAAAGACGCAAAGACCTGCTATCAAAACGATCGCCAATAAGCTCAGGGGGAGTAATATATTTTTTTTCCCTACCAAGCTTCCAGATCCTTCTACCAACAACAAAAAACATAACAGCCATTATAGCTGTACCAAAACCCATTATACCATACTGACCAAGACCACTCTTATACGCGTTACCAGCAAACCCCAGAAAAGTAAAAGCAGAAAAATTGGTAGCAGCCAGAGAAAAAAACAAAACAATAGGACCAAACGTACGACCTGCGATAAAATAATCCTCAGGGGTCTTCTTAGTTTTTCTATAAGCGACTAAACCAATAATAATCAATAGAGAGAAATAAACAACAACTAACACAAGGAATGGTATCATTCCTCTTCCCTCCAATAAAACCGTGTAAAAACATAAAACACCAGAGATAAAGAAAGAGTAAGAACAAATAGGTACCACATCCAAAACGGGAGACCCAATATCAAAGGCTCAGAAACTTTCCACATCCAAAAATCAAGAGAAAGTAAAAACAATCCAATAAACAACAAGTACCATACAAAATTTTTTTTCGTTGGCAACCAAAACGGTAGATTCTTCGTGGTTCAAATCACCCCTTATTTAATCTACCATTTCCTGGTTCTTTTGGGCTGGAAACGGCTTAAACAATGCCACAAATATGTTCTAGCTAGAAATCTGAATTAAAAACATGTAGTTAAATTTTTTTAAAAAAAGTGTTTTTTAAAGAGATTAAAAGATGATGCCTTTAACGTTGTTGATTAATACTCTTACATCGAAAGGCTTAGCTATGTAATCGCGAACATAGGATTCAAGACCCTTCATCTTCTCATGGTCTCTTGTTCCCTTTGCAGTTACTATTGAGATAACAACGTTTTTTGCATAACCCTTCTGAACTATTTCTCTGATGGTGTCCCATCCGTCCATAAAAGGCATCATAATATCCATCAATACGATACCTGTGAACCCCCTCTCTAGTTCTTTTATGCAATCCCTTCCGCTGTCAACAGTGTAAACCTCGAAGCCTTCACGTTCAAAAATACTTCGTATAGTTATCAGTATGTCAGGGTCATCATCCACTACCATGAGTTTTTTATCCATCTCACATACCTCTCCTAAGGTTCTTCTCTAAGCATTAAAAATTATTTTAATGCCACTAGATATACTTTAGTTCTGCTTCTATATATACTTATTGCGGAAAAATGACATAGTGAAAAAATAGTGCAAAACAACCAGAGAACTTTATTTATATCTTATCAGACAAAAAATCACAAAGCTCACCTATCTGCTCAGGTGAAAGCTCCTCAACACGCCTATCAGAATAAGGCAGATCATCAGAACGCAAACCATACACTTTTCTTATCGTATTACCAATCTTCTTTCGCCTATGATTAAAAAGATCTCTAGTAAGGTCAAAAAAGAGTTTTTCGTCTTTAACAGAAAACAGGGGGGTCTTCCTAGGTTTAAGTTTAATTATAGATGAGTCAACCTTCGGCTGCGGATAAAAACACGTCTTTGGAACCCTAGCAACAACATCACAAAAGGAGTTATAATACACACCAACAGACAAACGAGAATAATCTTTGCTACCAGATTTTGCAACCATGCGATCAGCAAACTCTTTCTGATAAATCAAAACCGCTAGATCAAAATCGTACTCAAAGAATTTGAAGGTTATAGGCGAGGATATCTGGAACGGTAGGTTTGAAACTATCTTGTTAAACCTAGGCAGCGTACTAAAATCAACTTTGAGGGCATCATCATGTATAAGCAAAACATTTTCCGGTAAAAAACTTTTAAGTCCATCAACCAGCTTGCCATCTATCTCAATAGCAATAACCTTGCCTGCTTTATCAGCAATCAAAGAAGTCAAAACACCAGTACCAGGACCTATCTCAAGAACAACATCATCCTTCTGTATATCAGCGTGTTTAACTTCTAACTCGGCAATATTTTTATCAACTAAAAAATTCTGACCTGTTTTACGTCTAACCATATAAATCAATAGTTATCTTTCGTAACAGGTGGGCGAGTAAAAAGACGGTACTTCTGGGTTGGATCAGTGAGCTCAAGCTCAACACGCTTAGCAATAAGTTTATCAGGAGCACGCAGGAAATCTATGCGGTCGCACATCTCCTCAAAACTAGTGAAAGGTTTTTTCTTACGCTCCTCAAGTATATCATGCATCATTTTTTTGCCAAGACCAGGAAGCAATTCTAGAACGTGGAAACGCGTGGAAATCGCAGGCGACTCATTGTAGAACTTTAGAAAACGATCTTTAGTATTCCTCACAATGTCGAGAATAACATAAGGCATTTCACCATGTGCTGTAGACGTTAACTCCTCGTAGTTAATCCTGCCCTTAATCTTAGCAATTTTGCTCCTCTTGTCATTATCCTTACCAACGTAAACCCGCTCACCTATGTTGAAACTCGCGTCTCTTTTAGGCACAAGCTCAAGCAAAGTAAACTGGCCCTCACCGACACCATATACAACAGGGTATCTTTTATGCGGGGGCATATCGCCTCGCCCTTTTGGCAAATGATCTAAGATATAAACATAATCCTCCACGTCTACAACCCCCAAAGTTTATTCTTCAACATTATATTTTTTTACTATCTCCAAAATCTTTTTTATATCACTCTCGCTAAGCGAGATTCTCTCTTTAGCAAAGATGGCCCTAACATCATCATCAGTATCAGGCAAGATATCAGCAATTTTTATAGCATGAACTTCCTCAATGGATTTTAACTCCCTGAGCGCCTTTATCATATCATCTGTTTTTTTGCTGGACAGTTTAGAAAACTTCTGAGCATGCTCCAAAGCATTTTTCTGCTCGTATAAAAGCTCCTTACGATCCTTGCTAACTTTCCTAAGAATATTCTTAACTTCTGCAAGCGGAACATACTTTATTATGTCATCACCCATGATTACGCTCTCCTTATATGCTCTGGTCTAACAATAAGAGTCTTATGTTTGTTACCCACATAAATACCGATGAGATAAGCATCACCCTGTTTACCCTCAATCTTGCCAGTGTAACCCTGAAAACGAGGATGAGGCATACCCTTATGAATCGATGAATCTATGACTACACTAACCGGAGCTCCTTCTTCAAACTCTTGCAAAGCCCTCGTAATAGAGATAAGACCTCTATGTCTAGGGTTTTTCCGCATTATTTGTCTGCTTTTGCTTCTTGTACCTTTTGATCTCTTAACCATCTGAACTCATTCCCCCTTAATTTCTATCACATCTAACTCCAATACTTTACAGGGAACACCTATCATTTCGCTGATACTAGGCTTAGTTCTTCCGTCGTCACCAGATATCAGTTCCTTTATGTAAGTCCCTGATTCTGCTTCCACCGTCAAAGTAGCTATAGTATCATCTACCGATTCAAGATTACAGCTATACACATATCTTTCTCTAATCGTGTTAGCTCGCCTATGAGCTACTCGCAACGGCGTAAACTGCCTAATAATTGCACCCTGTAATGACCTAATCGCCTTTTTAAGTTTTTCTGTATTTAGCGGTTCCTCCCCTTTAAAAACAACACGATAAACCTTCTTGAACTCTCCTTTCTTAATTCTAACTACTTCATCACCATCAGAAAAACGCAGGCCACTAACCTCAACCTCATCCTTATTAGACGAATTAATCTCGGCTTCGATAGAAGATAAATATATACTTCTGGTTACAGGGTTGATTATCTCTAGAACAAAAGGACGGCCGTTACCAAGCATCCTAGCATCAATATCCTCTCTACCAGCGCCATGGAATGATTCATCTACACCACCTGTCGCAGTTAGAAAGGGTTTTGCTATAGTCTCCTCAACGCTTTTCTCATACATTTTACCAGTATAATCACATTTCCTGCAGCCCTTGCCCTTGCAAACCCTGCAGAACCATTTAGTTTGCGGCATATCACGTCTATATTTCTTGTACCTCCCGTAAATATAAAGCGAGCTTATCTGCAGATTAACAACATCAAAAACAGTGTCAACAACAGCCATTATAGTAGGTCTCTCAAAATCAACAGTTTTACAAAGCTTATCCTCCAATATCTTACCTATCTCCCGATTAACCTCCATCTTAATAGGTTCAGAATACGTAGATCCAGCAAAACCCAATAGCTCCTGTTCTCTACTAAGAATATCCTCGTCTATCTTAGAACCAACAAGAAAAGTCTGAAAATCATAAACCTTCAAAGAGTCAGATATTATATCTGCAAAATGAGGTATCTCATCAATTAAACCAGAGCAAAGCCAGCATTCATCTACATCAGTTTTACTTTGATGTTTCAATATTTTTCTTATGATTTCCCCTCGCTCCTTGTTTGTTTTACCATGTTCAATTTTAGCAAAAACTCTTCCTAGGCAATGGTCACATAGACTGTATTTTAACAGTATTTTATCAGCAATCGCAGTGATCTCTTTATCTTTTAAACTGTTAGACATCTGAAGGGGACTAATGAAAAATAACTTTTAAACATTCGTATAAAAACCTATAGCCATAATTTATAGACTACAATGATTAAAATAATCAGAGGTACAATAAACAAAAAAGGTATGTTAACGACACCTATGCCATATGGTATAGACAATACAAAGATTAGTGCGACAAAAAATGTTATAACATCTCTGTATTTCATTGTTTTTTCACCAAATCCTAAAAGACATCTGTAACTAAACTTATAAAGTATTTTATTTTAGCAAATTTTTTAATCAGTAAAGATATACACCGTAAAATCTCGGAGGCAACATTATATGGTCGATATATCACCATTTAAAGGAATAACATACAATAGCGAGAAGATAAAAAAACTTGATGTGGTAATGTCACCACCTTACGACATCATTTCTGAGGAAATGCAGAACAAATTATATGATAATCATCCAAATAACTTTGTTAGGCTTATCTTAGGTAAACAATTTCCAGAGGATAATGATGATAAAAATAGGTATACCCGAGCAAAAAAACTGTTTGATGAATGGCAAAAACAGGGCATATTTACAAAATCAGAAAAAACAGCCATTTACCCATACAAAATCGACTACAAAATAAAAAACCAGAAAAAGACTATGAACGGTTTTTTTGTGTTACTAAAACTCGACCCGGAATACAAAACAGTAAAGGCACATGAAAAAACTTTGGCGAAGCCAAAGGCAGATCGTTTAAATCTGATGCGTGAATGTGATGCAAACCTTGAGCCGATAGAATTGCTCTATGTGGACAAAGAAGATAAGATTAGGAAAAATATTGACAATGCTATCAGTAAACCCATTGTTAAAGTTCAGGGCTATGATGGTTTTACACATGCGTTATGGAAGTTAGATGATGAGAAAGTGGTTAATGAGATAGTTAAAGAACTGAAAAACAAGGAACTGTATATTGCAGATGGGCATCATCGATATCAAACATCAATTAATTTTGCTCAGGAGAAAAAAGAAAAAACAGGTGTTAAAGACTCAAATGCACCATTTAATTATATAATGGTTATAATAGCAAATATATTTGATCCTGGGCTCTCTATTTTGCCTACTCACAGACTTGTTAAAACATCTAACCTTATGGTTGAAGAACTGCTTGAGAAAATGAAAAAGTACTTTGTAATCGAAGAAAAAACAGTAAAAGGTACTGATAGCGATCTCATCGGAAAGCAGATAATGAAGGATATTGAAACAAACACAGGTCATAAGTTTGCTATTTACTGTAAGAAAAAATATTATGTATTGACTTTGAAGGATGTAAAAATCATGGATGCTCTTGCTGGCGATCATTCAAAAACTTGGAGGAACTTGGATGTTTCTATTCTGCATAAGCTTATTCTTGAGCAAGGCATTGGTATTAATGATAATAACTTAGAGGATCATGTAAAGTATACTAGATCTGATGCCGAAGCTGTAAAGTTTGTTGATGAGGGCAAATTCGATGTATCGTTTTTGATTAATGCTACTAAAATTGAGGAACTTAAGATTATAGCTGAGGCAGGGGAACATATGCCGCAGAAATCCACTTATTTCCTGCCTAAGATGTTGTCTGGTCTTGTTATGTACAAGATGGATCTTTAGCATCTTGTTATTAACATGATTTGGAATACTTATTTTTCTTTATTGACATTTTTGCTAGAAGCTTTTATATACTAGTAATGACAAATAATAACATGATATTGTTTAACAATATCACTATTTAGTAAGAGGTGAACAAACACGTCTGAAAATATAACCCCTGAAGTAACTCTTCTTTTAAATGAGGTGGAGGGAAAGTAATTGTCAGCGATAGTCATGGTATTATTGGGTATGTTTGTCGGGATATTTGCCATGACTATGATACGATTCTACAAATGGTTTTTACATACATGGAACAGTGGATTAAGATAAATCTAAACAAAAAAAACAAAAAAATTAAAAAAAAGAGAGATTTTGATTTTTAATTTACTATTTTTACCTTCGGTCTGTTTCTGGGCTTTTACCTATGTCCCAAATGGCTCTTATGGCCAATATAATTGCGGCTGGGACTATAAAAGCAGCTATCATTGTCGAAATGCCAACTAGGAAGTCTCCTATTAACGCAATATTGGCTAGCAAAGTTGAGGCAGTACCTATTCCTACCAGCATTAACGCTGCTATCAAAAATGTTGGTACTTCTTCTTTTGTAATTGTTCCTACTGCAAAGAACGATAGCACACCAACTAAGAATCCTAGAAGCGCTAGAACCAACGCTGCATAGTGATCAGAGTCTGCGTACCAATTTCCGCCGATCAATAGGCCAACTACTATCGCAATTACTATTCCTATCAGGAATAACCAGCTTCCTAACTTTTTAAACATGTTGTCCATTTCTACTCCTCTCTCCTTAATTTTTTATTCAGAGTTAAGTATTAAAAATATGATGCCAATATATAAATTTTTAGTGCAAATAGGTTGGTAGGTGTATAGGTAGATGGCTATTTTCTAGACAATACAGATAAATCATTAAAAATTGCCATTTTGTCAGATGGAGTATTTTACATTTTTGACGTTTTTGTCGGATAGCTTTATATATCAATATTGACAAATAATGTCATGTTATATAATGTCAATGATGAGGTGAGGAGATAGATGCATAGAATAAACATCTTGTCCGATGTGGACCAAGAATATTTTATGGAGAAGAGGCAAACAAAAGATAACAAAAAACCAAAAAAAGAAAAGAGCATAAAAATAAACGACCAGCTTTTTGACATCGCCTTACGCAAGGGCTTGATTGAAAAAACCGACGACGGGTATGTTTTTGTCGGTGACTACGAAGATCTACAGGCATTCAAAAACAACAAAAAATCTTTGGATTGGATATTACTATCAGATTGAAGTGAAAAAAGGCGTGGAGGGGGCCCAAAAAAATTTTTAATTCACCTCTTCTTGTATCTTAGCCCCCTCTTCTACCTCCTTTTTTGAAAAAAAAATTCTAAAATAAAATATATACGCTACAGTATTACACTTCCATAGCACTGGTGATGGAGTTGGACAAGGAACTCAAACTAAAAATTCTAGAAAGATTAAAACAAATAGATAAACAAAATCTGCAAGAACTACACGTTGTGTTACTACCGGATTTCTTTGTAGATCATTTCTTATATTTAGATGAATTTGAAAACACGTTTACAAAAATCAAAAACATATACCAGCAAGGAGGAGGAAACCTACCTGGAATAAAACAAAAAATACATCAAGGCGGAAACGCAGCGAATACAGCCCTCGCACTAGCAAAACTTGGAATAAAACCAAGTCTTATCTGCAAAACCAGTGAATTTGGCTTAGATCTACTAAACTATTTCCTTGGAAGAAACAACGTTGATTTATCAGCAGTAAAAACAAATGGAGAACTAGCCATAACAACCGCGCTGGAATTCGGTGAAAAACACACAAACATAATGATAGGAGACCCAGGATCAGTAATAGATTTCACTTTTGAAACCTTGGATGAAAAAGATCTAGAAATGATCTCTACCTCAGAAATGTTATGTGTCTTAAACTGGAACCTAAACAAAAACGGGACAATACTAGCTAAAGAAGCGTTTAGGTTCGCAAAACAAAATAATGTAAAAACTTTCTTTGACACAGGAGACCCATCGCCCAGGAAAAATGATATACCTGAGTTAATAGAAAACCTGCTAACCGACGATAACCTAGACGTATTAGGTTTAAATGAAAATGAGCTTTCATATTACACAAACGCAAAAAATTTTTCTGACAAAGAAATAGTACAATCTGCCTTACAACTCAAAAACAAGATAAAAGCAAGAATGGACCTACATACATCACGCTTCTCTTGTACAATTAACAAAAAAACTACTATTATCCCAACCCAAAAAAACATTCAGATAAAAAGAGCAACCGGTGCTGGCGATGCATGGAACGCTGGAGATATATTCTCAGAGCTACTAGGTTTTGAGGATGATGAAAGGCTTCTCTTTGCAAACTCCGTAGCTGAATATTACATCTCATCACCAACTTCTGTTCATCCAAACCTGGAAGAAATATCAGAGTACATCTCCAAAATAATAGATTAAAAATTTATAGGAAAATTTTAAGTTTATATATTCTATATTACCATAGGTGTTATATGAAGACAATAATGGTTATAGATGGTGAGCCTGAAATCCTAAAACTAGTCAAAAAATCCCTGGAAAAAGACGAATTCGAAGTAGTTACAGCAACCAATAGCCGTCAAGCACTAGAGCTCCTGGATAATGAAAAAGAGGTAAACTTTGGTTTAATATTGATAGATACAACAATGCCCGGCAGCAGAAAGCGGGCTCTTTTTTCAATGAGGCCAGGAACAAAAAAAGATACAAGTAACATAAACGATTTTTTACAGAAACCATTCACAGACAAACAACTAGTTGACTTTGTGAAAAGAAAAATGTAAAAACAGTGAATTATAAAAAACCAAAAGCTAACTCTAAATTGGTTGATTATCTATATCTCTGTGCATCGTTTTACTATTTTAACTGATCAATTACTTGAGTACAATCATACAGAGCAACGCTAGAAGACCGATAAGACAGAGAGTAGCTACGAAGAATTTGTTATTCATTATCTTATACGATTCCATCCCTATCTCCTTCCAAATAAAAAATCAGCTATTTATTTAAAAATGTTTTCCCAAACAAATTCCCTATGCATATCTGATAAAATCAATATACTAAATAGTATATACTTAATTACAAGAGATTGAATTTTATCAGATGAGAGTGTGCTATGTATGCAAACTAAAGAAAACAATAACTTAATTTTTATGCGCCTCTTCCCAGATGAAAACCTAAATGAAAAACTCATTGAAGCATGCAAAAAACATAAAGTAAAAACAGCAGTGATACTCTCAGGTATTGGCCAACTAAAAAAATTTGAGCTAGGCTACTTCCAAGAAAAAAACAATTACATGAAAGAAAAATTTGACAAACCACATGAGCTTTTGTCGTTAAACGGAACTATATGCAGACAAAAAGACGATTATGTGGTTCATCTGCACGCTAATCTGAGTGATGAAAATAAAAAAACAATCGGTGGCCATCTCTTCGATGGAACTGCAGAGGTTACAAACGAGATAGTTCTAATGAAAAGCGATATTGAAATTATTAGAAGGTTGGAAGAAAAAACAGGTCTTAAAGGGATGTTTCTAGAGTAAAAGTATTTCTATTATAAATTAGATTACATCAACGTAGAATTAAATTAAGGAGAATGGGATGATATGGAAAAACTAGCTGAGATTAACGACAAAATTAAGGCACTTAAAACCGCACGCGATATACTAAAAGAAGAATACTCTGACTCTGAGTTTCATAAAAAGAAAGAGGCTAACCCCCAATCAATTGTTCCACCTTCACCAAAGGATGCTGAGATATACAAGCTTTTAACTGCTATACAACAACTAGATCATTACATAAAGAAACTTCAGGATCAACAATTTAATTTGTTGAAAAAAGAGGGAAACGAATAACAATCTTTTTTTATAGTATGTTTCGCCTCAGACCAAAGAAAGATCTAACTAGAACAATAACAGGTATTATCTCGAGTCTACCTATCCACATGTTGAAGATAAGCATAATTTTTGCGGCAGGTTGCATCGCCATGCTGGTTATACCAGTTGATAAACCCACGTTTCCCTGAGCAGAAGATACCTCAAGAAAAACATTACCAAGGGTCTGACTTGGATAAATAATACCTATAACAACCACTCCAACTAAAAGTAGTATGGCCCACATAAACGAGATTATAGCTGCCTCATTAATCAGGTCCATTGCCTCATTGTTAGATAATGGTTTTTTACCGAATTTATGGACAAAAACCCTTTTTGGCGAAGATATCGAGCGTTTTATTCTCCAATTTACCCCTTTACTTAGAAGTATAGCCCTAAATAGTTTTATTCCCCCAGCTGTCGAACCAGCTGCGCCACCGATTATCATAGCAAAAGACAATATGAATTTTGCAGATTCAGTCCAATCTATTATATTTACTGAATTAAAACCTGTGCATGTCAGTGCTGAAACAAACTGAAAACCAGAGTCCTTTAATGAAAGAAGTATATTACTTTTGTAATTTAAGTCTGGATCATTTATGTTAACATAAGTCAACACTATTACTCCAATTATTGTGATGAAAATAAAAGCCTGGAGCTGAGCATCTGAAAAAAATCTTTTTATTCTTCCATTTAGCAGATCATAATGTGCTGCAAATGTAATAGCACCAGCCGTCATTAAAATGACCATAGCAATTTGGCTTATTGCCCCAAAACCTATAGCACTATCATCTGTTACTGAGAAACCACCGGTTGCAAGCGCAGTCATACCATGATTAATCGACTCCCATGGAGTCATACCATTGGTAGTAACCATTCCAATGATAACTAAAACTGTTATGCCAACTATTGTGTATAGCAAAAATATCCACCATATTGTTCTAACGGTTTTTACAACAGATGGATGCGTTCTTTGTTCCCTTCCCTCAGATTTATACAAAACATAAGAACCAACACCAGGTCTGGCAAGAATGGCAAGAGTTAAAATAATAACACCGATGCCACCAATCCATTGAATATAGGTACGCCAAAATTGCAACGTGTAAGGTAGAAGACTTGGTTTAAAAATGAAACCATCAAACATACTAAGACCTGTACCAGTCCACCCAGACATACACTCAAAAAAGGCCGATAGAAAATCCATATTAATAGTAGGATTAGTTTTGTTAAAACCAATTAAAAGAAATGGAATAGTACTAATAATCGGTATAAACAACCAACTGAGCGCAGCTGTAACCATAGCTGTTTTAAAATCAGCTGGTTCGGCTTTTTTAAAAATAAAATGCAGAGGTATACCAATTAAAAAGAACATACCTGACGTAAGAAGAATTGGACCTATACCGTATCCTTCGTTGAAATAAAGAGGCACAAATAGAGCAAAAAGAGAGATAACACCCACAGCAATGAGAATGTTACCCAAATCCCTAAGAACAGTCCGCAAATCACCCATATGTTCCTTACTTCTCCTTTACCAACCTTTAAACCTACGCATATAAGAAAACATCAATCAACTTAATATTTTTACTTATTTTTAATCTCTGCAAGTCTTTTATCCAAATCTTTCTTAAGATCATTAGATATATCTCTCTTAGTAAAAAAATCTGCTTTCGCTGCTATTGCAACCTTCGCAGCCAATATACGAGCTATTTTACCTCTGTTCTCTCTTGGGGCTTTATTTATAAGCTGATTCTGGAATAATACGCCATGCTTTGGCGGTCGACCTCCCTCTTTCTTAAACCTAAATAGAGCCTTTTCAGCACCTAACAATTGTATAGTTGAAGACGGCATAACAGCAAGCCTGTTTAAACCCCCTGCAAGCGATATCAGACGCGCACCGATAAGAGAACCAACCATATTACTAACATTTGGGGCAATCTTAGTCATATCTTCGTCTATTTGTTTCTCCAATCTTTTGATTTCTTTGTTAACATCTGAAAAAACGTTTTCAAATGGTTTGATTTTCTTTGATGGAGTTGGAACAAGTGACCAACTATCCATACGCTCAGACAAGAGATTCGATGTCTGTATAAGCTCATCCAAAGCATTTACCATCTGAACAACCTGCAAATCCTCTGACTTAAGTTTATCCTCCGCCTTTCCTTCGCTTAAAAGCATCGAAGCATCATGAAGCAGAGGCTGCGAAAAACCAAAATCCTCTGGTTTGATATTTATTTCTTTGAAAAAGGAGTCATCCGGATCATAATCTCCAATTGACTGTAATCTTTTTTCGCTGACCTTTACACTAACATCTTTTGTTATCTTTTTTTCCTCAGCAAGTATCTCGTTTTTATCTATCTTCTTAAGCCTCTTAGCTATCTCTTTTTTATCCTCTGGAAAAAGAATCTTATTTTTTATACCGCTATCATCACAGAGAAATGTGCCAAACCATTTTGTTATAAGATACATATCAGTCTGAAATGGATAATATGTCTGTTTTAATGTACTTTGCGCAAAATTAGAAAAAAAGAAGATTAGTTGTTAATATTATAGGAAAGTTTGATCAGCTATACAACCATCTTTACCTGTAGTATTACCATAGTAATTGCTTTCGTAGAAATGATGTCCTATACCGTCACTGTTATCATCGATTAGTGGATGTTGCGGTGGAAGATCAGGATTATTATCGATTTGCTCCTCGACTTTTCCTGCAGCATATCTATACGCCTCCAATATTGATATTTTCGTATCATTATTATAGTCTGCATCTGGTAAACCGTTGTTGTCTCCATCATATTTTTTAAGTGCGTTTCTAAAGCATCCAACCCAAGATGCATATGCTGGTTCGCAGCCACGTGAAGAAGCACAAATTATGCGTTGTCCTATTACTGAAGGCATACTTAACTCTCGTATGAATCCGCCACTCATACATGGTTGTAAAGCAAATATCATTCTAGCTTCTATTCCAAGTACATAATTATCAAATTCATCATCGTAGAGTTTTTCTACATCGATGCCGAATAAAGAGACTAATAGTCCCGGGATAGAAGTAAATGGGCATCCATAATATGTTTTGCCAACTTCTCCACAGGCCTTATCTGCCTCCCAGAAATTAAAATCATAAACTTTTGCATTATGAACAGCAAATCCAAAGATAGGGTCGTTTTCATAGAAACTTATTTTTACTTTATCAGCTTGTATAGTTTCGTTCTCGAATTCCACATATTTATAACCATGATCCGGCCATGTATCAAGAGAAACAGTTTTAACTGAAGTTGGGTTGTTGCCATTATAAAACTTTACGTCCATCTTGTAAAGAGCATCATCTTTTCTTGCATTTATTCTAAAACCTTTGATGTTTTTAAGTCCATTTGTTTTTAGGATAATATCCTCACTATGATCTTGTATTAATCTACTATAAAGCGCATAGTTTTGAATATTATATGTAATAGACGTCTGTTTATCTCCATAAGCGAAATCTCTTGCTTTGTCTTCAAAGAACCAACTTGTGTTTTCATTTGCATTTGGTGGTATAAATTCGTAGAGATAACCGTTATAATCATCCCAGATTCCCCGTATATAATTCTCTTGTTCATTACCACCATGATCAATAAAACAGATAAATAACTGGTCATTTGTAGTTAATTCGTTTCCACCGCCTGGCTTAAATGTGTTAAGAACATTCTGGAGTTTTTTTTCTAAATTGTTTCCGCTGATATCATCGTAGTCGTTCCAAGCATTGTTAAAGTTTTCAGGCATAGTGAAATATTGTTTACCACCGTAAGCAATATCTGGCAATGTTTTAACTAAAAGAAAGATGTGATCATCATCATAGCCATATATATCATGTAAAGTTTCATACATCTCAGCAGCGTCATTTAGATACCAGGAATAGTACTGTTGAACAATATCTAGAAAAACAGTCATATTCTGAAGGTATGACCAATACCAGGCACCAAAATATCTTCCGACCATTATAATTGCATATTTTTCTTGATTGTTTTGTGATTTTAAATAGAGATTTTGGAATGACTCAGAAAAAACCATGTTTGAATTATTTTCAGAATTAGAAAAAAGATTTAATTCTGGTTTTGCATCACTAAATGTAGGTTTCTCTTCTCCAGATGTTCCAGCTAGGTCATCCATAGATTGTTCTTTTTCAGTTAAACCAGATTTGTCGATAAAACTAATCTTTGAATTAGTTATATCAGCATTCACAGCTACTGTTGAGGATAAAAAAAACATTAATACAATAACAACAGCAATCAAGGTTTTTCCCGCAGTTTTTTCCTTCATTAGTTTCACCTTATATTTATATTATTCTTTTTTATGAATATAAATATACGTTTTATTCTATATTTAAGATTTATGGTACAAATATCCTATAACTTAAAAAGCAAAAAAATTTACTGTTTATCATATGCAACGTTGACTATTAAAAATTGATCACAAGAAAATGATTTTATATAGTACTTCTTGCTTTAGGGGGCAGGTGTAACCTTGGTTGATATAGCCATAAACATCTCTTCTCTAAAGCTTAAGAACCCTACTATTTTAGCATCTGGTTTGATGGACGAAGATGCAGGCAGCATGAAACGCGTTGTTGGTTGTGGTGCTGGTGCTGTTGTTACTAAGTCCATTGGTTTGAAACCTAGAGCAGGCTATCCTAACCCAACGATAGTTGAGTTGGAATGCGGTATTTTGAATGCTATGGGGTTGCCTAGCCCCGGGATAAAAGAATATGGCGAGGAAATAAACAATTTCAAGAAACTAAAAATTCCTCTTATTGGTAGTATCTTTGGTTCAAACTCAAAAGAGTTCATAGAATTAGGTAGAAAAATGCAGGAATATGGCGCTGATGCCCTTGAGCTTAACATGAGTTGCCCGCATGCAAAAGGATATGGTTTGGAGATCGGTTCAGACCCAGCTTTAGTAAAAGAAATAACTTCCAAGGTAAAAAGTTCGGTTGACCTACCTGTCTTTGTTAAACTTTCATCAAATGTATCTGACTTAAAAGATATTGCAAAAGCCGTTGAAAAAGGAGGCGCAGATGGCATAGTTGCTATCAACACAGTGAAAGCAATGAAAATTAACCTGGAGCTAAGAAAACCTGTGTTAGCAAATAAAATCGGTGGATACTCCGGCAAAGCAATAAAACCTATTGGTGTGCGTTGCGTCTACGAGATAGCAGAAACAGTTGATATACCAATAATAGGCGTAGGCGGTGTAACAACCGGAGCGGACGCGCTTGAGTATATTATGGCTGGTGCCTCAGCCGTACAAATAGGAACAGGGATATACAACAGAGGATTAGATGTCTTTGAAAAAGTCTGCAACGAGATAGAAAGTTGGATGAAAAAACACGATGTTAAAAAACTATCAGACCTGGTTGGAGCAGCGCACGTATGAACGGACCGATGGTTAAAAGCATAATTGAATCTAAAACAGAAGCAAAAAATATCAAAACAATATTGTTTGAACACCAGGAGAAAATTGTTCCTGGTCAGTTTTTTATGATCTGGATACCTGATGTTGATGAGATACCCATGAGTGTCTCTTATATTGACAAAAAAATCAGGGGCATAACATTTAGAAAAATCGGAGATGCAACTGATGCATTGTTCGAACTTAAAAAAGGGGATAAAATCGGTGTTAGAGGACCTTATGGCAATGGTTTTAAGATAGATGGTAAAAATATTCTTTTTGTTGGCGGTGGAACTGGCATCGGTATGCTTGCACCTGCTGTTGAAGAAGCTGACAATAAAAATATTTCTTCCACCGTAATAATTGGGGTAAAAAATAAAAACGAGTTGTTTTTTGAAAATAGATTTAGAAAAAGTGGCGCCCAGGTTTATGTTTCAACAGACGATGGCTCAAGGGGTTACAAGGGCTTTGCATCTGATCTCGCTAAACAAATTTTGAGTAAAAATAAGTTTAGTTCTATCCTAACATGTGGACCAGAGATTATGATGAAAAAACTTTTAGCTATAGGTAAAAATATACAGTTTCAGGCATCGCTCGAGAGATATATGAAATGCGGTATAGGCATCTGTGGTCAGTGTTGCATAGGCGAAGGTCTCAGAGTTTGTAAAGATGGCCCTATTTTTGATGGTAAAACTCTGAAAAATGCTGAGGATTTCGGTGTGTATAAAAGAGATGCATCTGGGCGTAAGATTAAATTTTAAAAGTTGTTGAGTTGGATTCCTATGACTAGTTATTATGACGAAATAAATATTAAAACAAGAAAAGAGACGGAAATAGTCGATATCACAGACGACGTACAGAACGTCGTAGCTAAATCAAAGATAAAAAATGGCATCGCCTGTGTATTTGTATCTGGGTCTACTGGTGCTGTTACCAATATGGAATACGAGCCTGGTTTGATGAAAGATTTACCAGATGCATTAGAGAGGATTGCTCCTAAAGACATGTATTACAAGCATCATGAGACTTGGCATGACGATAATGGACATTCTCATGTACGTGCTAGCCTGATAGGCCCCAGTATAACGGTTCCTGTTAAAGACGGTGAAATAGTTCATGGCACATGGCAGCAGATTGTTTTCATAGAATTTGATACTAGTCCTAGAAACAGAAAAATCGTAATCCAGATCGTAGGAGACTAGAAAACATTACCATTTGTTTTGATGAACCCTAGACGCATCATACCTGTTTGTTAGAGATTTCTTTTCTGCAGGGTAACCAATAGATAATAAAGAGAAAGGCACAATATATTCTGGAAGGTCCAATAGTTTTCGCATGCCGCTAATTCTTTCTTCCCTCGGATAAATGCCTAACCAGACTGCGCCTAGTCCTTTTGCATTAACTGCCAATAGTATATTTTCTGTGGCTGCAGAACAGTCTTGGATCCACATCTCCCCATGTTTTTCCAACTGTTTGTCATTGCAGACAAGAATCGCTAGTGATGCATCGTTTAGCATCTGAGCATGATTATGGAATGATGGGATTTTTTTCAAAATTTTCGGGTCGTTTATAACTATGAAATGCCATGGTTGTTCGTTACCAGCTGATGGAGCGTTCATTGCCGATTCTAAAAGATCCGCAATATCCTTCTCAGAGATTGGTTTTTTTATGTACTTACGTATACTCCTTCTGGTAAGAATTGCTTCCATTGCATCCATAACAAAAAAACCTCAGTATACTTGTAATATACTTATGTTTATAAAATTGATTGACTAATTTGATTATTTTATGAGAAATCAAAACAGATTTGACTGGCTTTATAATCACCATATAAAACATTTATTTTCTTACCAAAAGTGAAACCGCATACAACTAATTTAGCTGATTTGAACCGCTCAGCTCTGCTGATATCACCTTTGAATAAAACAGTTTTTTCTTTCCAGAAATCAAACAAACCAAAAGTAATATCTCCACCAGATATCTTGGAGCCGTTGTTATCGTGGAGTGTGAGCGAAATACTTCTGAGAATTGCAAACCGTGGTTTCTGAATGTAAACAGTTGCATTCCAACTACATTCTTGAATAGATATAGGATAATCAAATTCATACAAAAGCTCTTGGAGCGACGTAATTTTACCAAGAGACGCTTTTAGTACATCTTTATTCTGAGACGGTTTTTCCAATGACATTTTTCCTGAATCAAGATAAAATCTGTATTCTTTTGGATAAAGCATTATCAGGTGCACAGTTGTTTCATAAGAACCATTGTTATCCTCAACATTTAAGATAACTGAAAAAATAAGTGGGTATTCTATATCTAGATTGTTGTCAAAGACATAGGTGTGAGTAACAGTTGACGTGTCTGCGGTTTCGTTATCACCAAAACTCCAGAAATATGAATCTATTGTACCATCCTGATCATATGAGCTTGAGGCACTAAACTCGATCAGGTCGCCAAAAAAAGCTTTTTCAGGGGCATCAATCACTGGCACTGGAAGAGAATTTTGTGATTCAACTCCGTTATCATCTACAGAGTTATTTCCACCTAAACAACCTACTAACAATGATAAAATAAGTATAGGTATTACTAGAAGCACTATTTTTTTATTCACGGCCATCAACCAATTTCAAATTAAGTAATATATTTAAAAAATCCTATATAAATCTTTGTTTACAATAGATACCATAAAAAAAGAGAATTTAATAACTCTTGTATAACAAAGTTATTATATATCAATATACCACTAGCATTAATATATTAAATTGACAATTGAAAAAAAGTATCGGGGAGTTAATGCAAATTAAAAGATACTTGGTAACCTACATAATAATACTATTCCTTTTATCATCAGCGTTAAGTATATCTGTTGATTCCCAAGAAGAAACTCTGCCATGGTGGAATAAAAACTGGTCTTTTAATCAAGAGATAACTATCCCAATAGAAACAAATAATCCTTATGCAAAAAACCAACCAATTGATATGTTCATTAATCTGGAGCATCCTTGCTGGGTGAAAGATATATCCGAAAATTCCATAAGGGTGGTCTGTTGGGATGGAGGACAATGGCATGAGTTAGAATCTCAGATATATGATATGAATTACACAGAAACCAACTGTATATGCAGATGCGGGTTGGTTTTCTTAATACCT
>Ga0209287_10000325_pt1 | contig 30316 bp, 27 predicted proteins | sample PPLLak3cmMay2015_2_FD_187255 | JGI IMG/M metagenome (GOLD analysis project Ga0209287, IMG submission 187255) | Freshwater sediment microbial communities from Prairie Pothole Lake near Jamestown, North Dakota, USA - PPLs Lake P8 Core (1) Depth... | ecosystem: Environmental > Aquatic > Freshwater... | reverse complement strand
ATCAGGGCTCTGTCCCTTGATGAACTTATTCTGGCCGAAAGAAGGGTTTCAATTTCTTGCCTCGATAAAGCGCCGGAAATGTCCTTTTCCCGGAGAGCGCCGAGTATCCTGCTGTGGTAATCATATGCTATGGATACTGAAGCCTGGACTGTGAAGGGTGATACATCCGCAATCAGCAGGCCATTTAATTTTTCAGGCCATTTCAGCGCAAATGAGATAGCAACCTTACCTCCCATGCTGTGCCCTGCAAGAAAGAATTTGTCCAGGTTATTCTCTTCAGCCAGTTCGAGAAGATCCCCTGACATGGCCTCAAAACTATGGACACTATCGTGTGGTGAGTTTCCGTGATTCCTCAGATCGGGCAGCCAGACGGTATATTTATTGCTTATCTTCCTGGCGATCGTCATCCAGTTATCTGATGAACCGTAAAGCCCGTGAAGAATCACCAGCGGCGGACCAGCACCGTATTTCCTGTAAAAAAGCTTCACTGGTATTTTAGTCGGACAGTAGCCGTTTATACATCCGGATCGTATTTTCGAGCCCCATATACAGGGCATCGGCGATCAGCGCATGACCTATTGATACCTCCATAATCCATGGAATATTCTTGTGAAGATAAGCAAGGTTGTCAAGGTTGAGGTCATGTCCGGCATTAATGCCAAGGCCTGCATCCCTGGCTATCAGGGCAGCTCTTACAAATGGTTTGACAGCTTCTGCTGCATTCGTGCTGAAAGCCGAAGCATAGGGTTCCGTATATAGTTCAACCCTGTCGGTGCCTGTGAGAGCTGCATTCTCAATGTTCGCAGTATCGGAGTCAACGAATATTGATGTCCGTATCCCTGCTTTTTTGAATGTGGATACAATATCTGTAAGGAAGCTCCTGTATTTCACTGTATCCCACCCGGCATTTGACGTGATGGCATCATGCCTGTCAGGTACCAGGGTCACCTGGTGTGGCTTTACCGAAAGCACAAGATCAATAAAGCTCTCAGAGGGATTTCCCTCGATGTTGAATTCTGTCCTGATGATGGGCCTGATCTCAAGCACATCTTTATATCTGATGTGTCTTTCATCAGGTCGGGGGTGAACGGTAATTCCGTCCGCTCCGTACACCTGGCAGTTGATTGCAGCATTCAGCACATTGGGGATGTTTCCGCCCCTCGCGTTGCGCAATGTTGCTATCTTGTTGATATTAACACTCAGCTTGGTCATATAATAAAATGTGTAAGTTAACCGTATTGTATATGTAATGCAAAATTAACAGAACTGGCAATTTATTATTATATTAGATGAAAATTAAGCCTGATGATCGCCAATGATTTGATATCTGAGATAATCCCATCCCTGAAAACATCTGACACAGGCCAGACTGCTCTTAACTGGATGGAGATATTCAGGATATCCCATCTGCCGATCGTGAACAACCAGGATTTCCTCGGCCTGATATCCGATACCGATATATATGACATGAATCAGCCGGAAGAGCCTATCGGGAACCATGAGCTTACACTCCTGAAGCCATATGTAACTGATAACCAACATCTTTTTGAGGTTATTGGACTTGCAGCAAGGCTGAAGCTGTCTGTTGTCCCCGTTCTTGACAACAGCAATCATTATAAAGGTGTAATCACCACCAGCGATCTGATCAGGCACATAGCAGGCATCTCATCAATGGACCAGCCGGGGGGCATTATTGTCCTTGAGCTTATTGAAAGGGACTATTCTCTTTCACAGATTGCCCAGATAGTGGAAGGCAACAATATCAAGGTGTTGAGCATGTATATTACATCGCCCACGGAATCCACCAGGCTTGAGGTGACACTTAAGGTCAATACCACTGATCTGTTTGCCCTGATAAGGACTTTTGAGAGGTATAATTATGAAGTTAAGACGTGGGTTACCACAAATGACTCGATCGACAGGTTCTATTCAGAAAGGTTTGACCTTCTGATGAAGTATCTTAATATGTGAACGGGAATGCTCAGAAAAGTAGCGATATTCAGCAAGGATAACAATGCCAGGACAATAAATGGAGTGCAGAACCTTATAAAAGAGTGCTGCAAAAGGGGTATTGTGATACAGTTGTTTCAGAATAATGGAAGCGCATCAGCCGGTTATGAGGGGGAAATAAGCCAGCGTTTCATCGATTTTTATGATCTGAAGGATAAGCCGGATATGGTAATGAGCGTTGGTGGCGACGGCACTTTCCTGGAGACGGTATTACGGGTGAAGGATTCCGGGGTCCCTGTGGCAGGAGTAAATACAGGAAGGATGGGCTTCCTGGCAAATATCCCGGGTGAAGAGATCGGAAGGTCAATCGACATGCTATGCGAAAATAAGTACGAGATCATTGAACGATCCCTTCTGCAGATCACTGGTCCTTACGGCATCTTTGCACCTGAACCTGCCACTGCCTTAAACGAAATCACGATCCAGAAGTCGAACGTAAGCATGATTACAATCAATGTTTATGTTGATGATGTTTACCTTAACACCTACTGGGCCGACGGACTGATCATGTCAACCGCCACAGGATCAACGGCATACAACCTAAGTGTTGGCGGACCTATCCTTTCCCCTGATGATGAAAGCATTATCATCTCACCCATTTCTCCTCATAACCTTACCATAAGGCCGATCGTGCTTTCAGGGAACAGCAGACTGAGAATGTTAATGGAAGCCAGGGCTGACGAATTTCTTGTAACATGCGATTTCCGCTTCAAGAAACTTCCGCTTACGGAAGAAATCGTGATAGAAAAAGCCGGAACAAAGCTGAAAACTGTCATGCTTACAGATATGGATTTTTACAGTACGCTGAGAAACAGGCTGATGTGGGGTGTGGATAAAAGAAATTAAATTATTATATTTGTATTGACAATATAAATATTTCAAGTCATGAAACGAAGTATTCTGGTCATTCTGATAATTTGTCTTGCAGCTCCGTTTTCGCAGGCACAGCTCTGGAAAATGAGAAGATGGGAAGCAGTTGGCGGAGTTGGCCCGTCATTCTTCTTCGGTGATATCGGCGGATTCTCACAGACCAAGAATATTCTTGGGATACGTGACCTGACCTACAGGCAGACACGATTTGATGTGAACGGTAATCTTAAATTCAGGATCACAAGGGAAATAAATGCAAGAGTGAGTATGACTTATGCCCTGTTTCATGCTACCGATGTGAGAGGCTCAAATGAAGGAAGGGAATTCGATGCAGTTACTTCAGTTTTCGAACCGGCTTTAATAGGAGAATACTATTTTATAAAAAACATGGCAGAGAACAGTTACCTGTTCGTGAAAGGAAAAGAACGTTTTATTTTCGAGCTCCTTAGATCCCTTGATTTTTATGCATTTGCAGGTGTCGGAGGAGTATCTTACAGTGTAAAGGGCAATGATGCTCTCATTGACCATGGAATGGAGACGGGTGGGTTTTCTGCAGTCATACCGGGCGGCCTCGGTGCGACCCTTATCTTTTCTCCAAACCTTAATTTCGGTGTTGAGGTTGGGGGCAGGTATGCCTTTACTGATTTTCTTGACGGCTATACTTCACAATATTCCAAGGCAAACGACGTTTATTATTTTTTGAATTTCACTGTCACCTACAAGCTGAAAACAGGGCCCAACGGATTGCCCTCTTTCAGATGATAATGAGCCGGACCTTTTTTAATGAAACGAGCACCTTGGATCTTCTTCTTATTCTGCCTTTCACTTACTGCTGCTGCACAGCGTAATTCTGATTATGGTGTATTTGCAGGTGTCTCATCTTACCTGGGAGATATCAATCCGAACAGGCTTATGTACTCGCCAATGCCCGCCGGAGGCATCTTTTACAGGTACAACTTTCATCCGCGTCACTCACTCAGGGGCAACATCTTTTTCGGAGGATTGAAGGGCGACGACCTCGATTTCAATAACAGTTTCCAGATAAACAGGGCAGCATCATTTTCAGGGACAGCAGGGGAACTGGCAGTTCAGTTTGAATTTAATTTTCTTCCATACACCACCGAGGGCAGGTTCTGGGATTTTTCACCATATTTTGCTGCCGGTGCAGCACTTGTAATGATCAATACAGGATCGATGGCCTTCCAGCCTGCGATCCCCTTTTCAGCCGGCTTCAAAGTGAATATCTATAAAAATATGGGGTTGGAAGCAGAATATGGTTTTCGTAAAACTTTTTATGATAACTTTGACGGCCTGAATGATCTGGTTGCCCCATCGGATTTTGCATGGCTCCATAACAACGACTGGTACTCATTTGCAGGCATTGCGCTTACATGGAAAATATTCAACAAAATGGCCGGTTGCCCTACTTATGACGATGTGGACGGGAAGAGAAGAAGGTAATGTATGTCATTGAAGGATAAGATTGATATCGAAAAGCTGCCTGCTCATGTTGCAGTGATAATGGATGGCAACGGCCGGTGGGCCATTCAGCATGGAATGGACAGGATATTCGGGCACCAGAAAGGCGTTGAATCGGTAAGGAGCGTCATCGAAGCTGCTGCCGAACTTGGCATTGGATACCTGACCCTCTATACTTTCTCAACTGAAAACTGGGGAAGACCTGATGATGAGGTATCGGCGCTGATGGGCTTAATGGTTCAATCACTTAATAATGAGACATCAACAATGGTCAGTAACAATATCAGGATGACTGCCATTGGTGATATCAGCAGGCTCGCTGATGATGTAAGGGAAAGATTGTCTGAGACCATACAGACAACCTCGGGATCTACCGGATTAAACCTTATAATCGCCCTGAGCTACAGCTCGAGGTGGGAGATAACGGAAGCTGCAAGAAAAGCCGCCCGCGAATCAGCCTCAGGAAAACTCGATCCGGAAACGATCGATGAAACTCTGTTTGAAAAGTATCTGAGTACGGAAGGAATACCTGATCCTGACCTGCTGATAAGAACAAGCGGAGAAATGAGGATAAGCAATTTCCTTTTATGGCAGATGGCTTACACTGAATTATACTTCACATATAAACTTTGGCCTGATTTTGGTAAGGAAGATTTCTATGATGCTATAATAGACTTCCAGAAAAGAGAAAGAAGATTTGGAAAAACAAGTGAACAGTTACCGGAAAAATAATCAGATGATGTTGTTCAGGAGATTCAAGCGGACAGTTTTAGCACCATTCCTTATTCTGGCATGTATTACAGTCAATGCACAGGATAAACAGGAGATAATTGACTATATGACCCAGGATGAATATGTTATCGGAGGGGTAACGGTTTCGGGCATAAGGTTTTTGGATATAAATGCCCTGATAGGTATCTCAGGCCTGAGGGTGGGACAGGAGATCGCAATCCCTGGCGATGCTGTATCAAACGCTGCGAAAAAACTGTGGCAGCAGGGGCTCTTCTCAGACGTGAGAATAACAATAGACAGGTTCCGGTCAGATACTGTTTTTCTGGACATATTTCTGCAGGAGAGACCAAGAATTTCTTCAATCAGGTTCGAAGGGATCAGAACCGGCGAGACACAGGATATTGTTGATAAGATCAACCTTCCTGTCGGCTCACAGCTTACTTCATATATCCTGACAACCACATCAAAAATCATCAGGGACCACTACATCGGAAAGGGCTTCCTGAACACCACTGTCGATTTTATCCAGAAAGATGATCCTGACCTGCCTAATAATGTGATACTCACTATCAATGTTGATAAGAAGGAGAGGGTTAAGATCGGGGAATTCACCTTTGAGGGCAACGAGAGCTTCGATGTTAAAAAGCTCCGCAGGCAGATGAAGGGTACAAAGCAGATCAACCTCAACTTTTTCAAGGCTTCAAAATACATTGATGAGAAATATGATGAAGACAAGGAGAAGCTTATAACATTCTATAACGACAACGGATTCAAGGATTTTACCATACTCTCCGATTCACTGTACAAGATTTCTGAAGACAGGGTAGGACTGAAGATGAAGCTTGATGAAGGTAATCAGTACTTCCTCAGGGGAGTGAACTGGGTTGGGAACAGTGTTTACAGGAAAGAAGATCTTGACAGGGTCTTCAATGTTGAAAAGGGCTCTGTTTATAACCAGTCCCTTATTCTTGACAGGCTCACCGGTTCCGGAGGGGCTGAAGATGCCGTTAATAATCTTTATCTCGATTACGGGTACCTCTTCTCGCAGGTTGTGCCGGTTGAAGCAAACGTTGAAGGCGATTCGGTTGATCTTGAGATAAGAATTTATGAAGGAGACCAGGCATATGTCAACGACATAATGATAACCGGTAATACCCGTACTAATGAGCATGTTGCCAGGCGCGAGCTCTATACTCTGCCAGGCGATCTTTTCAGCAAGGAGAAGATCATAAGGTCCATACGCCAGCTCGGGGTTCTCGGGCATTTCGATCCGGAAAAGATCAATCCAACCCCCCTGCCTGACCCGGTGAACGGAACCGTTGATCTCCTCTACAAACTTGAAGAACATGCAAACGACCAGTTTGAAATATCAGGGGGATGGGGAGCAGGAATGCTGGTCGGGACAGTCGGGGTGCGCTTTAATAATTTTGCAATGAGGAATTTCTTCAAGCCTGGTGAATGGAGGCCTTATCCTTCAGGTGACGGTCAATCGCTGAGCATAAGGGCACAATCCAACGGCAGGGTGTATCAGTCATATAACCTTTCGTTCATGGAACCTTGGCTTGGCGGCAAAAAACCGAACTCATTCTCTGTTTCAGTCTACCGGTCAAAGCTTACTAACAATACAAAGAGAGGAGAAGACGGGTACCAGTCGATGATAATTGACGGGGCGGCAATAGGTCTTGGAAAACGGCTTGAGTGGCCTGATGATTTCTTCTCACTCTTCGGCGAAACCTCTTACCAGCGGTATGACATGAACAATTATACAGTGATGCAGTTCCTGTTCCAGAACGGGGTGGCAAACCTGTTCAGCCTGACAGGAAGGCTGCAGAGGTTCTCAACCAGTCCCAACCTCATTTACCCGAGGAGCGGGTCATCTTTTACACTCTCCCTTCAGGCAACTCCTCCTTATTCGCTTATAAGCGGCAGGGATATGTCGGGTCTCACCGATCAGGAAAAATATAAGTGGATTGAGTTCCACAAATGGATATTCAAGGCTGATTACTATTTCCCGATGACCAAGGATGACAAGCTGGTTCTCAACACCAGGTTCTCATTCGGATATCTCGGGCACTACAATAAGGATATCGGGCCTTCACCCTTTGAGAACTTCTCGGTGGGAGGCGACGGCATGACAGGATATTCTTTCTACGGCCGTGAGATAATATCGCTTAGGGGCTATTCTTCAGGCAGCGGAGGCGTGGGATCATTAACGCCACTGGATCCTGAAACAAGAGCGCCGGCAGGCAACTTATATTCAAAGATAACTGCCGAGATAAGGTACCCGATATCCCTTAATCCGCAGGCTACCATTTATGCTCTTGCATTTCTTGAAGCAGGACGGGCATGGACAAAGCTCAGTGAATACAATCCGTTCAGGATGAACCGTGCGGCAGGGTTTGGGCTCAGGGCCAATCTGCCTATGTTCGGACTTCTGGGTATAGACTGGGGTTATGGATTCGATGAAGTTCCCGATCCGCAGAGCTTCCCAAATGCCAATAAATCACAATTCCACTTCGTAATAGGACAACAATTCTAAAATGCGTGTAAAATTGAAAATTATGAAAAAAATAGGCGTTTTAACAGTAATAATGGTTCTGACTTCAGCCATGGCTGTAGCTCAGAAATATGCGTTTGTTGATTCTGAGTATATCAGGAAAAACATACCGGCCTTTACAACAGCACAGGAGCAGCTTGATAAACTCTCGGAACAGTGGGAGAAAGAAGTCGCTGACGGTTATGCGGTTGTTGAACAGATGTACAAATCGTACCAGAATGAAGCCGTGCTTCTTTCACAGGAAATGAAAACCAAAAGGGAGGAAGCAATCATCGCCAAAGAACAGGAGATGAAGGAGCTTCAGAATAAGTACTTCGGAATGGAAGGCGAGCTTTTCAAGAAAAGGGAAGAACTTGTGAAACCCATTCAGGATGAAATTCTTAAAGCAATCAAGGACATTGCTGTTGAAGGAAGCTATGCCGTTATTTTCGATACTGCTTCCGGAGGGAATATTCTTTTTGCCAACCCCAAGTACGACATTAGCGATCAGGTACTTGAAAAATTAGGTTATAACAATTAATTAATTACTTTTGCAAATAATTTATAAAACTATCGTAATGAAAAGATTCATAGGAATTGCAGCTCTCCTGATCTTTGTTGCAACTGCCGGTTATTCACAAAACCTGAAATTCGGGCATATTAACAGCGACGAGCTTATCCAGGCACTGCCTGAATTTGATTCAGCAAATGTAAAGCTTGAAAGTCTCCAGAAGGAGCTTGTAAATGCACTCGAACTTATGCAGGTGGAGCTAAATAATAAAAGTGATGCATATAATAAGGAAAGCAAAACCCTTACTGACATTGTCAGGCAGACCAAGGAACAGGAACTTATCGATCTCAACAGAAGGATCCAGGACTTTCAGACCAGTGCCCAGGAACAGCTTCAGAATAAGCAGGTTGAACTATTTCAGCCGGTCTATGTGAAGGTTGACAAGGCAATAAAGGACGTTGGCAAGGAGAACGGATTTACATACATTTATAATGTAGCAACACTGCTCTATGTTGATGAAGCCAAAAGCACCAATATTATGACGCTGGTCAAGGCAAAACTCGGCGTCAAATAAGACTAAATATTTTTATCAGTGACCATCCTTTCCGGGATGGTCATTTTTTTATAAGATATCGTGAAAAAACAACCTATCGGGATTTTTGACTCAGGCGTTGGCGGACTGACAGTCGCACATGCGATAAAACAAATCCTGCCGGGGGAAAGTCTGGTTTATTTCGGCGATACCGCCCATCTTCCCTACGGCGACAAATCAGCTGATTCAATTAAATATTATTCCCGGAGGATAACCGAATTCCTTCTTGAGAATAATGCAAAGGTGGTGCTCGTAGCCTGCAACTCTGCTTCTTCTTCAGCATTCGACACCCTGAAAAAGGAGTTTAAGGGCAAAACCATACTTTTTGACGTTATCGATCCGGTTGTGGACTACATAAGTACCCGCGATTTCAGGAAAATTGGCGTTATAGGCACAAAGCGCACAATCAGCTCGGGAACATATGAGGCAAAGATCAGGCAGAAGTCGCCGTCAACCACGGTAGTTTCAATGGCAACTCCGCTGCTGGTACCGATGATCGAGGAAGGCTTTATCTTTGACGATATAAGCAACGCCATCATCCGTGCATACCTTTCCAACCAGTCCCTGGCCGGTATCCAGGCTCTGATACTTGGATGCACTCATTATCCGATAATAAAGAACCAGATCAGCAAGATATTCAACTTCAATGTCGAGGTTGTTGATTCGGCCAGGCTCGTGGCATTGATACTCAGGGATGCTCTGGAAAAAAATGGACTTCTGAATGATTCGGGGAAGGTACGGGACCAGTTTTATGTGTCAGACTATACCCCTTATTTTGAGAAGATCGCGAGAATGTTTTTCGAGGGAGATATAAACCTTAAGAAGGTTGAAATCTGGAACTGAGCTTCTGTCAAAACATGACCAAAGTCATACACAATATTCAGGAATATTGTGTTGCTTCGAACTTAATTTTCAGGTACCTTTATATTCCATAAATAATTGATTAAGTGTAATAAAGCCTCCCATCTAATACTGGAAACTTATCATGGCTAAAAATTCAGAGGTTATTAAGAGAGAAGAGGTGGTGATCCGTTTTTCAGGTGACTCCGGCGACGGCATGCAGCTGACCGGGACTCTTTTTTCAGATACGGCAGCCCTATACGGCAACGACCTGTCTACCTTTCCCGATTATCCGGCGGAGATCCGTGCACCCCAGGGAACAGTCGGAGGTGTCTCCGGCTTTCAGGTCCATCTCGGGCATTCAGAGATAAATACCCCGGGGGACTATGCTGATGTCCTCGTAGCAATGAACCCTGCTGCCATCAAGGCAAATGCCATGTGGGTCAGGCCAGGCGGCACTATCATTTTTGATAAGGACAACTTCACTGACAAGAATATCGAGAAGGCCGGATATCTCAATGACCCCGTAAAGGAAGAAAAGATTGAAAACTACAATATCATTGCAGCTCCGATCTCATCAATGGTAAAAGAAGCCCTGAAGGATTTCGGCCTTGATCCCAAATCGGTGCTGAGGACAAAAAATATGTTTGCCCTCGGAATGGTGTACTGGCTTTTTGACAGGAAACTTAAATATACCGAGCAGTATTTTGAAAAGAAATTCAGCAAGAAGCCTGAAATGGCTGAAGCAAACAAGGTTGCTCTCCGAGCCGGGTACTATTATGCCGAGACCATTGAAGCTTTGAATCCTGTCATTAAAATTGAACCGGCGGAGATTGCCCAGGGCACTTACAGGAATATAAGCGGAAATGCGGCTACAGCGTGGGGTTTTATCGCTGCTGCAGAAAAAGCCGGATTAAAGCTTTTCGTGGGTTCCTATCCCATAACCCCGGCAACCGGCATACTTGAAGAACTTGCTGCCCGTAAAGACCTTGGGGTTAAGTCATTCCAGGCCGAGGATGAAATTGCAGGCATATGCACTGCCCTTGGAGCAAGCTTTGCCGGCAACCTGGCCGTGACATCAACATCAGGCCCGGGGCTGGCCCTTAAATCAGAAGCTATCGGACTTGCCGTGATGGCTGAGCTTCCGGTAGTCGTTGTAAATGTACAGCGCGGAGGACCTTCGACTGGTTTGCCGACCAAGACCGAACAGGCCGACCTGATGCAAGCTCTCTTCGGCCGCAACGGCGAATGCCCGGTTGTGGTCATTGCAGCCAGCACACCCTCCGACTGTTTCAGGTATGCTTATGAAGCGGCAAAAATTGCACTGGAACATATGACCCCGGTTCTTCTGCTGACTGACGGTTACCTGGCCAACGGTTCCGAACCCTGGAAAATTCCCTTAGTTTCAGAGCTGCCCGGTATCAGGCCTCCCTTCGCCGACAGTAAGGATGTCCCATTTCTTCCTTACAAGCGTGACTGCGAAACACTTGTAAGGTCGTGGGCAATCCCGGGTACGCCGGGTCTTGAGCACAGGATAGGAGGGCTCGAAAAAACGTTAAAGGGAACAGTATCCTATATACCCGAGAACCATGAGATGATGGTAAAATTCAGAGCCGACAAGGTGGCAAAAGTTGCCGGTTCAATCCCCGATCTTGACGTTTATGGCGAAGATTCGGGCGACCTTCTGGTGCTGGGATGGGGAGGAACAAAAGGTTATCTGTTGACTGCCGTAAGGGAACTGCAGTCAGAAGGATATAAGGCCAGCCTCGCTCATTTCAACTATATTAATCCGCTACCGGTAAATATGTGTGATGTCTTCAGGAAATTTAAAAAGATCGTCGTTGCGGAACTCAACATGGGGCAGTTTGCTGATTATCTGAGGATGAAGTGCCAGGAATTCAGGTATGAACAGATCAATAAAGTACAGGGAATTCCATTCACCATAAAGGAGCTTAAGGATAAATGCATTAAAATTCTGGAGGAAAAATAATATGGCTGAGCTGAAAACATACAATTATACTCCCAGGGATTTTAAATCGGACCAGGAGGTAAGATGGTGCCCCGGTTGCGGCGACCACGCTGTTCTGAATGCCGTTCAGAAAGCTTTAACAGAACTGGGAATACCCAAGGAAAAATTTGTTTTTGTTTCCGGAATAGGATGTTCATCAAGGTTTCCGTATTATATGGATACCTATGGATTTCATGGTATACACGGCCGTGCATCAGCAATAGCAACCGGAGTTAAAACAGCAAACCCTGAACTTTCAGTATGGCAGATCACAGGTGACGGCGATGCGCTTGCGATAGGCGGAAACCACTTCATTCACGTAGTGCGGCGGAATGTGGATATAAATATAATCCTGTTCAACAACGAGATATACGGCCTTACAAAAGGACAATATTCACCAACCTCCGAGAAAGGCCTGGTGACAAAAACCTCACCCTTCGGAACAGTGGAAGAGCCCTTCTCGGTGGGAGAACTGGTAATCGGTGCAAAAGGCAAGTTCTTTGCCCGCACACTCGATTCAAATGTTGCGCTTTCAACACAGATCTACATTGAAGCTGCAAAACACAAGGGAGCCTCGGTAGTTGAAGTCCTTCAGAACTGCGTGATCTTCAACGACGGCATCCATGATGTTGTTGCCGGCAGGGAAGTAAGAGAAGACCGTACAATAGTGCTGAAGCATGGCGAACCGATGATCTTCGGTAAAAACAATGATAAGGGACTTGTGCTTGACGGACTGAAGCTTAAGGTGGTCAGTCTGGGAGAAAACGGCATTACTGAGAAGAACCTCATCGTTCATGATGCCATGGAGCCGAACCCCGGCATTCAGTACATGCTGGCTAATATGAGATACCCTGAGTACCCAATGGCGCTTGGAGTCATCAGGTCGGTGCCGGGACACACTTATGAAAATGACCTTGTGGAGCAGATCAATCATATTCAGAAGGATGCAAAGATCAACTCTGTAACCGATCTGCTTGCAAGCGGCTCCACCTGGAAAGTGGAGTAAAAACCCCCCATGCCCCCCTGAAGGGGGGTTAAAACCCAACACTGACTTTAACCGGGTTTATAGCCCCCCTTCAGGGGGGTTGGGGGGTCGGTCACCCTAGGGTGATTTGGGGTGTTCCCATTTATTTTACTAATTTTAACTCCTTATTTTCTCAGTTTGACGACTGATGGATGAGAATAACCATATAACCCCTGAATACAGAAAATTGCTGCACGACCAGCAGGAGAGACTGAAAGAACTGGGGTGCATAAACCAGACAACTTATATACTCAAGGAGGGGAAGCCAATTGAAGAAACCCTTCAGCAGATCGTACTTCTTCTTCCGGCTGCCTGGCAATACCCTGACTATACCTCAGCCAGAATAAAATTCCGCGACAAAAACTTTGAAACACCTGATTTTCAGGAGACTGCATGGAAGATGGCTCAGGAGTTCATGACCATAGACGACGAGAAAGGAGCAATCGAGGTCTTCTATACCAGGGAATTTACAGTGGAGAATGAAGGACCGTTCCTGAAGGAGGAAAGAGATCTGATCCGGAATATTGCGAGCCTTGTAACCGGGTATATAAACAGCTATAAGGCACGCGACTTCATCAGGATGACAAAGGCGCCCCGGGAAGAGCAGGACATCTCAAATGTTTCGAGCAGGAAGCTGCTTCAGAAATTCCTCGAACGCCACAATGCTGAAAGAGATGTATTTCACGACCTTCAGCCTTTTAAAGTCAAGGAGATACTGCTGGTGGCAAACCTGTACGATGCTTATTCAATTGAGGGAGAAGGCAGGTTTGCAGACCACATTCTTGGAGAATATTACCAGCTCAGCCTGACATCACTGCCCAGGGTAACAGGGGTTTCGAGCGAGGAGGAAGCATTCAATAAGCTGAGATCCAGGCATTATGACATGATAATCATAATGATCGGCATCCATAAGGAGAGCCCAATGCTGCTTTGCAAGAAGATCAAGGACAAGTACCCGTACATGCCAACATTCCTGCTTCTGAATAATCCGGAGGATGTCCCATATGTAAGGAAGCAGAAGGCAGGCGGCATCCCCTTTGATAATTATTTCGTGTGGACGGGCGAATCGAAGGTTTTCTTCGCAATGGTGAAGCTCCTTGAGGATATGGTCAACGTCGAAAATGACACGCGGAAAGGACTTATAAGGGTGATACTTATCGTTGAGGATTCAGCCGAATATTACTCCAGCTACCTCCCGATGCTATACACCCTCGTGCTTGAACAGACCAGGAACCTCATAGAGGATGTCTCGACCGATGAGCTTTATAAAGTGCTGAGACTAAGGGCAAGGCCAAAGATACTTCTCGCATCCACCTGGGAAGATGCCATCACGATATACAATAACTACAAGGAGAGCCTGCTGTGCATCATTTCCGATATGCGGTTTCCAAGGAATGGCGTCATGCATGACACTGCCGGTTTTGAACTTATTCAGCAGGTAAAGGCCGAACTGCCCAACCTCCCCACAGTTCTTCAGTCGGCAGATGCTGAGAATGCACGATATGCCTATACCCTGAAATCGAATTTCATAAACAAGAATTCTGAAAGCCTTCTCCAGGACCTTAAGTCATTTATCAACTATTACCTCGGTTTCGGGCATTTTGTATACAGGGATGACAAGGGGCGGCAGATAGCCGTGGCTAAATCAATGAAGGAATTTGAATCATACCTTGAGACCGTTCCGGAAGATTCACTGGCCTATCATGCAATGAAAAACCATTTCTCTTTGTGGCTGATGGCAAGAGGGGAGGTAAAAATAGCCAAGCTTATCAATCCAATAAAAGTCACTGATTTTCAAAGTCTTACAGAGCTGAGGAAATTCCTTCTCGACATAATCCGTAGGCGGAGGCGGGAGATGAACAAGGGTCGAGTTGTAAATTTTGAGGAATCCGTTACGATTGATGAAACAAATGTTGTAAGCCTTTCGGGCGGGTCGCTGGGTGGAAAAGGCAGAGGACTGGCTTTTATAAATACCCTTATTTACAGTTTTGAACTTGGCAGGCTTCTTCCGGGGATCAGGATCAAGGCGCCTGTTACGGCAATCATCGGGACGGATGAGTTCGACATGTTCATGGAACGAAACCATCTGTGGGATACCATCAAGGAGGAAAGAGCTTACACACTCCTGCAGAAGCTTTTCCTGACGGCTAATCTCAGCTATACTCTCGAGAAAAAACTGAGGATGTTCCTCAGGCAGACAGAAAAACCTCTTGCCGTAAGATCATCCAGCCTTTTTGAAGATTCAATGAATCAGCCATTTGCAGGAATATTCAGGACATACCTTCTGCCAAATAATCACGCTGATTTTGATGTCAGGCTCCGGCAGCTCTCAGATGCAATCAAGCTGGTTTTCTGTTCTATCTATTCAAAAAATGCACGCACATATTTTGAGGCCATTAACTATAAGATAGAACAGGAAAAGATGGCAGTGGTACTTCAGGAGGTTGTCGGAAACCGTTTCGAAGATGCATTTTATCCTCATATCAGCGGAACAGCCCAGTCATACAATTTTTACCCTGTTGCTCATATGAGACCGGAGGAAGGATTTGCCGTGATGGCTGTCGGGCTCGGGCACTATGTTGTTGAAGGGGAAAAGGCTTTCAGATTCTCTCCGGCTTACCCGGCAACTGATATTCTTTCACATCACGACCAGTCCGAAAACTCACAGGTGCATTTCTATGCAGTCGATATGGCGAAGAAAGACCTTAACCTGCTTGAAGGCGAAAATGCCGGACTTGTTTCCCTTGATATCGGCAAGGCGGAACAGCATGGCACGCTTAGTCATTCAGCCTCAGTGTATAACGTTGATAATGACACTCTTGTCGCCGGCCTTGATATTCCCGGGCCCCGTGTTGTCAATTTTGCGGATATTTTAAAATACAACTATGCCCCTCTGGCATCTACGATAAGGACCATTCTTGATGTGGTCACGGAAGCCACTGGAAATCCTTCCGAGATTGAATTCGCTATGGACCTGACAAGGGACAAGGACGGGTATACCTCATTTTATCTCCTTCAGATTAAACCGCTTATCGGCACAATAGCCGGATATGACATCGAACCAGGGAGTTTCAGCAGGGATGACGTCGTGCTTGAAACAGGGAAAAGCATGGGTAACGGAGTGATAGATGACATCACGGATGTGATATACCTCGAACCAGAAAAATTCGATAATCTTCAGACACCCCTGATGGCTGACGAGATAGACAGGATCAACGAAAAAATGCTTAAAGAAGGCAGGCGATACGTGCTTATAGGCCCAGGAAGATGGGGATCAAGGGATAAATTCATCGGCATACCTGTCGTTTGGTCCCAGATATCAAACGCAAAGATCATTGTTGAAATCAGCCTTCCCGATTTTCATGTTGATGCCTCGCTGGGCTCCCATTTCTTCCATAATGTCATATCAATGAACGTAGGTTATTTCTCGATTAACCATTCGCTGCAGAACGGTACTGTCAACTGGGACAAGCTAAAAGCACAGGAAACCGTTGATAAGGGAATTTTCTTCAGGCATGTAAGGTTCGAAAAGCCCCTGCTGATAAGGATGGACGGGAAAAAGGGAATCGCAGTAATTACAATGAATCAATAAAAAGTGTTATAATGACCATTATAGAAGGGATTCTTGATCTTCAGAAATACGATTTCACCGACACATCCTTCAACCTGCTAATGCAGAAAAGGATCCATAAGGTTCTTATAATATGCAGTAATTATGATAATTACATGCTTGAGGAAGACGGCAGGATCGATGAGCAGATCTTCAATGAGTATGTGTCGCTTAATCTGAGGTATCCCCCCATTTTTGTACAGACCGACAATGCTGATGATGCGTTCGGAATGCTTCAGGCCGGCGATGTTGACCTCGTGATATCGATGGTAAGCCTGAAGGGCACAGATGTTTTTGCACTGGCAAAAAGGATCAAGGAACAATATCATCATATTCCTATTGTAGTTCTTACATATTTTTCAAGAGAGGTTTCCTTAAGGCTTGAGGGTGAGGACCTGAGTGCCATTGACTATGTTTTCTGCTGGCTGGGCGATGCTGCGCTCATACTTGCGATAATCAAGCTTATTGAAGACAAGATGAATGCCGAACACGACATAGAAAGCATAGGGGTTCAGGCTATAATTCTTGTCGAGAATTCAATAAGATACATCTCTTCGTACCTTCCGAACCTCTACAGGATCGTACTGATGCAGTCGCTCGATTTTCAGCGGGAGGCACTGAATGAGCATCAGCGGATGCTGAAAATGAGAGGCCGTCCGAAGATTCTTCTCGCCACCAACTTCAACGATGCGGTGACACTGTATATTAAATATAAGTATAATGTACTTGGTGTAATTTCCGATATCAGCTATAAGAAAGATGGCGTTCAGGATGAGAATGCCGGCATAGAGCTGTGCAAAGTGGTGATGGCCGATGATGATAAAGTGCCCTTCCTTCTGCAGTCATCAAGCTCTGAGCACAGGAGGTTTGCAGAGGAGCTCGGCGCGGGCTTCATCAACAAATATTCCAAGTCACTCTCCCTGGAGCTGAGGAATTTTATCATCCAGAACCTGGCTTTTGGGCCGTTCGTATTCAAGAACCCCGATACAATGGAGCCGATAGCAATTGCTACCGACCTCCAGAGCCTTCAGCAAAAGATACTGACCATCCCCGATAATTCACTCGATTATCATGCGACCAGGAACCACTTTTCCAAATGGCTTAATGCCAGGGCTTTATTCCCTGTAGCCCAGATGTTCAAGTATATCCGAAAGGAAGATTTTGATACGATGGATGAGATGAGAAGGTTCCTCTACGTCGCCATCTCAAGCTTCAGGCTTGGAAAAGGCAGGGGTGTGATTGCCAAGTTTGACAAGTCAACTTTCGATGAATACCAGATATTTTCACGGGTTGGCGAGGGCTCAATTGGAGGGAAAGCACGAGGGCTTGCATTCATAAACAAGATGATCAAGAACAACAAGCTTTTCAACAAGTTCCCTGATGTGCTGATTACGATTCCGAGAACTGTTGTACTGAGCACAGACATCTTCGATGAGTTCATGGATCATAACAACCTCTATTCAGTAGCACTCTCCGATCTTTCCGACGATGAGATACTTAACCGGTTCATAAATGCCGAGCTGCCCGGGAGGGTTTACCAGGATTTTTATGCTTTTCTTGCTATATCAAGAAGCCATCCGCTGGCAGTGCGCTCTTCAAGCAAGCTGGAAGACTCACATTACCAGCCTTTTGCAGGAGTCTATTCAACTTATATGATACCACGGCTCCCCGACAACAAACTTATGGTAAAAATGCTGTCGGATGCCATCAAGGAGGTTTATGCTTCAGTCTATTACAAGGCAAGCAAGGCATATATGACCGCAACCTCCAATGTTATTGATGAAGAAAAAATGGGCATCGTCCTTCAGGAAGTCTGCGGGAACAGGCACGGCGATATCTTTTATCCGACAATCTCGGGTGTAGCCCAGTCAATAAATTATTATCCCATCGGTTCCGAAAAAGCAGAAGACGGCATAGCTAATGTCGCATTCGGGCTTGGAAAACTGATCGTTGAGGGAGGCATGTCACTGCGCTTCTGTCCCCGCCACCCGAAGAAAACACTCCAACTTTCGTCTCCTGAGGTGGCTCTCAGAAATACGCAGAAAGAGTTCCGTGCCCTTGATCTGAATGTGAGCAGCTTTGTGCCGTCGACTGACGACGGGATAAATATTCCACGGATCGATATAAGGGATGCCAACAACGACGGAGCTATGAAATACATTGCCTCCACCTATGACATACAGAACAATGTGCTTCATGACGGAATATTGCATCCGGGTAACAGGGTAATTACATTTTCAGGGATTCTGGAGCATAAATCTTTCCCCCTTGCCGATATACTTACCACCCTTCTTGATCTCGGCCAGAGGGAGATGAACAATCCTATTGAAATTGAATTTGCAGTGAACCTTGAAACGCCCCCCGGCACTCCAAAGGTTTTTAACTTTCTGCAGATCAGGCCAATAGTTCATTCGGAGGAAACATACAACATTAATCTTGAGAAGATTAGCTCAGGGGATTCCATAATATTCTCAGAATCGGCTTTGGGCAATGGTGTTTTCAAGGGGATACATGACCTCGTTTATGTCAAGCCTGAATCGTTCAACGCATCCCAAAACAAATCCGTTGCCGGGATAATTGAGAATCTGAATTCTTCATTTGTCAGGGAAGCCCGGAGTTATGTGCTTATAGGGCCGGGCAGATGGGGATCGACAGATCCCTGGCTGGGGATACCGGTCAAATGGCCTCAGATATCGGCAGCCAGGATAATTGTGGAATCCGGGCTTAAGAATTACAGGATAGATCCAAGCCAGGGTACACATTTCTTCCAGAACCTTACATCATTCGGGGTAGGTTACCTTACGATAAATCCTTACATCAATGAAGGATATTATGATGTCGATTACCTCAACAGGCTCGATGTGGTTTATGAAGACAGTGTCATCCGCCACATCCGTTTCGATAAGCCGCTTGAGATCATGATCGATGGCAGAAGGCATAAGGGAGCGATAATGAAGCCGGTAAGCTGACGGTACAAAGGTGCAAAGGCACAAAGGTACAACGGTACAACAATACAACGGTTGTTAAATCAGGACGATAGATTCGGTCGGGATATCTTTATTTACTTTTTTAATCAGTCCCTGTAATATAGTTCCCGGGCCTGCTTCAGTAAACGAGGTTGCTCCGTCTGCTATCATGTTTATAATTGTTTGTGTCCATCTTACCGGTGATGTAAGCTGATCAACCAGGTTTTTCATTATAACTGCCGGATCAGTGAATGGACTGGCATTTACATTCTGATAAACAGGGCATTGGGGTTTGCTGAACTGAGTTGACCTAATGGCATCCTCGAGTTCGGCTCTGGCAGGTTCCATCAATGGTGAATGGAAGGCTCCCCCGACAGATAATTTAATGGCACGCCTGATACCTTTTTCCTTAAGGGCTTCGATGGCCTTGTCAATTCCTTCATTTGAGCCGGAGATAACTATCTGCCCCGGACTGTTATAGTTGGCCGGAACAACAATTTCAGGAACTAAAGCGCATACTTCTTCAACAATTTTGTCATCGGCGCCCAGGATTGCCGCCATCGACGATGGATTTTTTTCGCAGGCCCTTTGCATGGCCATGGCTCTTTTGAACACCAGAATGAGTCCGTCTTCGAATGTGAGTGACTTACAGGCAACAAGGGCTGAGAACTCTCCGAGTGAATGACCGGCGGCCATATCAGGGGCAAATGCATCGCCGGCAACTATTGCAAGGATTGCTGAGTGCAGGAATATGGCTGGCTGTGTAACGCGCGTCTGCCGCAGATCTTCATCTGTACCGCTGAACATGATATCGGTGATCCTGAATCCCAGCAGTTCATTGGCTTTTTCAAACAGTTCCCTGCCGGCGGCAGATCTTTCATAGAGGTCTTGGCCCATGCCCGGGAACTGAGCTCCCTGGCCGGGGAATACGTATGCTTTCATAATCGGTTAACAAAATGGAGGCCTTAGCCGGCCGGCTGCAAAAATAAAAAAATTATCAATGCAGCCTCGATCCGATAAGATGAACAAATTCCTCGCGGGTATTGATATTCTCCAGGAATATGCCTGTAAAAGCCGAAGTCGTTGTCACGGAATTCTGTTTCTGGACTCCTCTGATCATCATGCAAAGGTGCTGGGCTTCAATGACTACTGCGACGCCTAGCGGATTGAGGCATTCCTGTATGCAGTTCCTTATCTGTGTCGTCAGTCTTTCCTGAACCTGGAGCCTCCGGCTGAAAGCTTCTACCACCCTGGCTATCTTGCTTAAACCGGTTATTTGGCCATCAGGAATATAAGCTACATGGGCCTTGCCGAAAAAGGGAAGCATGTGGTGCTCGCACATCGAGTAAAGATCGATGTCCTTTACTATCACCATCTGCCGGTATTCTTCCCTGAATTTTGCAGAGTTAATAATATCACAGGGATTGATGGAATAACCGTTGGTAAGGAAATGAAGTGCCTTTGAAACTCTCTCTGGTGTTTTCATAAGGCCTTCCCGGCCCGGATCCTCGCCTAACAGCTCAAGTATCCTTTTGTACATGGAAGAGAGCTCCTTAATGTTTGATTCATCCCATTTTTCGATTCTTGTATAACCGTTATTTGCGTTTTTCACCTCGCAATTTTCCGATTTCTTTATTTCAGCCATAATACTCGATATAATTGTTTTCTGTTTCTTCAATTTTCACGCAGTGCAGCTTGGCACCCTCTTTTTCAACCGGCAAACGAAGTTCATTCCAGATTGCAAGCGCAAGATTTTCTGTCGTTGCAATCTTCCCCTTCATGAAATCAACTTCAAGATTGATGTTCTTATGATCGATTTTTGAGATTACCTTTTCCTGGATAATTCTCTTGAGCGTATCGATATTCAGTACAAATCCATGACTGTCAGATGGCTCTCCTTTTACTGTCACCCACAGGATATAATTATGACCGTGCCAGTTTGGATTTGAGCATTTACCGAAAACCTCCCTGTTCCTCTCATCTGACCAGTCAGGCCTGAACATCCGGTGCGCAGCGCTGAACCTTTCCCTGCGTGTAAGGTAGATCATATGCAGTGGTGTTTTATTTGCAATATTAACCTTTAAAGTTAAGATATTTTATGGTTTTATGTAATATATTTATGCAATGGAAAAGTTGAAAAGAGTTGAAGGGGCTTGAAGGATGTTGAAGAAAATTCTGATAGTGGTCGCAACTGAGAGTGAGGCTGATGCCCTGAGGATGATTTCAGGCATGATTAAGGTTGAAAATAGCTTCCGGTTCGGAAACCTGGAGATAGATCTTCTTGTGACTGGTGTTGGTTCTGTCTCTACATCATGGGCCATGATGAAATGGTTTTCTTCGAATCCCGGACCGGAACTGGCCATTAACATTGGCATAGCAGGAAGTTACAGCGACGATATTGCAGTCGGGGATGTTGTTGCACCGGTTTCCGATTGCTTTGCCGATTCAGGAGTGGAATCAGAAGAGGGCTTCATCACGCTCACTGAAGCGGGCATGGGAGACCCTTTCATGAGCGGCGGAAAGATGGTTTCAGACAATATTTACACCACGGTTCTCATGAAAATGCTGAGGCCGGTTTCTGCAGTTACTGTAAATACTGTTACCGGATCAGCTGATACGATACGAAAGATCACGGGAAAATTTAATCCCGGAATCGAAACCATGGAGGGCGCTGCTTTTTTTTATATTTGCCTGCGGGAAAAAATCCCTTTTGTTGCTTTACGGTCAATCTCGAACAGATTAGAGCCCCGGAACAGGAAAAAGTGGGATATACATCTGGCTGTCAGTAATTTATCAGAGAAGCTCAGGGATTTCCTTATAATGGTTGAATGAAATTATGAAACTGACACTGGGATTCTCGCCATGCCCTAACGACACCTTCATTTTCGATGCAATGGTGCATGGGAGAATAGATACCGAAGGGCTTGAGTTCGATTATTTTATGACAGATATCGAAGAGCTCAATAACAGGGCATTGTCGGGCGATGTCGATATTACCAAGATAAGCCTGCTGGCTTATGCCCATGCATCACATAACTATCTTATACTTGATTCCGGAAGTGCCATTGGCCACAGAAACGGCCCCCTGTTGATAAGCAAAAAGCATATCGACCTGAAAGATATATCTTCAGCCAGGATAGCTATTCCAGGGAAAAACACCACTGCCAACATGCTCTTTACTATTTTCTGGCCTGAAGCGGCAAATAAAAAAGAGTTTGTATTTTCGGATATTGAAGATGCGCTTCTCAGGGATGACGCTGATGCCGGCCTCATAATACATGAAAAACGATTTACATATCATAAGAGAGGATTCCTGAAATTAGCCGACCTGGGGGAACAGTGGGAGAAGCTCACGAACCTTCCCATTCCGCTGGGTACAATCGCTATAAACCGCAGGATACCGGAAGAGACAGCGCTGAAGGTTAACCGTATCATTCACCGCAGCCTTGAGCACGCCTATCACGATTCACTTGCATCATATGATTTCATTAGGGCAAATGCCCAGGAGATGGACAGTACGGTAATGAATAAACATATCAAGCTGTTTGTAAATAAATATACTTCAAACCTAGGCAGGGAAGGAAAGAGGGCGATAATCGAACTTCTCCGGCTTGCCGGAAGCAGGATTGTACTACCTGAACTACCTGAAAATATTTTCCTGACAGGCTATTGATATAGAGTTATTTGATCCGGGAAAGATATGAAACTAAAAGACCTTATTACCAGAACACGTTCATACCGGCGGTTTGATGAATCGCACCGAATTCAGTATACCAGAAAAATATGAGATACTCCTGGTGCTTGCTTTGGGCAAACCAGTTGAAAAAGTGATACTTGATATAATAAAGGATAGTGACGTCAGATACTGGAGAGACAAAAACATGAACCATCATGTACCAAAACGGCCTCTGAATGAGTTAATACTGAAGTTATAACTGTAACCGGCAGGATATGCGGAAATGTAATCTCATAATGCTTATGATGTTCTGTTCTGTCATCGCAGTCAACGGGCAGGTGCTGAAAGATGCAGGTTCCGGGATACTCTTTCAGGGTGCGGTTTTTGACGCCTCCACTTTAAGAGCGCTTGCCGGATCACAGATAATAATCAACAGCAAGTCTTACTCGGTTAGCGACGAGGAGGGCAGGTTTGCATTTCATGTATTCAGGGGCGACACAGTGCTTTTTACAAGGGTAGGATACAAATCCGCCCTGCTCAGCATAAGCGATACTCTCTCAGGCAGGGAATTTGTTGCAGGCGTCTATATGCAGACTGATACACTGGAGATAGAGGAAGTGGTGATAATACCCAGGTATTCTAACCTGCGATCAGAGATGTTCACTTCACGTCCCGAAGCAGACATAAAGATCGAAAATGCAAAATATAACCTTGAAGTATCATCATACCAGGGAAGGATGGGTACATCACGGTTGGGCGATCCGGCTATGAATTATGAGGTACTGAGGCAGCAGCACCGCAGCGACGCCTACTCGAAAGGGCAGATCCCGTCAGACAGAATCGTCGGGTTAAGCCCTTTTATGATTATACCTGCTGCATATCTCCTTATGAACGGATTGCCTCAGAAACCCTCTCCCCTGAAACCGCAAATCACCGAACAGGAAGTGGAACAGATCCACAGGAGATACATAGAAAACATCAGGAAGAAATGACAGTAATTGCGGATTTCGGATTGCCGATTGCGGAATGAGAAAATCCGAAATCACCAATCCGCAATCAGAAATTCAATAGTTCATCCTTTATAGAATATGGCCTTGATTATCTGGCTGGCCATCTTCGGATTTTCCTTGAGTCTCCTTGTGCAGTAGCCAAACCATTTGACTCCGAACGGAACATAAATCCTCATGGTGTGGCCTTCAGCTACTATTGAGTCGCGGAGACCGGGAGTGACGCCGTAAAGCATCTGGAATTCATACAGATGCTTCGGGACATTATATTGTTTTAAAAGCTTATAGGCGCCTTCAATCAGCGGTTTGTCATGGGTGGCGATCCCGACGTGTATCTTGTTTTTGAACATGAATTCCAGATCTTCCAGGAAATGCTGGTTTACCTCTTCATATTTTTTATATGCAATTGCTTCAGGTTCTATGTAAATTCCCTTGCAGAGCCTGAAACTGAGCGGAGTGGCTTCGCTGTTAAGGTCAGCCAGTGATTTTATGTCATCGATGGTCCTTCTGAGATAAGCCTGGACCACAAGCCCGACATTCGATGGGAATTCGGTTTTCAGCCGGCGGAAAAGTTCTATTTCAAGAGTCGTGCATGGTGAATCTTCCATATCGATCCTGATAAAACCATTGTATGAAGCTGCCTTTGTCACTATCTCCCTAATATGCCTGTAGCATACTTCCTTATCTATCAGAAGACCAAAACTGGTGGGCTTGACGGAAAAATTCCCCCTGATCCCGTTCCTGTATGAGACATCGATTACATCAAGGTATTCCTTCGTGTTGGCTTCAGCTTCACCGAGATCTTTTATAAATTCGCCAAGAACGTCAATTGTGACAAGGATGTTTTTGCCGTTGAGTTCTTTTGATACGCGCATTGCATCGTCTACTGACTCCCCCGAAACATAGGATTTGGAGAATATCCATACGAACTTTTTCGGAAAATAAGGCAATATTGCAGCAATGAATTTGTTAAACATATTGTGTTTTTTTGTCGGCTCTAAATTAATTACAAGATGCTAATTAACTTTATCTGAGTCTCTTTTTTAATGACCTTTGTCATTGATAAGCAGTGCAGCAGCCTAAAAATTGCTTATTTTGAACAAATTTTTAACACTATGCAACCATTTATTTTTATGGTATGTCTTAAAAATGTCCTCAGCATATGATGAGTGACCCGCAAATAATAGAAGGTTGCGCCAGAAATGACAGGAAAGCGCAGCAGGAACTTTACAGCAGGTATTCCGGGTTTTTGCTGGGTGTATGCATGAGGTACGCGACGGATAAGGCTGAGGCGGAAGATATTTTGCAGGATAGTTTTTTGAAGATTTTTTTCAATATAAAGGATTTTTCAGGAACAGGTTCTTTCATAGGATGGCTTAGGAAAATTGCGGTAAATACAGCAATAACACACTATCACAAACATCTTAAATTCAGGTATCATATTGAGATTGAGGATTTTGTGTCGATGGAAACAGGCACTTCCAGTTTTGAGGAAGACCTATTTACATCTGATGAGCTGTATAGGGTGCTTAACTCCCTCCCTGCAGGCTACAGGATGGTTTTCAACCTGTATGCAGTGGAAGGATACAAGCACAAGGAAATAGCCGACATGCTTGGGATCGATACAAATACATCGAAATCGCAGTACAGCAGGGCGAAAGCTGTTATACGGGACAAGCTTGAGAAGCTTCGCAGACTGAAAGGCAACTACCCGGCCGCTGACTGAAAATCATGAATCTTGAATTTTGAATCTTGAATTGTATTAATTGTGAAAGAGGAACAGGAAGATAAGGTATTAAGTGAGCTTTTCCGGCATAAACTGGAGAATGCGGAAGTGATCCCTTCACCCGGTCTCGGCAAAATGCTGATTCGCAGGGTTGCATGGAGGGAGTTCCTCCGTTTCAATCCGGCAAGGTTCAATGCCTGGTATGCTGGCAGTGCGGCCGTTGCAGGTGCAGCGCTTGTCCTTATACTCACGACCAGCCCCGGAAAAGACAATGATCCAGAATCTTCCACAATTATAACCAGGCCCTCCGCCACTGAAGCATTAAATGAAAATGCCAGAGGAAATGACGCCGCTCCTGAAACCGGTGAATCAGTAAATGTCAGAAGCAGCCAGAAAAATGCCGGAGCAGGCGCTGAAAAACCGGCGGCAATGACAGAAGCACATGAAGTCTCCGGAGATGGTCCGGAAAAGATCAAAGGAGTATTGCCTTCTGCCGAAGTGCCTCCGGTAACTGATGGAAAAATGCTGGCAGGCGGTACACCCGGAATGAATAAACTGCAGAAAACAGCAAGAAAGGCTGATAATATAATAAATGCATCCGTTACTGAAGGGTGCGCTCCCCTTAAAGTGCTTTTCACGACCAGATCGCTGTTGTTCGATTCATGTCGATGGTCATTCGGCGACGGAGGTTATTCCTTTGAAAAGGATCCTGAATGGATATTTGACGTTGAGGGAGAATATGAAGTGATACTGCGCGGGTACGGAGAAGCCGCGAGGCAATCATTTTCATCAGTTATGATTAAGGTTCATCCCAACCCCGTGGCCCGTTTTGAAATAGCACCGGAGAACGCAGTGATACCCGGTGACGAAATCACCTTCCTCAATTATTCAACAGATGCTTCGGAATACAGATGGGATTTCGGCGATGGCAATTCATCTGATCAGTTTGAACCAAAATACTCTTACAACCGGTATGGAAATTATACCGTAAGGCTGATAGCATATTCGGTATTTGGCTGCCCGGATTCACTTGTGGTTCAGAATGCATTCGGATCGGGTTATTATGTCAGGTTCCCCAATGCATTCATACCGAATCCCAACGGACCCTCAGGTGGATTTTATACGAACAGGAGCGATGAAGACTCCTTTGTTTTTCACCCTGTTCATTCAGGAGTGGCTGAATATCAGCTCAGGATTTTCAGCAGGCGCGGCATGCTGGTCTTTGAAAGCAGCGATGTCAATACGGGTTGGGATGGTTATTATAAGGGACAGTCCGTTGAGCCTGGAGTTTATGTCTGGAAAGTACGGGGAAATTATATAAATGGCGAACCTTTTACCCTGATGGGTGACGTTACACTTTTGAAAGGTCAATAACAACATTCAGGAAGTCGCCTGAATAAGGGCTTTTGCATTCATCACACAAAACCCGGCGTTCATCTATTTTAAACCTCCATTCATTGAAAAAATAGATGAAACATATCACTTTTAGCCGAATTTTACGTTTAAATGAATGAATTGTGACGGGATTTCACTACTTTCGTCTACACAAATCTAACAGGATCGACCTTGCTGAGGAGGATTATATACATATCCGTGCTGACTTTTATCCTGTGTACAAATGGTTTTAGTCAGGATCCGACATTCTCTCAATTCTATGCTAATCAGCTTTATCTGTCTCCCTCATTTGCAGGAGCCACTGAGGAGTACCGTCTCAGCATGAACTACAGGAACCAGTGGCCTGCTATACCCGGAGTCTTCCATACCTACAGCGTCTCGTTCGATAAGGCGCTGATCAATTTCAATTCAGGTATTGGCGTGCTTGCAACATACGACGTTGCAGGTTCCGGAGAACTGAGCACTACAAATATCGGATTGCTTTATTCATATGATTTCAACATCAACAGGGAATGGCATGTCAGGCCTGGGGTAAATTTTAAATTTTATTACCTCGGCCTTGATCTTACCAAGCTTTTATGGAGCAGCAGCATTAACGGGGGAAGTACACCGACTCCATCAATTCACCCGCCGGCATTCGATAAAGTTGCAGATGTTGATTTTGCAACATCTGCCCTTGTTTATAACGACAGAATATGGGCCGGTTTAACCCTTGACCATCTTCTTGTTCCTAAAACCTCATTCTACGGTGAGGATGCAAAGGTGCCGATCAAGTTCAATCTTTACGGCGGAGTGCAGATCATCAAGAAAACAAGGCTTAGGACAAAGCTCAGGGAGGTATTGTCAGTAGCAATGAATTTTCAGACCCAGGCAAAATTCTTCCAGACAGATATCGGATTATATTATTATAAAGACCCGCTGATCTTTGGTCTGTGGTACAGGGGTATCCCGCTGGTGACATCACAGGCAGGTGATGCCATAATCGGCCTCGTTGGCATAAAAACCAGCCAGCTTCATATTGGATACAGCTACGATTTCACCATTTCCAACCTCATAAGCTCATCTGCCGGAGCCCATGAAGTGTCGCTGGTATATGAGTTCACGTCGTTTACGATCGGTTCCCAGAAAAAAAGGATCAGAGCTATTCCTTGTCCGGAATTTTAATTCTTTTATCTTTGCGCCTTACTATTGTTAAACAAATATTGATCTCAAGATGAAGAATCTTTCAGTAATACTGTTCTCAGTTTTGTTCGTGGCACTGGGTGCTCTCTATTTTCTCCATTTTTCAGGAGGTTCAAAAGCTAAAAAAGCCGAAACGCCCGGAGAACAATCCGTATCTGTCTCATCAGGTATAGTTTATGTAAATGTTGATAGTCTGATTTTTAAATTCGATATGTTCTTCGACAGAAGGGATGAACTGATGGGCAAGCAGCAGAAAGCTGAAAGTGAGCTGAATTCAAAAGCCGGACAGTATGAGAAGAACGCAAGGGATTTCCAGGAAAAAGTGACAAAAGGCCTTGTTACAAGAGCCACTGCAGCTGAGATGGAACAGTCGCTCCTCCAGCAGCAGCAGGAACTGGTCAATCTGCGCGACAACCTCCAGGCTAACCTCATGGAGGAAGAGCAGGTGATGAACAGGCAGATCCTTGAATATATTACCTCTTTCCTCGAGGAGCACAAATCTGAATACAACTATCAGTACATACTTGGTAAAAGCTTCGGCGGACAGGTGCTTTACGGAGATTCCACGCTTGACATAACCGCTAAAGTGCTTGAAGCATTGAATTCACAGTATCAGGCAGAGAACAAAGAATAGTATGGGTTTCGCCGCTGACTGGCTTAACCGGAGGACTTTATTCCCAGAGTTTATAAAAGATCCGCCTGATGATCAGACAGGCATAATCGTTGTTATACCTGCTTTCGACGAGCCGTCAGTTTCTCCACTCCTGGATTCCCTTAATTCATGCCCGGTGCCGGACTGCAAGGCAGAAGTAATTATTGTTGTCAATGCGCCTGAAAATGCTTCAGTTGATAGCCTCAGAAACAATACTCTGTGTATTAAAAGCATCTTAGACTGGAAAAAGACCAACAATAGCTTTTTCCGGCTTTATGTCTTTGATGCCGGCCAGGCTCCGGTGAAGAAGTGGGGTGTTGGTCTCGCCAGAAAAACAGGAATGGATGAGGCTCTCCGCAGGTTCAGTTTCATAGACAGGCCTGATGGCGTAATCGTATGCCTTGATGCAGACTGCAGGGTTGAGAAGAATTATTTCACTGCGATATCCGGAGAGCTTCTCTTGAAGAAGAGAAGAAAAGCCTGCTCAATATACTTTGAGCATCCGCTCTCGGGTATTGAATTCCCCGAAAGAATATACCGCTATATCATTCAGTATGAACTGCATCTGAGATATTTTGTCCAGGGGCTCAGGTATGCCGGATATCCGAATGCCTTTCATGCCGTAGGATCAGCAATGGCTGTAAAGGCTGATCAGTATATGAAAGCGGGAGGCATGAACAGGAAACAGGCGGGTGAGGATTTTTATTTCTTTCAGAAGCTGATACCGCTCGGGGGTTGTTTTTCACTTTCGTCCACTACGGTTTACCCATCTCCGCGCGAGTCATACAGGGTGCCTTTCGGCACAGGAGTTATGATTGCGAAACTTCTCGGCGAAAACAGCAACCGGCTCCTTACATATAATATATCAGCATTCTCTGAGCTTAAGGAGCTGTTTACAATAAGCCCGGAACTTTACAACCTGGGAAAAGGAGTCTCCGCGGATCATTATGACGATCTGCCTTCAGGTGTAAGATCATTTGTCGACAGGCAAGAGTGGTCAGAAAAAATCGCGGAGATCCGGAGGAACACTTCCTCTGCTGATGCGTTTCTGAAAAGGTTTTTCAACTGGTTCAACACTTTCAGAATTGTAAAGTATATGAATCATGTTCATAACGGAATCTATGAAAAGCAGGCAGTTTTAAAATCTGCATGTGACCTTCTGAACGCAATGGCCCCCGGATATCATTCAGGGAGTGCAGAAGAGTTGCTGATTATCTTCAGGGAACTTGACAGGCAGTCAGGCTGAGATTCAATTGTTTTTGCGGGCGATCTCCCGGTCTTCCCTGGGACTGAGAATTATGTAAAGGTCCTCGTCAGGCTTTTTCATCCGGTACTGTTCCCGCGCAAATTTCTCAAGGTTGTCATTATCGGTTTTCAGCTCAAGGAGCTTTCTCCTGTCTGCCTCGATTTTTTCAAGATAATACTCCCTGTCCTTCCTGAGCCTGTTCATCTCCCTGATCTCTTTATACCTTGATAAGAGATTGTTTGAATCAAGGAGAA
>Ga0209287_10000322_pt1 | contig 30531 bp, 28 predicted proteins | sample PPLLak3cmMay2015_2_FD_187255 | JGI IMG/M metagenome (GOLD analysis project Ga0209287, IMG submission 187255) | Freshwater sediment microbial communities from Prairie Pothole Lake near Jamestown, North Dakota, USA - PPLs Lake P8 Core (1) Depth... | ecosystem: Environmental > Aquatic > Freshwater... | reverse complement strand
TTGTACCAGGTTTTGTCAAAATCCGGATTGATGCGGATGGCCTCGCGATTGGCCTCGATTGAGTCATTGTAACGTTCAAGCTTGAGGTAAACAACTCCAAGGCTGTACCAAGCTTCGGCATTTAACGGTTCGCTTTTAGTCCACTTCTGGCACCAATCAAGCAAACCCTGCCAGTCCTCCAACTTTACAAGGGCGATAGCACGCTCCAACCATTTATCTATTTTTTTCATAATAATCCTCCTTGATTTCGTTAGTTTTTCTTATTAAAATACAATTTTATTGATCATCTACTCTTCAGTTGTCTCTACAATGCGAACCGTCAAACCAACCCTGTCATATGGCGCGTATTCATTTCTGCAAACGAATTCAGCGATGAATGTTCTGCCCTGATCCATGAGTGGCGCGATCCTCTGTGATACCGATTTGGGCAGGTAGCCCATTTTATGTATTCTGAAAAGGCTGACACAAACGGCATTTGGGTCATGCGGATTGTCTGGCTCTCTATCGATAGCAAAGGTACCAATGTCCGCACAGCCCCATTTCCGGATGTTAGCCTGACAATCGTCAAAAGATACACCCGCTAATTTTGTTTCTATTGGTTTGAACATCATTTATCTCCTCCTTCTTTTAATTTTGTATTAAGCCCTTGATTTGTTTGGCAGGTGACCTGCTGATTTCAGAGGCCACCTGCACTGTTGTTGTGGATTATTCTTCCGGTTAATTCACCGTCTCTACTTCAGCAACTTCTGCGTCTGATTCAGATGATTTGACCGCATTCTCTTCAGACGGCATTGTCTGTTTTACATAGTCAGACATAAGTTTAGATGATTTAACAGCAGTCACTTCGGGAATTAATCCGAGAGTTTCCATGATGGCGGGTTTGTTTTTAATATTCTCTTCATAACCAATACCTACTCGCCCAAGTTCTTTCGCAACCTTTAGCATGATGCCGTCGCCAAGAAAGGGGTCGAGGACGGTATCCCCGACATGAGAATACATTCGTATCAGCCTGTTGATCATCTCTTCTATCCCTATTTTCCATAACCCATTCCCACCTATCCAAGCCATCTTCTGCTTCTTGGTGAGTTTTGATTGCGATATTATTTCTTCCGAAGGTGTTTCTCTCTTACCGTTTACCCGGAAGATATAAATCTGTACGCAGTTGTTATTTATCCTATAAGAAGTGTGAGGCTGATCATCGGCATTTGGCCTGATATAGCGTATCCCCAAGGTGCTTGGTACGTCCCAAATAATCATATCAGTTAGGAAAGCCTTATTCTTTTGAAGAAAATCTTGATATATTGGCCCCATGAGTTTAATCACTGAACCATCTCGCCCCGCATAATTTATATAGTCAGTAATCAGCACAATGATGCCGCCTGGACCCACAACCCTTACACCCTCCTTTGCGAAACCTTCTATATTCGCTAAATGATTTTTTAATGACCCAAAACTGTTTTGGGCATTATCAAAGTGTATGGTGTTTGAAACAATCAGAGGAACCGAATTATCTGGCTGTTCGCACATGTCACGTGAGCCTTTGAAGTAAACTCCCGGTAAATCATCATCCGGGATAAAGCTTTTTTTTGCTTTATCTTCTTTTGATGAGTCTTTCTTCGCGAGATAACGATCGACGTATTCCTCGGTACTTTTTACTGACATATTCCCTTTGCCGATTTGTGTTGCCAAGTTTTTCTGCTCTTCAGGTGAGGGAAGTTTGCAAAGAGCCAGTCCATGTGCGGCGGTTAATATGCCGGAATGGATTTCACCCTGTAACTCTTTGGGTAGATCAAGAAGTTGTAGCTTGTTTGCGATGCTTGAGTGCGAACCATAACCCATTGTCTCAAGTTCTCTTGTCGTATATCCAAATGTATCTCTCATTGTTTTCCAATGCAGAGCCATCTCGATAACACTCAGAGTTTTTCTCTCTGAATTTATTACGTATGAGAGGTGAGTTGCACCTTTTTCGGTTATGTCGTTTATGATACGGCATGAGATTTGCTCAATATCCATTTCCTTGGCGGCCAATAACCTCCTGGCACCATCAATAACAACATACTTACCCTGTTTGATTTTATAGACGAGCAGTGATTCGAACATGCCATCCCTTTTAATGCTTTCCTTTAGAGAAGTAATATCTCCAAATTCTTTACGTGGATGATGTTCTGATACCGAAATAGAATTGATATCGACCAGATTTAATTCCATCCCCGCAGCACCATTGCCATTGCCTATTATTTCTTTCGCCTTTTCCATGTTCCCCTCCTTTACTAATGCTGTTTCATTGTTAATGTTTTCTTTCTTTAAATCCTCTGACATTACTCCTTTGATAATTAATTCTTTTTTCATAATCTTTTCTCCTTTCCTTTTTCACACTAATATTTTTGTCATTTTTTCAGGAATATCCTCATCAGCGATATCCTCTATTCCGATAAGTCCCATTGGTTCTTTGTATCCATCGGCATAAACTCCAAAGTGCTTTGCCTTCGTATCGTCGTGATACTCATAAATTACCTTTACTGGATTCATTACTTCTCCTTTCTCATTTTGTTTGGCCTGTTGGCCGTTATTGGTTTTAAACGATGCATCGTTTGTCTTTTTATACTGCACACCCCGTGCCACGCATCGAGCCAAAACCTTGTTAGGAGAAAATGAAAGTATAATAATATAAATATATCAGTATGATAAAAGAATTACTGTAATTGGAAAAGAGACTAAAGAAAGGTTAAACGATATGATCTTTTCAAGAAAGATCATATGACGATCATATGATGATCATAGATATTTTAAGGATGGGTTGGATTGTTTTTGTGAATACTCGAACAAATGATCAATTCAGAGGAAAGCAGATTAGGCTAAAAGAAAACATTTACTTGTTGTTTTTAAATCTGAGCTTTTTTTCTAATATTTGAATATCTCCTTATCACAGTTGCTTGATCTACCCCGTACTTCTGTGCTACGTCCTTGCGCTTCATTCCGTCCTGTTCATGTTCAATTAAAATTGAATCATCTTTTGGTAAATGATTATATTTATTTTTGCTGGGATGCGACAGTTTATTTGATTTTGGATCAACCTGGTCTTTAGATGCGGAAATGCTGAAAAGCGAATCTGGTAAATCACTCACATCGATTGGCGATCTATCTTCTTCTTCTCTGTTATCAAAGATTCCTATAACCACGCCTTCAAGCTCCCTGACATTACCAGGCCAATCAAAATCTATCAGAGCTTTTATGCAATCTGATGTAGCAGTAATTTTTTCAAAAGAAGGATCTTTATTTCCCTGGCTATCATGCTTATTAATAAAATGATCAAATAGAATTGGAATATCATCTTTTCGGTTTCTTAACGGTGGGATTTTACGATTCACGAAACGAATTCTATCATGTAAATCAGCCCTGAAGTTGCCATTCTCAATTTCTGCTTCGAGGTCCATATTGGTGGCAAGAACAACCATTGCATTTACATCTTTAGTTTTCTCTGAGCCCACAGGTTGAAATTCCCAATCCTGAAGAAAACCTAACATAGCTGCTTGAAGCGACAAGGAAAGATTGCCTATTTCGTCAATGAATATAGTGCCGTTTTCAGCCTTTTCTATAGCACCTTTACGATCTCTGTCAGCCCCTGTAAAAGCTCCTTTTACATGACCGAATAGCTCGCTTTTGAATAGCGTTTCTTGTTTATCACCGCAATCAAATTTGACGAATTTACCTTTTCTGCCTGAAGCCTCGTGAATGGCTTTAGCAAAAAAACCTTTGCCAGTGCCTCTTTCCCCTAAAAGCAAAATAATCTTACGTTCTGTTGACACTTTCGACAGTTTGGAGATCTTGATTTTTAAATCATCTATCTCAATATTCTGAGAAATTATCTTAACTCCCGGAAAGCACTTTTCTGCTTTCAGAACACGAAGTCTATGATCTTCGTTTGCAATTTGTTTTAATTTCTGTCGTTCAGGTCGAGATTCGATTGCCTTTTTCAGATCTGACAAGTATTTTTCTTTAAGCTGCCAAACTGCTCTATATGTGAAATCGGTACGCTTTGATAAAGCGATATATTCATCAATAAACATTTCTGAAAACTTCTTAAGTAAGTCTTGGATATAGTCCTTGGTGAAATTAGCCCAAACCACTGAGCTGATTTTTTCATGATCCAGGACAGTGTTGCTTGTGCTGTACGTATCTGAAATAATATCCGCTGTCTGCCTGGGAAGTGCCGACCAACCACTTGAGGACTGTATTAAATGAATTTCCCCTGTTATAGCTTCTGGAATATCCTGCAAATGAGACATGTCCAAGATATGCATAAAGTCGAATGCTTTTTTCAAATCTTTTTTTGTGGAATATGAAAGTAGGTATGTAATTGGCCAGTCAAGATTTAATTCTTTTAGGTAATCAAGATGAAGCCGATTTTGCCAACAAAAATTATCTATGGCTGAATAAATATTGTCATAAAGCCGGTATCTTGGGAAAGCCCGCAGACCAGTATCTGATTCATAGGCCGCCAATTTTTCAATATCTTCATCTCTGTACCACCAAATTGCTATTTCTGGCCCAAACGCTTCAAGCCCAAAGAAATAAGAGGAATAAAGTTTTCTGCGATCGTCAGGATACTCTTCTGGTTCACCATCATAAACGATTTCTTCTCCTAACTTATCAACAGGTGATTCAATCTCCCGCATATATCGACTCACATAAACTGGCTCTTTTACTGGAAGATGAACACTGTAAGGAAAGGAGTGATAAACAGGAGTGCCCAAGTTGGAAGCGATTCTGTTATACAGTTCAAGGCCAAACTGTGTAGTCTCTTCACGTTTGAATTTCTTGATGTTAGTCCATGGTTGTTCGCATAGTGGACAGTTGAATCCAATCCAGGCTTTTTCGTCGGTGATTAGCGATATCAGTCCATAGGTTGCCACGGATTGAACAATTTGGTCCATGCTGGGAGTGCCTTTGCACTTTTCGCAAACAAAAGAAGCAGGGGTTACTGTTTTATTGGCTTCCTCCATTTTCGTTCTCCTGGATGTTAAATCAAGTTAACAGTTGAAATCCTGAAGGTTATTATTCGCTTATTATCATCAATAATAAAAAATGACCAGCCGGAAATCTGACTTCATCACTTTTCTTGGTTAGTCGACTAACCAACATTTCTTGTCCAGTCGATTGGACAAGATTTCTTGCACAATCGATTGCATAACTTTTTTCCCACAATCGAGTGTGGAATTTTTCTTGTTCGGTTGACTGAACAAGTTTTAATGCTCATTCCAGTTTTCCGCAATTCCAAATCAACCGTTATGGTGAAAGCCGGCCAAGTCATGATTAATCTTCCAGAAAATCCACCTCCTGATCGGGTTTCGAGAGAAACTGGACAGAGTTCCTCCAGCCAACCCGACCACTTCTGAACACTTCTGAACACATGAACACATGAAATGGGGTTTTTTCTATAGAGAATACATATATATATAAAAAACCCTGAATCTGCTGTTCATGTGTTCTTTTTGCCATAGAAGTGTTCATCCTGCACATAAAGCCAGACCTTTAAATCCCCGTTTTCTGTCAGAACCGATCTGAAGGGTATCAAATTTCATTTCCTTTAGACGTTGAGTAAACTTTTTGTGCGTAATTTGCTGTTCTCCATTAGTTGAACACCATTTTTCAAACACACAATATAACTCCTTACTTGGTACCAGTAAATCGCCACCAATCTTACAAGTATCCGATATAAACTGTGAGAGTACATCCATTTCGTTCCTATAGCCGGCCGTAGCTTCTTTAACAGCAGCCGGCATGCCCAGCCCGTTTGACTGCCAACGCAGACATCCTTCTACCGCCCATGCTAATATCCCTTCCTTTTCCTTGAGCAACTTTTCCAGCATCTTGGGATCGCGCTCGGTTTCAGGGATGGTGATCTCAAAGGGTATTAGCCTGATGCGTCTCCATATCGCATAGTCCGTACCGTTTATAATTGGCTTATGATTAGTGCCAAGAAACATTTTGTGAGTGGGCTTGAAGTCAAAAAATTCCTGATGCAGAAAACGGGCGGAGATGGTGTCTCCTCCAGTCATCTGTTTTATGAGATTTTCAGCTAATCTCTGCTCGGCTTCTGCTTCTGAAGCTATTACAAAACGTGCTCCTTTCAGTCGAGCAACATCATTAGGTATAGCGCCCTTGGCTTTCACCAGCAGTGTTTCTGTTGGGGTCTGCATTGCATAGTCAGACATAATTGCGCTGATAGTTTGAAGGAAAGTAGTTTTACCGTTTGCTCCGGAACCGTGCAGGATAAAGAAGCATTGTTCATCGGTGCGCCCTGTGAGCGCATAGCCGATTGCTCTTTGCATGAATGCGATAAGATCCTTATTGCCGTCAAAAACACGGTCAAGAAAGGCATCCCACAAGCGATGTGGAGCTGTTTTATCGTAATTGACTGGCGCGAGCTTGGTTATATAATCCCCCCGCCTGTGGGGAGAAAGAATTCCTGTTTTAAGATTTAGCGTTCCATTTTGACAGTTGAAGAGCCAGGGATCTTGATCGAGTTCTTCAGTGCGAACAGGAACCTCACTTTCGGCAAGTTTTATCATTGCATTGACATTGTAGCTGGATTCCGATTTCCTGGCATGTTTTGATATTTCCTGGCGCTCGGTCGTATCGGTTGCCTGCCCGGCTTCAAAATAGATTGACCGAACCACCTCTTTGGCTAACATTTTGATCTTGTCAGATTTATCCTGAACCCAGCGCTGTCCGTCCCAAATCATCCAGCTTTTCCATGTGTGGCAATATCTGATGTCTTGTCTGTGTCTATAAACCAGACGCTCGGAATTCCCCAATTCTGTGAGGTTAAATTTTGGTTGCTTACTTTCGGTTTGAGGAGAAGGCCCAACGGATAAATTATTGTTTGTTAAAGCTTTTCTTATTGTTGCCTGACCGTATGTTTCTCCATCAGAATATCGACGCTCATCAAATTTGGGACGAAACAACCCTGATTTCCGAAACATGCTGTCGATTATCCTGCTGTCTCCCCTGGTCCAGAACGATAGCATCTGACATAGAGCCAAGTCTGCTTCACTCTGCGAGGGATAGCCCGAATAATCGCCTTTCCAAAGCTGATCGAACTTTTTACCGTTTGCAGCCTTTCGAGCCATCTGGATGATAGGATCATCCTCTCCATCCTGCATGACGCCTTGGTCAAGTTGCTTAACCTGCACGCCAAAGTGTTGTTGATGAAACAATAGAAGCTCGTCCCTGCGGTCGGCAATTTCTGATGGGGCTTCATCTGGTACATTTCCAGTAATGGTAAAAAATCTTCCATAAGCATACATCTCGATACTGCCGTTTTTCCTCCCCTGCGCTGGAAGAGACCCTTTTACAATGATATGTAAACCCTTTCCTGAAGGGCTGATTTCCGTATAACTTCCGAAATGTTTTATGGTTGACAGGGCTTCCTGGCTGAATGAATGCGTCGCCGGATCAAGACAGTCATCCAGATCTATGCCGACATAAGGGCTGTCCTTCTTAAATACGAACCCTATGCCTTGAAGTCCATTCTCGTTATAGCGCAGTAGCGCCTCTTCAAATGATCCCCAGCTTCCATTTTCATTCACTTTTGCATATTTTCCTGTATTAGGATTTATCGGAATTTTTGTTGTCTTGCCGTTTTCTTTCGGTTGAATTTTCCATGCGACCCACTGATTTAATTTTTTTAGTTCCTCTGGTATTCTGTCGATACAAATATTATTCATTTTACATAATGCCTCCTTTAGTTGATTGTTGCTGAAAAGCGCCCGCCCCGGTTAAGAGGCGGGTTTCTTACATTTACTTCCGATTGGGATCTAACCATTGCTTGAGCCTTTCTTGAACAAGGTATAAATTGTATGTCATTAAACCCACCTCGCACCGCTCAAATTTCTCGTTGAAGATTGCGCATTCATTCGTCACGCAGGATTTATTTATAAAAGGGCACAGCTTTCTCAAGTCAATTTTATTACGCATTATTAACCACCTCCATTTTTGATAAAGTCTCGCCGGTTGCTTTTTGAACGGCACTTTTAAGTGTAAAACCCTGTTCTTGATACTCTTTGATTTTGGCTATCAAATTGATCTGGTCCTGGGTATAGCGCCGATAGGCTCTTTCACCGCATACAATGCGTTCCGGCTCCGGAATACATTTACCTCCCCAGCTCCGTAGCTTTTTCTGACTGACGCCGGTTAGTTCAGAAGCGTCGCCAATCGAAAAAGTTTTTTCATATTTCTCAAACATAAAAAACACCTCCTATAATTTATTGGGGATGAAAAACTAACCCCTTCTGTATTTAAGACAGGTTAGTTTATTCCTATGTCTGGAATATAGGTTTGAGAAAAGGTATTCGTTATTAAATTATAGGAGGATACATAATTAACAATGTGGGGGAGAGTGATTATGAAGAATTTGGATTTAGCTCATTACAGATTTTCCTCATCTTCCTGCTTATTCATTTCGCGCTCAATTCTTAAACGTTCTCTTTCATCATCAGCTATTTCTTCTGACAAAGCACCCAGCATGGCAATCTCTTGCCACCCGATGTCGATTGTATCGTCATTGTCTGAACTATCCAGCATATCTCCATTCAGGCCGTCATCATTTTCAATATTGCCATCAGGGTTGTCATCAAAAGAATTGTCATTATCAAAGCTATCGTCCATAAAATCATCCATTGATTTTCTCCTTTCGGTTTATATTCTATCACTTATGAAAAAGTTTGTCTAAAGAACGCCTGCCAGTTATCCGAAAATGCAGGTGGGTTCATAAAGGGAAATTGATTTTGATAAATAGTCTGAATAATTCCGTTCTCACTGCGAAGTTGTGTAGGTATTCCTGCTTTTACAGCATATGCCACTTCGAATAAGGTTCCACCGACAAGGCCATCACGGCTTGTAAAAGCGTATAAAACATCACAGGCTTCTATCAGCTCGCGATTACGCTGATAATATCTTTTCGGGATATCGAACCACGAGCGTATGTCTTTGAGATCCGGCGCGTAAATCTCGACCTTCATATTTCTTTCCGCCGAAGCCTCTATTGCCCAAGAGCATACCCCCTTGCATTTTGAGGTTATTATTTTTACCTGTGTATCAGCAGAAAGCGCGTTTACAAGATTTATTACAGATTGACGGTCCTGATACTTTCGCGAACCGACTATTCCGATATTCATATCATGTCCTCCTATAAATGCGAAAAGCCCTCACGATTTTAATAACCATGAGGGCTTTCAGTTTGTTGTTGCCGGCAAATAATTATTTGTTAATGCTTCACCATAGAAAGTATCGTTCCTCCGGCTTTCTCAAGCCTGTAGGCTCCTGACGCTGTCAATGAAGGGTCCTGTGCTCCTCTGGTAAAGGCGTTTATGACATGGAACATAGTTGCCCCTTGCTCCAGGAAAAACGCCTGCTTGACGATTTGAGCCTCTTCCTGGCTGATTTGGAACTGACGAGCGAAAGCTTCGATTGTACTTTCAGGATTAGACACTGGCGTTTGAGCAGATATTCTGAACTGCTCCTGACCGTTATGCGATTGACTGACAACGCCTGAAAGAATTTGAGGAAATTCATCCATTATCTTTCGTGAGATGTGCTTGTATCTGGCATCGACAGCTGTCTTCGCAATCATTCCATTTGTACATACCAGGCGGTAATAGAACGCAGAAATTTGCAGGCTGAGAATTCCTGTTTCAGAATTGCAAATGCATATTCCAGGAATTATCTTGTCGTTTTCAGACAATCGAAATGCCCGCTCGTACTCAGGAACTTTTAACAACATCATCTCGTTGTCCAGAGAAAGATGCACTTCTCCGGAAGGATTGAAACCGTAATCGAGCATCTTCGTGAGCACCTCCATATGATCGATGGCGGTATACCGCTCGGTAAAGACCGCACGTAGATTGTTTCCATCAAACCGGCAGAACAGTGTCTGACGGTTCTTGATTTCCTCCTTAATCCAGTAATTAAGGTTTTCAGCCTGTAATTCCCTGGAACAGCGTGAAAGATAAGAATGAGGTACATGTAAACGGTTGGCGAACAGTCTTTGAGCACTTGGGAGTATCCCGAACGATTTACCCGCTATGTCAATTTGTGTCAGGCTGTTAAACAACATGTCCTGAACAGGTACGATCATGTCATAATTGCTGGCTGACAGTTCATGCACTTTGCCGATGGCGTTTTCTAATGTGATTTTTTCTCTCATGGTACGATCTCCTTTTAGTAGTTATGTTAGATTGTATTAAAAACAGAACAGGTGTTGATTTCCTGATGGGATATTCTTGCTGTCTTTTGTTCCTCCTCCATCTGACTTTTTCGTTTATGCAATTCATCCCAAACCTTTTGCGCGCACTCAGGGCAGATGCCGTGGGATACAGAACAAAGCGCTTCACCTTCCTTCGTTCCAATATCCCTTCGGCACCAGGCGCATACAATTTCGATTGGCATTGTTGGACCTCCTTGAAATGGAAAACCCCGGCTACCATGTGATAGCCAGGGTTTTCGGGTTTGAATTAATTACCGGCTTTTTAGCCATGCGATCAGACTTGAAGCATCAGCACATGAGATGTAGCTCACTTCCGAACCGTAAGCCTCGACACAGTGAGTGTTCAATTCTTGCTCGCTTCCCCCGGCTTTTTCAGTCAGGTCTATGATGTATTTGTATTGCTTTGCTGTGATGCGGCCGTTGCCGGAACCCTGACCGTTCCCGTTGTGGTTGGTTTCTCTTTCAGTCTGGGTTTGGTTGGACGGCTCTTGTGAAGCCGGTATTTCTGTCGATTGAGATTGTGGAGCCGGTCTGCCGATATCGGGCGAAATGTTGTCTCTGGCAGCACTGGTCATGTCTTCCAGGTCCTGCGTGAAGAGTTCCGAAAGGCCTCCCACTCGTAAGGTGGCGTCGATGTGCGCGGATTTCTCCGCCATCTTCAGGCTTTTGTTGATGTCCCCGCTATCCTGGGCAACGCGCCTGGCTCCTGTGCCTTCTGCAGCCACGAAGCCGTTTCCCGTGTGAAGTTCGCACTTGAGGATAATTACTTTAATGTCTCCTCCACGAATCACGGCATTTTCATACTCGCTCAGATTGGGGAACCGGGGGATCAGTCCGAGCATACCGCAGATTTTTTCAGCACCAGGCTTCCAGAGTGAAGGTTTGCTCCAGTGCTTCGGATTGGTGCATTCGTTAATACGCCCATCTTTAGCAAAACTGCACTTGTCCTTTCCGAAAACATGAATCTGACCATAATCGGTGCCCATCTGAAGATTGGATTTTATCCATTTCAAAAGAGCATTACGGTTGTCTTCACGGCGTATGAGAGCCTCGGAAAAACGCTCTGCCGGCATATCCATTGGATACCTCGGCATTATGATGGGAATGGCTACAGCGCCTTCCTGGTTTGATTCCGGGGGTAATAGAACTTCCGCGCTGTTCAATCTCTTGGTGTTTTGATTTTGATGTAACATGGTGTGTCCTCCTGATATATTTATGGGTTTTGAAATGACAAAAGCCCGGCAAGCGTAATGCTCACCGAGCTTTCATTGGGTTATTGGTGATCAAAGATCACCGGCTATATTCTGAATGATTTATTCTTGTGCAATCACCTCCTTTTCATTTTGTCTTTGATTGTTAAACGAGCACTCTGAACATTTTGATTTGTCACGGCATTCCTGACAGATCAGTTCCTTATCAAGAATTTTCGGAAGATAATCGAACACGAACTCAATACCCTGGGTCATTGGAACACCCAATGCCCAGGAGATCCTTCTCAAACTGCTGGATGACTGCATAGTTAATTCCGGCGTGTAAGCCATATTAATTCACCTCCTTTCAAAAGCAGTAAAGGGCAGGAGCTTATGACGGCTCACTGCCCTTTATTGCTGGTTTATGAATTGTGGTTAATTGTTAGTTTGCTAACTACACGCAAACACTGGGTATACTGGGGGGGCTATAAATCTTCATGGATTCAATGGGATACGCTCTAATTCAAAATAGGCAGAGGCGATAAATTTTTGGAGGATGGAAGGATCACCATGATAGGGAGCCGAACAGATTGATAAAATAAAGAGGTCTTTATTAAAATTTGGAAGTGTGATAAGTGATAAATGTATTTTTGAACCCCGCATTTTATTAAAATTGATATTATCTCGAAAAAATGAGAAGCTACTTAATATATAATGTTCGGCAACTAATTACGCGTAATGATGGCATAAAATAAAGGATGTAATAATGGAGTCTGTCTATATTGAGACAACGGTGATCAGTTATTTGGTCTCTCGACCGAGCCGTGATATTCTGGTCGCAGCTCATCAGCAGACGACATACGAGTGGTGGACTTCACGACGTCAGGAATTCGAGTGTTATATTTCGCAGGTTGTGATTGATGAAATACAGGCTGGTGATAATACGGCAGTAGAGAAAAGAATGGCAGAAATTGGCAATCTTGCAGTTTTAGAGGCGACTATCGAAGCAGAGCGTTTGACCGAAGCGATCATTGACGGTGGAGCCATTCCTAAAAGAGCCATCCGTGATGCAGCCCATATCGCTGTTGCTGCGGTGAACGATATCGACTACCTTTTGACATGGAACTGCAGGCACTTGGCGAACGCACAAATCATTCGCAGGATATCAGTAATATGCAATACACGAGGATACAGCATGCCGGTGATCTGCACTCCGGAGGAATTAATGGGGGTTTAACGCTATGTATGAAGATCCGATAGTTGATGAAGTTAGAAAGACACGGGAACGTTTGGCGGAAAAATATAACTTCGATGTAGAAGCTATATTCGAAGCTCTGCGGAAGCAACAAGGCGCCCTGGGAAAAAAGCTCGTACGCCGAGTGAGGAAACAAATTCCCGAACAAGTGGCTGCATCTGAACGGAATTGCCCTGCACTTCATTCCGGCAGGTGAGCCGCAGCATAAAAAAAGTTTGTTCCCAAGTACCCGGCTTCATCCGTTCAGGGTAGCCAACCCGTAAAAAAACTGGGCACTCTTTCAAGATGCTCATGTTTTGTTGACATATGTGAGATGATCCTTCATATTCCACACTCTTCTTGTGTCATTCCTGAAAAGTTCAGAGATCAGATTGTGCTTTCTGATAAAGAGCTTTTAGCTGAACTACTGTTGATGACCGATGCGTTCACTGACAAGCTTTTTGCCTTGCCGGAGGCAACAATACTGCGGTTTCCAATTTCCAGACTTCTTGTAGATGTAGAACGATTTTCTGACGATACCAAAGAACCCATGAGCAGTGTCGGAATGGGAATGATTTACAATCGGACGGTCTATGGGAATGAACTGAAGCGCGAACTCCAACCGCATGAGAGGCAAAGTCTTGTGCAATACTATACAACTCACCATGAGAGATTGTTTGAAGAAGTGAACAAGGAGTTGGAAAATTATGGTCAAGCTTTGATTGTCGATTGCCATAGTTTCCCGAGCATTCCTTTGCCATGTGATATGAACAAATCTATTCCGAGACCAGATTTCTGTATCGGCACAGATTCCTTTCACACACCGGATTCATTAATCCGGATAGCAGATCAGAAAATAAAAGATATGGGCTACACTTTAGGAATCAACCAGCCATATGCGGGATCAATAGTGCCAATGGCTTTTTATCATAATGATCGCCGAGTATCGTCAATAATGATCGAGGTCAATCGCAAGCTCTATATGGATGAGATGACTGGAACAAAAAAGGATGCATTTGAAGCAACCCAAAAAAATATACAAACTATTTTGAGTTTATTGGCTCGGATCAAGGCTGAAAGAGAAAAGAATAAACCGGAGAAGAAGATAAAAACTAAAAAGAAATTGGGAGGTGAGTGATGAGTAAAATTTCGTCTAAAGTTATTTCATTCTCAACGCTCAAAAGAAACTTTGAAGATTGCATCTATGCTATCCCGCAATTACAGCGTAACTATGTTTGGGATAAAAAACGGGTATGTCTGTTGCTTGACAGCATCTATAATCATTACCCAACAGGAATTTTTCTTATTTGGAAAGCAAAAAGCAATATGGTTGCAGAAATCCGTCCGAACAATAAAACTATCCTCCCGGCTTTTAATTTAAATCATGGAAGGGTAGATTTTATTATTGACGGGCAACAGCGCTTAACCTCGCTCTATGGAATTATTGCCGGCATCAACGAAGCGCTGGATTTCAATTCAATATTTGATTTTCGCAAAATATACTTTTCACTGAACAGCAAAAATGCCGAGAGATTTGTTTTTCTCAAGCTTTACGATAGTGCAAGGAAGGAATATATCCCTGTATATGAAGTAATAAAAAATAGCCAAAATCAATTAAAGCGCCGTTTTAATTTGAATAACACGCAGTTGAGAGAAATAACAAAATTAAAAGCAAAAATTCAATCGTATAGATTCTTTTTTATGTATATGGAAACTGATTCAAAGGATGAAGTTGAGGAAACATTTATACGCATCAACTCGCAGGGGATGACTGTTAGTCAGGCAGACGCTTTGTTTACAAAAATGGCAAGTATCGGGTTAAGGGATTTGGTAAACAGCACTAGGAGAGCTTTAATAAAGCGGCAGTATAATGAAATGAAACCGGAAACATTTATTTATACCTTATCATTATCAAAAGGACAAAGAACGGTAGGTAAGGTAGCGTTGAGAGGATTCGTAAATCAATTTAAGGAAGATGAGCAACTGAAATCCGATTTCAAGGATGAATGGAAAAAGTATCATAATGCATTTTTACAGACCGTTGATTTCATGTTTGAAAATTTTGGTATAACATCCTACTACCAGTTGCCATCAGATAACATATTTACAATTCTTGCACTTTTCTTTTACTTAAATCATGGCATGCCCTCCTCGCAGCAGAAAAGGGAGATTAAAAAATGGTTTTGGCATACAGCTCTTGGTGAACGGTATTCCGGCAGCAGGTTTAACCGTAACATTCCCAGTGATATTCAGTTCTTTAAAAAACTGGCACGCAAAAAAAACCATAAGTATATAATTACTGATAAAATTAACCCTAATGATTTTTTAAGATATGATTACAGGAGAACCAACTCATCTGCAGTTTTAGGATATTATCTCTTTCTGAAGAAGCTGAAGCCACGATATCTTGAAGTAGGCTATACGATGATGCTGGATGATGCAACTGCACATATCAATAAAAAGGACCGACATCACATTTTCCCAAAAGCCTTGTTAAGCAGGAAAGGAATCTCACCGAGATGGAAAGACTCTTTTTTAAACATATGTTTTCTCGCTAAAAAGGAAAATGACTACATTAAAGATGATTATCCACATAATTATCTTGGCGAATTTGAAAAAAAATCCTTTTTCGGCAGCGTGATGAAATCCCATTTAATTCCTGCCCATTCATCATCCGGTGTGTGGGAACAAAGTATTGGAAATGGGTTTAAAAAATTTTTAAACCAAAGAGCAGACCTTATTCTCAATAATATTGCAAAAGTAGCTGCAATTAGGAGAAGCCAGTTATTTGAAAAATACGAGGAAATTAAACGAATATGAGCAACGAATCCAACAATACATCAAGTATTATCAGCAAAGTATGGTCTTTTTGTAATACCATGCCTGATGACGGCCTTCTCCTGTTTCTTTATCCACTGTTTCATATCCTTAAGCAGGCTCATTTTGAAATCTTCCGGCGCCAGAATGAGAATGTGTGGAATCCATGATTTTAGCATGCTCCGAATAGCCTCATACTGACCAACCCGGCAGGAAACAACCAGAGATCCGTCCGGCCTTTCTTCCTTGATCTCCTGGTCGGGAAGCATCTTCCGGCGTTTGAAATAGTTGCTGCAGGAGGCATCCACCAGAACGGTAACCTCAAGGTTTCTATCCTCAGTAAACCAGATGTTGACGCTGCCTTTTAGAAGCGTGTCAAGGTTTTCGGGAACGGACTTGAAGCCGGTTTTTGATAATTTGAAATTACCGATTTTATCCATGGCATATCGCTTGATAATCCCTGTGCTTGGCTCTTTGCCGATGAGATACCAGAAACCGCCGAAATATGCGATTCGGTAAGGCTCAATAATTACCGGATGAGATCCTTTGCCGGAGTCGTAATGAAAGCCGGCCTGCTTTTTCTCCCTTATGGCCTTAACTATCCGGTTTAGCAGTAAGCTGTCCATGGGTATGGCATCATCGATCTTCACGAACACCGGCATGGTTGTGACACATTCATGCAGACGGTCAAGAACAGCATCAGCCGCCTTCTGAAAAGACTGCCCAAGTTGTCCGACCATATTCTTCAACGCAACTATAAGAGCCAGCTCCGTGTCATCAAAAACCTCCAGATTCTTCACCAGGTCCTTGCTCATATGATAGCTTCCTTTCTGAACCTCATGAAGAGGAAAACCTGATTCCTTAAGAAGCTGCAGGTCTCGCTGGATAGTACGGGGCGTCGTATGGAACTCTTTGCTGAGCCAGGAGCTTGATACCTTCTCCTTTTCCATGAAAACCCTGAGTATCTGGCCCAGGCGTACCAGTTTTGTTCGTGCGCTTTTTGTACGGGTCATCGCTTCTGCCTCCCTTGAAATAATTGCAAATATAAACTTTTATCTGAAGGAAAATAATGCGACGTACGGCTGTCGTCCGGGTCTTTATTTATCAGCAGAAGGCTTATAATATCAATGCAAATGATAAAACGATTTCATAAACAGCAGTCGGGGACGGCAAAGTAAAAAGCTCATTATGCAAGGCGCGCGAATCTTGAGGAATGAAGCGTACTTTATGGTACGCTGCAATGACGAAAGATGAAGCGCAACAAAGCAGAATGGCTTTTTAAGAAGCCGTCAAAGGAGGGAAGAAATGGAAGCGATCATAACAAGCCATCTGGAAGGAATAAAATTCGGAGAGATTCAGACCCACAAACATGTATCAGTTATGCCCATGTTGAGCAATAACGGTTCAGGACCGGTTTATCTTACCATGAAAGAGGCGATAGAGAGCGGTCTCCTTACAGTAACGGAGGTTTCGGAGGAAGGCCATGTCCCGGAGCTCAAAGTCATAAACAGTGCGGATAAGCCGGTTCTCTTGATAGACGGCGAGGAGTTGGTCGGTGCCAAGCAGAACCGGGTGCTCAATACCACCATCCTGCTCAAGGAAAAATCGGAAACAGTCATACCGGTAAGCTGCACCGAGCATGGACGCTGGAGTTATAAATCAGGTCATTTTGAGGAATCGGCATACATGATGTCTGCAACTCTCAGGAATATAAAGAATGTGTCAGTATCGTATTCACTGCAAAATACAGGGGAGTTCGCCTCGAATCAGGGTGCCGTGTGGGATGGTATCAGTGAACAGGCCGAAGCTGCCGGTGTCCGTTCAAAAACAGGAGCAATGAGGGATATCCACGAAGCAAGGAAAGAGGACCTTGATGACTGGCTTGAGCATTATCCACTCGCAGCGGAACAAAAGGGTCTTCTTGTCATGGTAAACGGCAAAGTTGTCGGTCTTGACATGGTTTCAGATACCGGTGCTTTCAGGGTCATATATCCGAAGCTTATCAGGAGTTACCTCATGGACGCCATCCTGGAAAAGCCGGGAAAAGGAAAAGCGGCCTCTTCACATGGAAAGGCGGAATCCTTCATGAACAAAATTCTTGAATGCACGGAGAGGAGATACGACTCAGTCGGCCACGGTCAGGATTACCGCTATGAGGGCAAGAAGATTGTCGGGTCTGCCCTTATTCATGAAAATACCGTGATCCACATGGCATTCTTCGGCATCACAGAAGCTGAAAAAGCCGGCCATATGTCGCCATTATCCAGAAGAAAGATGAACAGGACACGATAAATGCAGTTTGTGATATTTCTTTTAGAAAGGAAAATACAATGATAGGCGCAATTGCAGGTGACATCATTGGATCTGTGTACGAGTGGAACAACATAAAGACCAAGAAGTTTGAGTTGTTTTCCGACAGGTGCTTCTTCACGGACGACACGGTTCTGACAGTTGCTCTGGCGTACTCTATCCTTACGGACACCCCCTATGTCGATAACCTGAAGAAATTCTACCACCTGTATCCCGACAGCGGCTACGGCGGGGGCTTCCATCGCTGGGCAAAGAGCGTGGATTCGGAACCATATAACAGCTGGGGAAATGGCGCGGCAATGCGCATCAGTCCTGCCGGGTATGCATACGACGATCTTGATACCGTCCTGCAGAAAGCAGCGGAATTCACTGAAATCACGCACAATCATCCGGAAGGAATCAAAGGAGGACAGGCGACTGCCGCAGCTATATTTCTTGCCCGAAAAGGTAAGTCCAAAGACGAGATAAAGGATTTCATCGAGACAGAGTTTCAATATGACTTAAGCAAACACGTTGACGAGATACGCCCGTCCTATAAATTTAATGAATCATCGCAGGAAACTGTCCCGCAGGCAATCCGCGCATTCATAGACTCGACCAGTTTCGAGGATGCCATCAGAACGGCGGTCTCTCTGGGCGGGGACACCGATACGCTGGCCTGTATTACCGGAGGAATAGCCCAGGCGTTCTACAGTGGTGTTCCTGACCCAATTGCAATTAAGGTTTACGACCTTCTCGATAAACGCCTCGGGAAGATCACGAGAGAGTTCATGAAAGAATTCTGTAACTGATTTCTATAATATAAACACATATAGGAGCGAGACCTTTGAAGAACATTCAATTTTGCTCAAGTACAAGAAAGGCGATAATTTTAACCGCAGGAATACATTTGAGTATTTCGAGGAATGAAATTTGAGCCTGACGCGGTAATCAGGCAAAAGGGGGTATTATGCAAAGCGTATCGGAGGTAATATGCAGCAAAATAGTTATTATGTTGATCCAACTTCCAGTAGATTGATTATCAAGCGCGATGGACACAGCATTACCCGGCAAATTCCCAAGCCTGTCATACTTATAGATACCCGTGAAAAGCTACCTTTTGACTTCGAAAGATTTCCCAACTGGATCGCCGAAGAAAAAAGGCATAAACTTAAAGCCGGTGATTACAGTGTTGAAGGCATGGAAAAGCTTCTCGCTTTGGAACGGAAAACGCTCTCTGATCTGATCACGACATTGATGCAGGATCGCCCGCGTTTTTTCAGGCTTTGTGAACAGCTTGCAAAATACCGGTGGCGTGCCCTGCTTGTAGAAGCCAGCTACGAAGATATCAAGTCGCCATACGACGCGGACTATACACTGGCTCATCCCAATGCTGTTTCAGGAACGCTCGATGCCCTGGAAGCCAAATTCGGTATTCCGGTTATTTATGCCTCTCAATACAAACCGTTAGCCGAAGAGAAAGCCGCAAGCTGGCTTTCCAAGCACTTTACATACTGGTACCTGGAGAAGAATGGTTTTGGTAGAGTGTTGCAGGAGGGAGATTTGTAAATATTTCAGACGCGAACAGCTTTGTTCCAGCCTGTCTTTTATAATTACCGGGAATTCTTTGCTGTGGAAGCTTTCGGAGAGGGCTGTTTCACCATGCACGCTCTGCATCAATTGACAGGTTAATTAATAAAAAACCTTTAGACCACTACATGTAGCTTTCAACAGTTTTTTAAACACAATATAACGTACGATATTAGTTGACAAAAACTGGTGAAAATTTTATGAAGAAAATTAATTTATCTAAACAAGATATGGATCAATGGAACAAGACATAACGATTCACCCTATTTTTGCTCGCCATGAGACCTTTCATCCGAGATTCGGTTGGTTGAAGAAAGGCTTTGAAAAGGCCGATAAGGATAATTCGGTTTTTTCACAGGAATCTGCGCCCGCCGTTTTGGGTGTCGGGAAAAACATGGTCAAGGCCATAAAGTACTGGTGCATAGCGTTCAAAGTCGTCGATGAATCCAGAGACAATGGTAAATACCTCCATAAGCCAACTGAATTTGCAGAAAAGCTCTTAAAAGATGGCGGATGGGACCCGTTTCTTGAAAACCCCTCATCTCTATGGCTTCTTCATTGGAACCTATTCAAGATGCCCTGCTACGCTCCTGCATGGTATTTCACGTTCAATGAGCTCAACAAGATCGATTTTTCTGCTGATGATCTCCTGTTTTGGCTTAAAGAATACAAAAACAGGAAGTTCCCGGACAAGAAGATATTTGATTCTTCCTTGAATAAGGATGTCAATTGCCTGCTCAGGATGTATGCACAAAGGATTGGTCAGAAAAACTTAAAAGAAGATTCGCTTGACTGCCCATTCACCGACCTTGGAATAATCAACGCATACTCTGATTCAAAAAGATTCACCTTCAATTTCGGAAATAAACCGAGTTTGCCTCCTGAAATAATTGTCTCAGCCTGCCTTGAGTTTGCTGCATCCTTTCAATATGATGCTAAAACGATGGCGATTTCACGGTTGCTTTATGATGCCGGAAGCCCCGGCCAAGTCTTCAAGATGACTGAAAGCTCGCTTAGCGAGGCAATCGAGACGATTTCGAAAAAGGAAAAGCATATATACCTGACTGACACAGCAGGGATGATTCAGTTTGCTTATGACGATGATCCATCGGTTTTATCTGAAAGAATTCTAAATAGTTATTTCAGAAAAAGGAACTGATATGCCAATCCTATCGGATTTTGTGTCAGTAAAACGAAGGTATTCACGATCTGTAAATCTTGAACGCGATTTTGGAATCCCCGACAGCCTGATAGGTTATATCCCAACTTCAAGAGCTATCGACTGCATCGAAAGGTTTATGAGGTCAGTAGCGCTCAGCAATTCCGTCCGTGCCTGGACACTGACAGGCGCATATGGAACAGGAAAATCAGCATTCGCAAATTTTTTGTTAGCACTATCTGCGCCCAGAGACGATGAGAATCATCAAAACGCAATCCAAATAATAAAACAGACCGAAAAATCCAATTCCCTGCAAAGGCAGATCAAAAGCAGGCTTCCCGAATCAGGACTGATAAGAGCCGTAGCAACAGCGCAGCGAGAGCCCATAACAAGGACAGTCATCCGGGCCCTCAATAGCGGTGCGACGATGTTCTGGCAGAACATAAGAGGAAGAAAACCGGATGCTTTGGATGAACTCAATTCACTCTTTATTAAATCCCAGCAAGGCGCTGCAATCGACAACAGTCATCTGCTTCAGGTGATGGACTCATTGGCTCAAGCATCAAAGGCCGGAATATTGCTGATAATAGACGAACTTGGTAAGAATCTTGAATTCTCAGCGCAGAACCAACGCATAGATGACCTTTATCTGCTCCAGCAGATTGCTGAACTGCCGTCTAACAGAGATGGATTCAATGTGTCCATTTTCGGCCTTCTGCATCAATCATTCATTGACTATGCCCACGGGATAGCTTCAGCACAGAGGAATGAATGGGCTAAGATTCAGGGAAGGTTTGAGGACATCCCTTTTATAGAATCTCCAGATCGGATGATGCGGCTTGTTGGGCAGGCTATTGACCAATCAAACGATAATTCATTCAAATCGAGCGTAGACCAGTGGGCTACAAAGTGGAAAGCGGCTTTGTCAGATCATGAAATGTCGAATCAATTTTCAAAAGGCGACCTTGAATCGATCTATCCTCTTCATCCGCTTTCTGCACTGATCCTGCCAATCCTCTGTACTAAATATTCACAGAACGACCGGACTCTTTTCACGTTCCTCGCAAGCGCTGAACCTGATTCTTTTTCCACGTTCCTATCCCAAGCGATTTTCAGCAACGAGAAATTGCCAAGCTTCAAGCTGCACAAAGTATATGATTATTTTGTGGAGTCCGCCGGGATGTCGATCTCGGCAAGGCCGCAATTTCAGAGATGGGTAGAAATTCAATCGAGATTATCTGATGCAAGTCATCTTGATCCTGATGTTTTACTGGTTCTTAAGACCATCGGGCTCCTGAATCTTGTCTCGACAACAGGTACTCTCAGAGCCTCTAAGAGTATAGTCGCTCTTGCGATGTGTAATCATCCGGATGATCGGAATGAACTCCAAAACTGGAACGTTAAGATTAATGAGTTGTTGAACAAAGGATTCTTGATCTGGAGAAAGCGGATAGACGAGCTTCGGATATGGGAGGGGTCTGATTTTGATATCGAAAAAGAGCTCTCTGAGCAGGTCGAGATACTCAATATATCCCTTGCTGATTTGCTCAACGAATATGCCCCGTTAAAGCCTCTTGTTGTGCAAAGGCATAGTTATGAGACCGGGATCCTGCGTTATTTTGAAAGGCAATACTTCGATACAACCAAATCCATTAAATCTTTGGAATGCCGAAGCAAAGACAGCGACGGACTCATCTGCTATTGGGTTGGGAATGAAAGAGATATCAAAAAGCTTGAAAAAATTCCGGAAAAGACATCAGATGGCAAGCCTGCATTAATAATCTGTGCATCTGAACTTAGTGCGCTTCAGATCGCATGTCATGAGTATGTCGCTCTAAGAAACGTAAAAAAGAACGCAACGCAGTTGCAGACCGATGGCGTTGCACGAAAGGAAGTCAGCCAACGGATCCTATATGCGCAAAGACTGCTAAATGATGCTCTGTCGAGGTCGTTTGACTTTGCTTCTGGAAAGGTTAATTTCTACGAGCCCGATGAAAAGGTTAAGTTTAAGAACGGGACCTCTTTCCAGAACTATCTATCGCTTACCTGCGATAAAATCTATCACCAAGGCCCGTGTCTCTGGAACGAGTTGATAAATAGAAGAGAGCTGACAACTCAGGGAGCTTCAGCACGAAATAAGCTGCTGAATGCAATGCTTGAGAATGCCGGCCAGCCAAGACTTGGAATTGTGGGAAATGGGCCGGAATACAGCATGTTCGAATCCACTCTCATTCAGACGGGCCTTTATATCGAATCAGAAGATGGTTGGGTATTCTCAAGGCCTCCAAAAAAATATGAGGGCGTTTATCACGTATGGATAGCAATAGAGGATTTCTGTAAGTCAGCCAAGACAGAATCAAAGAACATAAGCCTTTTATATGATTTGCTTGAAGCTCCCCCTTACGGTGCAAAGAAAGGTATCATTCCGATCCTTTTGCTCGCAGTTCTACTTTATCATAATGAATATGTAAGCATCTACATCGACGGAAGCTTCATGCCGATTCTCGGCACGGAACATTTTGAACTTTTACTAAAGAAACCAGAGCGATTCGCTGTTAAATATTTCGAAGTGTCGGGTTTGAGAGCTGAAATTTTTCGAGAACTTGGAAAAATCCTTTCTGGTGACCGTTCCAGGTTAGACATAAATTTTAGGAATACGACGATTCTAAGCATTGTCAAACCTCTAGTCGGATTTGTAAAACGATTGCCATCCTTTACATTGACAACAAAAACTAAGGTGACTGAAAGGGCAAAGGCGGTAAGAAAGGCACTTCTTGATGCAAAAGAACCAGATGAGCTTCTTTTTAAAGCACTTCCACTGGCATGCGACCTTCCGGACATATTGGACGACAAAAACGATTACAAAAAATCAGTCAAAACATTCAGAGAAAGACTAGTACAGGCTCTAAGTTCTCTTCAAGTTGCCTATGATGACCTGCTCGGCCAATGCGAAAACCTAATTAAGCGTGCTTTTGCAATTAAGATAGATTCTCCTGAATTTCGAGGCAACCTCCGTTATAGGGCGATGAATCTTTCTTCCCAGGTGATTGAATCACGCCTGAAAAGCTTCATTTCAGCATCCACTGATAAAGAATCAGATAATAGATCTTGGCTTGAATCGCTATTGCTAATAATATCAAATAAGCCTCCAAAATTATGGACGGATGAAGATGTTATAATTTTTGAAACAAAACTAAGCGATATCGCAAGAAGGTTCATGAATATTGAGTCGCTGCAAAAGGAAATCGCGATTCCAAGTGAAGGGATCGATGCAAGAAGGATCACCATCACATACCCTGATGGCGATGAGATACATCAGGTGCTATGGATTGACCGTGATAAGCAGGCAAATATTGAACGGATTGCCGATCATATAATCGAGAGTCATAACCTGAATGACGATATGAACCTAAAACAGGCTGTGACAGCCGCTTTAATAGAAAAAATATTTCATAAACGAAGCGAAAAGACTGAAACCAAGAAGCAGGAGCTGAAAAAGGAGCGTAAGGTTGTCTGAAAAAAAAGTTCGTCACATATTGGGGCTCTCAGGGGGGAAAGACAGCACTGCATTAGCTCTGTATCTAAAAGACAGAGTGCCTGATATAGAATATTTCTTCTGTGATACACATAAGGAATTGCCTGAAACCTATGCTTACCTAAAAAAGCTTGAAATCTTGCTTGGAAAAAAAATCGCGTTTCTTGAACCTGAAAGAGGCTTTGATCATTGGCTTTCTATATATGGTGGCTTTCTACCATCTCCTCAAGCAAGATGGTGTACAAAACAGCTCAAAATCATACCCTTCGAAAAATTCATTGGAGAAGACGAAACCATCAGCTACATTGCGATAAGAGCTGATGAGGATCGAGCAGGTTATATTTCCACTAAACCAAATATTAAACCAGTATTTCCTTTTATGAAAGAAGGTCTTGTAAAAAAGGACATATTCAGGATCATCGAAGAAAGCGGAATTGGGATGCCTGATTATTACAAGTGGCGTTCAAGATCAGGCTGCTACTTCTGTTTCTTTCAGCAAAAAATTGAATGGGTGAGGCTATCAGAAATACACCCAGACCTATTTGAAAAATCAGTCAGATATGAACAGGAACATGCTGATGGAAGAAAATATCTTTGGAATCGTAGAGAATCTTTAATAGATATTGTATCAAGAAAAGAAAAAATTATAGAAGAACATATAAATGCTATAAACAAGAAAAAGCTGAGCCAGCCCAACAAGACGTTAGTTGAAGTTTTCTCCGATGACTTCTGTTTTGTATGCCATCTGTAAAATATTTTTTGGAGATTTGAATTGAGAAAGATCAAAGAAGATACTCATTTTTATCTCGATAACGCCCCGCCAGAAGAAGTCACTAATGTCTTAACCGTCCTATCTCTTGATTATGATCTCACTCCAAAAGAAATATCAGATACACTCAGAGACAATTATGTTTTTGAGAGGCAGAAACATTATACCTATTCTCTCCAAAAGCTATTCAATTTAGGCCTATCAATCCAAAGCAGGAAATGTTCTGGTATTTATAGGTTGTCTGAATTGAGTTCAAAAGTTCAAAATATTATAGGGGTAGATACTGCCATATTGATGGATCTTATTCATTATCTCCACTATATTCTGATACACAGGAAAACCGACAAAAGAAAATATCTCTGGAGCTTTAAGCGATGATTTGAACTGATCTGAACAGGGGACATTATGAATACAGTTTTTGAGCAACTAAATAAACTGAGATTTGGTAAGCGCGATGAAAATGTCAGCCCTCATAAATTTGCTATGCTGTTAGCATTAGCCACGCTATACGAAGATGATCCATTTATAGAAAATAAATTTTGCATTACTGATAAGCTTGAAAATATTTTTAAAGATTGTTTTCAAAAATTAGCTCCAACCTACGACATATCTTTGGCCACAATAGATCTCCCATTTTATTATCTAAAAAATGATGGTTTTTGGTTTTTGAATATAAAACCAGGATTAGAGGATCAATATTATCAAATTGAAAACTCTTCTAATACTCGTTTTACCAAGAAAAGGCTTATTTATATAGTTAGTCATGCACACTTGTCAGAACAATTTGACAAATATCTTCGGGATGCAGGTAATCGAGAAGTATTTTGTATGGAACTGAAGAGGCTTTTTCATGCGGCTAATTGTTCCTTGGCAAGTGGAAATAAAAAAAACTTCGAACGAATTTTCATGGCTAAAGCGCGTGATGGGAATTTAAATCCTTTTGTGGGCTATCTTAATTCCCTGCAGCGGCTAAATGCTAACAATGATAACGCCCTTGCCGAGTACCAAGCCTGTAACCCGTTCTTTTCCTACCTTCACGTTCCGCATCCTCTGGCACAAGCCATTCTTGACGAGCTTAAGAAGCCGGGAGGGCGACATGTTATCCTCACTGGCCACGCAGGGGATGGTAAATCAACGATTGCCCTGGAAATATACAAGCAGTTGGCGAACATTTCGAATGAGCAGTCCCTGTCTCATCCTTTGCGGCCTAGGGAGGATTTGCCTGGGGCGGGCATAAGCATAATGAAGGACTTAAGCGAGCGCCGCCGAGAAGAAGACCCGGCATTGGTTCAGGAACTGTTGGGTAACGAACGCCGATTTCTGCTGGTGTCAAACACCGGTACGCTGCTCGACTTACTATGCGGACAGGCGGCAGCCTTCGGGATGTCCAAGGTGCAAATCGAGAGCGAAATTCTGAACTCCATAGGCACCGAGCGTGGCGAGGCTGAAATTGCCTTGATCAGCACCCGGTTTTGGGTTGTCAACCTGGCACGTATGGACAACCTAGAGTTCGCGCGGCAAATTTTTGCGCGCATGGTCGCACCGGAACGGTGGGCGTTTTGTAAAGAGCTCTCCTGCCGTGTCAACTGCCCCATTTGTTTGAATGTCGATTTGATCAATAACAGGCAGAACATCGTCTTCGATCGGATTTTTCTCGCGTACCGCCGCATGTATGAATACGGTACCCGGCTGACAGTACGCCAGATTACCGAACATCTCTCGTATATAGTGACCTCAGGGCTTGAGGAGAGCGACATTGCTGAAATGAGAGAGAAGCACCAATCCCCACTCAAAGCGGAATTCATGTTCTTTAATCGCTTCTTCGGGGACAATGGCAAGGAGGGGCATCCGGGAGCGCAACAGATGCGTGCGGTCTCGGAAATCAGCAAGCAGGGTTTTGGAGAGAGGCCATGCCCAATATGGGAACGGAAGCTTTGGCTCAAGTTGAGGGACCGCTATTTTCGACTGGGCGTGGAGGATTGCAACAAGGAGTTCGATTTGCTTCGGGAGCACGGGTCAGGTCCAGGCAATGACAATAAACCTGGTTTAAACCCTGACCAAGCGCGAGAACAGGTCCGTCGTATGCTCTACTTCCTTTATGATTTCCCGAATGAGGATGTATCGTTCTTGAAACAGTTCCTCAACTCTTCAACCATCCTGCGCTGGCAAGAATGGCAGAGCCCGAAGGTACGACTGGAGATGTCGGAAAGGAACGTGCTCGAGCTTCGCATCTTTCACGTTTTACAGGAGCACTTTACTGGTGTCCGCCTGCCTGAAGGGGTGACAGAGCACGACCGGCGTCTCTACATTACCCTGAGCCGCGGAAGGAAGGGATTTCGGCAGAGTGCACAGGTAGTACTGGCCCAGATCGATTGGAGCAATGAAACAGCGCTTGAGTTGACACGGAGTAAAAACGCTTCCGGGAGGGCCCGTACCGATCTGGAACTTAAAGGACGTGGCCGCATTCATGGATCAAATCTTGTACTGACGCTGCCGTTCCTGGACTATGTGGTAATGCGCCATTATGGCGAAGTGGGCGAAATACTTCAGCCCGCTTATGTGGAAAGGCTGGAACGCTTCAAGACGCAAGTTATACAACACGCCAAGGAAAACCGCTCCGACGTCATGCTGGTTCGCTTGAAAACCGACCATACGTTCCGCCGCCAGCAATACGCGGTCCTTGACGGAATACTGGAGGTAAATGATGTGCTGTGAGTCTTTCCCCGGTGGAGCCACTCGTGCCAAGAACCCGGCCATACAGATGTATGGAAATCGACTGGTTAATGATCAGTCCCCAATAGAATTGCTGGTCGAATTCTTATTAGTGATGGCCTCCTCCAAACGGATTACCGATAGAGGCATACCGTTTTCCACCTCACTGCCAGACTTTAAAACACTGACAGGATGGCCGTACATGGGGACGCTTCAATATGCCCCGAAGGCGCGGCTCAACCTGAAACTATTCTCCTTCATGGGAGCATCACGGCTGGATTCGCGTCATGAAACGCACCGACTACACTACAAGGAATTATTGGAGCGGTTGCATACCAACATCAGGGTAATGGAAAGCGGCACCGAGAATGATGTTCTGCGGACACTGGAAAATCTGTTCCTCGGTTTCCAAGGGGCAGGATCCGGCCGTACCTGGTGCGCTCAAAGCTTCCTCCCCGTTTGTCCTGGTCTCATAGCCGGAGAAACCATTTGGAATGAGACAGTCGCTCGAAGGAATCCTCCCTCAGATTGGCACTATGCGATCGAAAACCTCAAGACATATTTTGCAATGGATAAACATAATTTTCTCGCCCGTGGGGGCGAGGTGTTGTATTTGCAATTATGCAATGCCCTGCGCCAGAAGCCGGAATCAGTGAGTGAGTGGGTTAGCGAAAGCGGGATTGAGATCGAACCGCAGGAACAAGAACCAGCGTGGCTGCATGCTGAATTGCAGCGGGAACTGGGACTATTGCTTACCCATTGTCCGCAGACGGTGACCGATATCGCCGAGTTCATTGACGCTGGTGTTGACCATGTAACTTCTAAAAAAACAGACGGCAATGATTCCGAACCGCGTTTTGTTGATTCCGGTTGGTGCCCAGCGGACAGTTGGCAGGAAGGCTATCTCTTTGCTGTTGAACTGCTCCGCCTGTGCTTGGCCGATTTGGATGTAATAGAGCGTCTGCAATTGTTCGAAACTGCCTGTGCTATGCAGGTTTTGCGAAGTCTTGCGGTGCAAAGCGTCCGTCATTGCCCGCCTGAACGCACAGTCTCATGGCCTGGCTACCGCATAGCAGTATCAGCCCCAGATGAGAAGCGGTTAGCGGTCAAGCGTATATCTCAGCACACGGTCAAGACTATAGAGAAAATTATCTACCGCGCCATCCGTTGCGTTGAGATGAAACCGCCACCTTCTGATAATGATAGAAACAAGATTCTAAAGGAAGCTGATACGAGTTATGGCGGGAAGTTGTTCGTTAGCACGGCGAAGCGTATTGGCATGATAGTGCCGCGGCGCGGGGCTGGAGTGCGATTCACTCTGAACGAACAATTGTTGCGTTTATTGGTTGTGACTACTGTTCCTGTAGGTGGCCGGCTTACCTATGACAGCTTCAAGAAACTTGTGAAGGCGAGGTGCGGGCTGGTGTTCGACGCTGATGGTTTCGCTCAGGCTAGCACTTGGGCGGACGGTGTGGGCGAGGTCCATCTTGGAAGTCACTGTGATGCATGGCTTCAAGAAATGCTGCAGGCAGCGGGCCTGCTGATAGAACTCTCAGATTCCTGTGCACTGGTCGAAAACCCGGCAGCAAATGCTAATTCAGAATGATTAGGAGCGCCAAATCATGAGCTATTTTGCGGACTCCGCGTGGAAGTCAATCGACAAGAAGATAGCAAAGACGAAGCTGCAATCTGATATTGCGGTCGGTAAAAAACTGTTGGTAATGGTGCCTGCATTGTCGGAAGGAGCTACACTGGACTTAGCTACAACGTTGGCCAGCAGATGTGCTGCCGACAATACGGTAGATCTGACTCTGAAAATAGCCCAAGTAGTGACGGCTTCCTGGTCTTCCTCAGGTTTTAATAATGCAAAAGACCAGAGATGGCTGGACGAACGAGGCAATCTGGCATACTACCGCAGCAATCTACCCTTAGTGCCCGGGAAAGTCAGCTTGGTTGTGCTTTGTGGCGCTGACCGCGTGACAGATGCAGGCAGCCTTGACGATTTCTACCGGTGTGACTTGGAAACGGTCTGGCAGATTGAAATGAGGGGCAGTTTCCAATCATGGACAAGGGTCAAATTGCAAAGCATTGGCCTTGCTTATGACCAACCTTCAGAATTGAGAGAATTCGATCGTTTGATGAAGCCGCTGTTGGAGCAGGGCCGTGCGGATCTCTTGCAGATCAGTGCATGGTTCGAGGCTTTAGACTTGAACGCTGCGAGCACAATCCGTGAAGCGCAGCGTATAATGCTTGGTCGGTATCAGGCTTTTCAGCTTCCAAAGTTTAGTAAGTTCCAACTGGGACGCACGAGGGTCTCCTTGGGCCCATACATCGAAAAAGCACACGCTTTCTTTACATATGCGCTATTTCTCGACAACAAGGAACGCGATAAAGCAGATAAAGCCATCAGACAGATACTATCATGCATTGACCGGCGAGAAGATACAGGACTTCCATTAGACGATGAAGATGTTCGTGGCCCGTATGAGACGAGGGAGGCCTTTCTGGAGGGGTTGAACAACTATATACAAACTGAAGACCATGATGACCGAGAAAGATTGCGACAGTGCGACTTTGTAACGATCATAGATAAGATATTGAAGTTTCGAAAAAAAGGGGAAAAAAAGGACCCAGATCCTTTCCGTAAGCTCTCAGGAAGCCCTGTGGAGATGGTATTGTACTCTCTTTGGCAGACGTTCCGGGATTTCAAGCGCGACAAACGATTTAACAATGCAGAGCTGCAACGCGTCGAGATCGCGTGTGACCACTTTAAACACGATTATGAAAGTGCAGCGGACGTATCTGACGCAACAATTGATCGCACCGATTCGGCACGACAATACTTAATGCGCCTTCTGGGAGGCGTTGACGGATTGGTCGCAGCGCGTGTGGAGGTGTCAGGCGCTGATGTGCAAAACGTGCCCGTTGCCTGCAGACTCGCCAGCGAAGAAGTTGCATGCAGCTATAGC
>Ga0209287_10000321_pt1 | contig 30534 bp, 19 predicted proteins | sample PPLLak3cmMay2015_2_FD_187255 | JGI IMG/M metagenome (GOLD analysis project Ga0209287, IMG submission 187255) | Freshwater sediment microbial communities from Prairie Pothole Lake near Jamestown, North Dakota, USA - PPLs Lake P8 Core (1) Depth... | ecosystem: Environmental > Aquatic > Freshwater... | reverse complement strand
GGTTGGGGTTACCGCTCCGGTACTCCATGTACCACCAACATTCCCCGAGAGAATTACATCACCCCCTTCACAGAAAGCTACCGCTCCACCCGCTGTAATGACCGATGCGGTGGGCGGTGGAGTAATTGTAACTACGATATGATTCGATGTCAAACTTCCGCAGCTGCTCGTGTAGGTCACAAAGTAGTCGCCCGCTGTAGTTACAGTGATGGTTGGGGTTACCGCTCCGGTACTCCAAGTTCCGCCAACATTGCCTGAAAGGATCACATTTCCACCAGTACAAAAAGTTGTTGCACTACCAGCTGAAATAGTTGGTACTGTTGTTGGGCAGATAGTTACTGTATGTGTAGCTGTTGTAGGCCCATTAGTCCCTGCCGCACTAGCTGTGATTGTAGTGGTACCACTCCATCCAGCAGCGTAGGTAACCTCACCTGTACTAGCTACAATGCTGTTTCCTGAAAAAGCAGCGGTTGTAGCATCCAATGAATAAGTAATACCTGTTGTATTGTCTGCTGTGGCCGTATAGGTTACTGTTCCTGCTCCTTGGTAACGAGATGAAGTTGCTCCAAGAGTAAAAACTGGTGTTCCTACATCACCGCATCCAGCAGGTATAGTCACAGTTATTGCCGAGGTGTTGATTGCCCCAGCAGTAGTAAGAGCTCTACCAAAAATTGTAGAACTGCCTGATAAAGTAATTGCGCCATTAGAAACTAGGGTGCCTCTGAAAACAGAGCTGTTCGCTAACGTGAAATCTCCATTTACTTGCCAATACACATTGCATAATGATGCTGATCCAATCAGAATAACATTTGAGGATATAGTACCAATCGATAAAGCACCATTTACCTTAATGATAAATATTGCATTTGCATCACCACCTCCATCTAGAGTTAAATTACCATTTAATGCCGCAGCTCCAATTGTGTAGTATTCGCCGGGAGAAATGGTCTGATTTTCAAAGGGTGTTCCTAAAACAACCCCGCCGACTCCAAAACTTCCATAAGCAGTACTTACGTCTGCTGCTGCCTGTGTTAGAGCAGGATCTGCCACGGCATAAATGGTTCCAATTACTGAGCCAGAACCAGGAAATCCGACTGGAGATGTATCAAAACTACCAATGTCGCCTGTTATGTTGGACGTTCCACCATTGGTGAGTGCGCCAGCTTTGGTAAATAACGCAAAGTTGGCTGTTGTGCCTAAAGTAGGCACTTGCCCGAAATTCACATTTGGTATTAAAAACAGCATAACTGCTATTAATACATTGAGTAGATTTTTCTTCATATTATTTTTTATTGAAGTGTTAGATGTTTTTTTCATTCAGATAACATCTCTAATCCGTAGGAATTTTCTACTGTAGTAGTTATGAATACAATATTTTTAATTACAGAGTCAAATTTTTAATGAAATATTAAAGTGTTACAAAGGTCGATGCAGCAATCGCTTTTTTTCTTACACATCAACGGAAATTAGTTACATCATTCACACATTCGAAATAACCATTTGCGAATCCAATTGGGTGGACGCAATAAAAAAGCGGAGTTCCAATTTAGAACCTCCGCTTAATTATTTAGAAATATGGGTTTAAAACCTAGTTTTTGGGAATGATATCGATTATAACACTTCGGTTATAAAAGCGTTCCTCTGGGTATTTATTTTCAAAAGGTACTAAGTCCAGATTCTCGCCAAATCCATGTACTTCAAAGATAACGTCAGTTCGACCAGCTTTTGTCAGAGATTTTTCAATAATCTTCTTAACATCATTAGCTCTTGCCAACGATAGTTTTTGGTTATTAGTTGCATCGCCAATAACATCGGTATAACCGGATAGTATAACTCTTCCACCTTTAGGAATCTTAGGCGTTACAACTTCCGTTAGGTACTTTACATAGGTTGGGGTGACTCCTGATTCATTGAATTCATAGATTACACTATATCTCATACCTTCTTCACTTGTCGATGGGGTCCAAAGTTTCATGTGTAATGGAGCTTCCTTTGTAATCGTACCACCATTCTTCTTTTTACCAATCATTTTCACATTGAAATTTCCTTCAAGTCTTTTTCCCAAAATGTTTTTCCCTGGGATACTCTTGCTTTCATCAGCGTAAGGCCCTTGTTCTTGGACTACACCATTTTCATCCTTTAGTTCTAATAACCATGATGAGAATACTTCTGTTGCACCTACAACATTAAAAGTAACATAGCTATCAACTGGTGCTTGCTGTACAACATTGATATCAACTGGTTTAAGATAAACATTTGGACCTGTCTGATACTCCATCAGTATTTCTGGTGATTGGCTCCAAATAGATACTCTGCGGTCTTCCTCATTGAGGAGAGCAAGTTCGAGCGTGCCTCCTTCTTGTTTCGATTCGATTCTAGGTCTTTTCCGACTTTCAATACTAATTCTCTTAGGATTTATTCCAAAAACGCTAACAAGGTATTTTTTGATTGATTCGGCCATTAACTTTGCATCTTTATTGCCTTGCAATGATGCGCCTGTTAACCGAACTTTTGTCATTGGAAATTTTCCCATACGTTCGCCAAGGATATTAATGACATTATAATAAGCCGTCATCTCTCTATCTGAACGACCCGATAATTTCTTAGGAGTAAACACCTCTAATCGGTCCTCTTTAAAATCCTTAACCTGATCTTTTTTCAGTAAAACATAACGATCGGGTATTTCTGTTGATCCTAGATCAAAGAAAACATAATTACGAATAGGGAATGTTTCCCTTACCCTGCGTTCAACTGGAATATTTGCAGGAGAGTAAATAGAAAATTGAACATCGGTTAATACGGCACCACCAACGAGAGGAGCAGTTGTAACTATTACCTCAGCTGGTTTAGTTACTACTTTACCACGACCGAATTTTATTGTAGCACCAACTCTCAATGTGGTCATTGTCCACGTTTCTATTGAACGAGGATCCTGTCCAAGGTAAGGTTGAAATGATATGAAGGGAGAAAGTACCCATTGTGTCAACTTTTTCTGAGAGGAGATTGGAATATCGTACCCGGCTCCGACTTGCATCCCAAAGAGCGTTTTGTTCATACTGCTAAAATCTCCTTTAACATCTGGGGTAGCCGCTTGCCCTGGTACATCTGGATTTAACCCAAGTTTATAGGTAAATGATTTCGATAAATTAAAAGCCAGACGTGGTCCAAGGTATAAGTAAAAATTTGATTTAAAGGGAGCGAAGCGCAAACTTGGCTCAACAGTTAAATAGGTAATCTTAGCGTCTAAATCCGCTGGGCAGTTACAAGGAGTAGTAATCTCATAGAAACTACCTTTGCGGTTATCGTAGCCTGCCTGTAGCATTATACCCCATCTAGAATCAGGGTGATGAAATTCTACAAGCGGTGCAAGATAAAGTCCCACCCCTTTGCCATCATGAAAAACAGCAGGAGCGGTTAGATCTGAGTTCAATTTTTGAGTGGATCCACCATAGTAGTTAAAATTAGCACCACCAGCTACACCAAACCACCAAGATGGTTTAGTTATTGAATCCTGTTGTGCCATAAGGGGCACTTGAATAGCGGTCATAAACAATGCGCTTAGAATAAGGCTTTTTACGACCAGGCTAAAAGGGGATCGCACCACGTGCGACCCCTTTATTAAATTTGAATTAGCTTTCATATGTTTTTGTTTTATGGCTTGCTGATTATATTCGTACTGGTCATTGTTACTGAGCCATTTCGTGCTAACATTCGACCCTCGGCCTGTGAATAAGCATTCATCGTAATGGTTGTTAAGGCCAAAATGTTTCCTTTAAATGAAGTGTAATCACCTATGGTAACTGAACTACCCACCTGCCAAAAAACGTTTTTGGCCTGAGCACTTCCGGCTAAAATTACATTACCACCTGCTGGTGATGGGTAGGGACTTCCTCCAACTGTAGTGAAATCAGACGCAATCTGGAATATCCAAATAGCATTCTCATCACCCTGAGCGTCGAGAGTCAAATTGCCTGATTGAATTAACAATGTAGATGTAGATTTATAGATACCCGGGGCTAGTGTTGTTCCACCTAAATCTCCGGCTACAGTTGCTGGTGCAGGAGATGTAGCTCCTTCTGCAAAAAGATATGCTGCAACCAAATCATCTTTCGCCTGTATTAGCATTGCAGGCACACCTGGAGGAGCAATATCATCAGCAGCATACATAGCACCATTTACAATTATTGCAGGAGGGAATCCGACAATAGAAGAACGAACACCAGGGTAAATACCAACATCCAAGTTATGAATTTCGCTAAAACCTGCATCATTGCTAACACCTACTCCAGCAATAATTCCGAATCGAGCTACTGAATTAAGATCAACTACTAGTGGTCCTAATGGTAAAACAGTACTAAAGCTCCATTCATAATCATTGGCTAGCGGAGTGCCGGTCGGATTCATTGCTCCAGTTGTAACCGTAGCGGTATATGTAACCCCAGATATAAGATCTGCATTTGGTGTAAATGTAGCAGTTGTACCAGAGTAGTTTACTACACCTATAACGGGTGTTGCTCCATTCATTAAGGTAAAAGTCGATGTAGTTAATGTTGCAGCATTCATTGCCTCACTAAAATTCGCGCTGATAACTTTATTTCGAGCCACTCCGGTGGCCAAATTTAGTGGATCAGTAGAAATTATTGTTGGTGTTACAATCGTACCTGTAGTAAATGACCATTCATAATCATCCTTCATAAATGTACCTGATACATTCTTAACTTCGTTTGTAATTGTTGCAGTATACAAGGTGTTTGAAATCAGATTAGTCGTAGATTTAAAGGAGGCTGTTGAACCAGAATACGTAACAGTTCCTGGAATAGATGTAGCACCTTGTTTTAAAGTAAATGTTGTTGAAGTAAATGTTGTAGGATTCATTGGCACACTAAAAGTTGCTTTTACCACCTTTGTTAGAAATACATCGGTTGCATTATCTGTTGGGTCGGTAGAGATAACTGTTGGTGACAAAGTCGTACCAGTAGAAAAGGTCCAAACATAATCAGCCTGGAGTGCATTGCCGCTTATATCCTTAACCGATGATAAAATCGTAGCAGTATATGTTGTACTAGCTGCTAGTAGGTTGCTTGGATTAAAGCTCATTGTATAAGTGTCTCCATCGTACGTTAATGCGCCTTGAAGAATCATTGCAGAGCTGCCAATGGCTCCTTTTAAACCAATAGATACTTGGCTTACCTTTTTTTTAGCTCCGTCATCCAAAGAGAAAGATTCCGGGGTGATAGTTAAAGGATTCATCGCCTCATTGAAGGTTGCCGTAATTATCTTGTCAAGCGGCACACCCGTTGCATTACTTGCGGGACTTGTTGATAAAACAGCAGGGCAATCACTAACGACTCCAACGAAATCATCTTCCTTGCAACCCGCTATTAAAACTACCGCAAATATTGCTAGTGTTGTTAATAGTTTTCTTGTTTTCATAAAATTAAAATTTGTGGTTTATTATTTAAACTCAATTAAAAGATGCGACCCCCTTGGAGTCGCTCCTTTCAGTTTTTTATACCATATTTATAATGGCGTTGTAATAATATTCTTGTCAAGAATGACTGCAGTCTGAGCTAAGGCTCTTCCATTGAAGGTTGCATTAGTTTGGAAAGTAATACTAGTCATCCCCAGAATAACACCTTCAAAGTGAGAGTCTGATGCAAAATTTGCCTGACCAGCCACCTGCCAAAAAATATTACTCGCTTTAGCGGTTCCGCCTAGGGTAACGTTTACAGCTGAACTCATTATTAAGCCCCCTCCAATCTGGAAGATCCATACATCAGTTGCGCTACCCGAAATGGTAATATCCGTAGGTATTGTAACCGTTCCTGCCCATTTGTAGAGCCCTGGTGCAAGAGTTCTTCCACCAATATTTCCTGTGCCCAATTCCAAGAAATCAGGGGTTGGACGTCCAGCAGCATCGTTATAAGCAGTAATCATATTGTTAACGGCTGTTGTCAGGTTAATAGGAGTTGGAGGATCCATGGTAGCTGCATAAATGTTTCCATGGACTTGTGGGTCGGTCGCATGGTCGCCTGCAAGCGTATTAACAAATCCTGTGATAAAGGATGTGGCGGCAGGGCTTAATGCTATGTCGCCAGTAATATCGGATGTTGGGATATTCGTAATAGTTGTTTTAGCAAGAATTACATAATTACCTGCAGTTCCAAGTTCTACTTTTGCCAGAACTGACGAGGAACCACCAGTTGTGAAGCTCCATTCCGTTTTAGATGCAAGCGCATTACCCGCTAAGTCTTTTGCCCCAGTAGATATCTTTGCAGTATAAATAGTAGCAACTGCCAACACATTTGACGGTGTGAATGTTGCCGTTGTTCTGTCCAAATTTAATTCGACAGTGCCAGTAACTGCTGTTTCCCCCTGCTTTAGGGTAAACGTTAAATCCGTTATAGTTGATGGATCCATTGCCTCACTGAAAGTAATTGCAACTACCTTGTTACGCGCAACACCAGTGGCGTTGCTTAGTGGGTCTATTGAATTCACCATGGGCAGCATAGTATCAGGAGCATCACCGGTGGTAAAACTGAAGGTGTGGTTACTGATCAGTGCATTGCCTGCTAAATCCTTTACTGCAGTGGATACAGTGGCAGTATAAATTTTATTTGGTTCTAAGTTGACAGTAGGAGTGAAGGTAGCTGTTGAACTTGTATTGGTTACAGTACCCGAAATGGAGGTTGAGCCTTGTTTTAAGGTAAAGGTTAGAACGTTAATAGTGAGTGGATCCATTGGTTCGCTAAATGTAACCACTACTAGATGGTTGAGGGAAACTCCAATTGCGCTGTTTACAGGGTTGGTTAGCGTCACTGTTGGTGGAGCTAAATCCGATAGCTGACTAGTAGTAAAGGTCCAAGCATAGTTCTTTTCCAAAGATTCCCCGGAGACACTTTTTGCGCCAGTAGTAATTGTTGCAGTGTAAATTGAGTTTGGGCTCAAATTTTCTGACGGAGTAAACGTGGCCATTTTGCCAGTTAATTCTACCGTTCCTAAAACAACCTCTGTTCCTTTCTTTAAAGTAAAGTTTGTGGACGTGATCGTTGAAGGGTTCATATCCAAAGTAAAAGTTGCTGAAATTTTACTGTTAATGGATATCGATGTGGCTTCATTTATTGGATCAGTTGAAGCCACAGCTGGGCGTATTCCGGGTAAATCATCTTTTTTACAGCCGGAAATAAATACAACCAATAGCATTGCTATGATTGGGATTACATTTTTAAGTTTCATTTTAGTTCGTTTTATATTGTGAATGAAAAAATTATTGTACAAAGGTGACCCCCTATATCACTTTCAGTGTTACATAACTTAGGATAAGAGTTACATCATTCACAGATATTCAAACCTGATGAACTTTTATATTGGCGTGTTAAGTGAAAGAATATGTACATTCAAGAGGGATAAAAAAAGCAGAGATCCAATTTAGGACCTCTGCTTAATTGAGTAGAAATAAGAGTGTAAAACCTACTCTTTGGGAATAATATCGATCATAACACTACGGTTATAAAAACGTTCCTCCGGATACGTATTACCAAATGGTGAGAAGTCAAGGTTTTCTCCGAATCCGTACACTTCAAATTTAACATCGGTTCGGCCAGCTTTCGTAAGGGCTTTGTCAATAATGACTTTGACATCATAAGCTCTAGCCAATGACAATCTCTGGTTATTACCTGCATCTCCAATAATATCGGTATAGCCTGATATAATAACCTTACCACCTTTAGGAATCGTTGGTGTTACAACTTCAGCAAGGTACTTTTCGTAGGTAGCAATAGCATCCGATGAATTGAATTCGTAGATTATGGTGTATCTCAACCCCATTTCTCTTTCAGATTGTTTCCAAAGTACCATGTGTAAAGGAGCCTCCCTTACTACCGTCTTGCCGTTCTTCGTTTGACCTATCATGGTCACATTAAAGTTGCCTTTGGTTCTGATATCCAATATGGTTTTTCCAGGGATATGTACTTTCTCCTGCGTATAAGGTCCGTATTTTTGTACTACACCTAATGAATCCTTAATTTCTAAAGACCATGACGAGAACGCTTCAGTTGCTCCATCAACGTTGAACGTAACATAGCTATCAATTGGTGCTTCCTGCACGGCATTGAATTCAATCGCTTTTAGAGGGGTGTTCGGACCGGTCTGGTACTCCATCAATATTTCTGGAGATTCGCTCACAATAGATACTCTATGGTCGCCCTCACGAAGGAGTTTAAGCTCAAGTGTGCCACCAACCTGTTCAGATGGAATTCTAGGTTTAACCCGACCTTCGGTATTGATCCTCTTAGGGTCAATTAAGAAAACATCAACTAAGTATTTCTTGACTGATTCTGCCATTGCTACACCTTCTTTAACACCTTCCATCGATGATCCCGTTAATCTAATAACGGTCGAAGGGAATCTGCCCATGCGGTCACCAAGAATGTTCAATAAATTATAGTATACTACCATTTCTCTATCTGATCGACCGGATAGTCTCTTAGGTGTAAATACTTCAAGTCGATCTTCCCTAAAGTCCTTAGTTTGATCTTTTGTAAGTAATACGTAACGATCGGGTATCTCAGATGAACCTAAATCGAAGAATACGTAGTTACGAATAGGGAATGTTTCCCTTACCCTACGCTCAGCTGGAACATTGGCAGGTGAGTTAATGTAAAATACAACCTCAGGTTCAACGAAAGCAGTAACTACAGCTGCAAGAGGTAATATTGTTTCCTTTGGCGGTTTTGCAATTTTTTCACCACGCCCAAATTTGATTGTTGCACCAACCCTTAAAGTGGTCAATGTCCATGTTTCTATTGAACGTGGATCCTGTCCAAAATAGGGTTGAAATGAGATAAAAGGTGAAAGTACCCATTGCGTTTGTTTTTTCTGCGATGAGATTGGGATATCATACCCAGCTCCAATTTGCATTGAGAAGATGGTTTTGTTTGTACTACTAAAATCACCCCTTACATCAGGGTTGACAGCTTGATCGGGATAAAGAGGATTAGCTCCCTGCTTGTATGTGAATGAATTCGCTAAATTGAAAGCAAAACGTGGACCAGCATACAAATAGAAATTTGATTTGAATGGGGCTAAGCGCAAGCTCGGTTCAATTGTAAGATAAGTAACTTTAGCATCTAAATCAGCAGGACAATTACAAGGGGTAACAATCTTATCAAATTTACCTTTCCGATTGTCGAATCCTGCCTGAAGCATTATACCCCATCTTGAATCAGGGCGATGAAACTCCATAAGGGGCGCAATATAAAGTCCTATACCATTACCATGATGAAAACCAGCAGGAACGGTCAGATCTTCGTTCAACTTTTGTGTGGTGCCTTGATAAAAATTAATATTTGCACCAGCTGCTACGCCAAACCACCAAGAGGGTTTTGTAATAGAATCCTCCTGCACCTGTGCCTCCACCTGCGCCTTAAGAGGGGCTTGAATACCTGTCAAAATCAAAGCGCTAACAATAAGGCTTTTTACGACCAGGCTATAAGGGGATCGCGCTTGGCGCGATCCCTTTCTTAAATTAGTATTCGCTTTCATGTTTTATATTGTTTTAAGGCTTAGTGATGATGTTTGTACTGGTTAATGTTACAGCAGCATTCTGGGTAAGCATTCTGCCTTGTGCCCTTGCATATGCATTCATCGTTATGGATGTTAATGCCAATATGTTTCCTTTAAATGAGGTGTAGTCACCAATAATTGCTGAGCTACCAACCTGCCAATAGACATTCTTTGCCTGAGCACCACCACTAAGTATAACATTTCCACCTGCTGGCGATGGGTATGGAGATCCGCCTATGGTAGTAAAGTCAGATGCTATCTGGAAAATCCATGTAGCATTCACATCACCCTGAGCATCAAGGGTCAAATCACCTGATTGTATTAATAGGGTTGATGCTGACTTGTAGATACCTGGGTAAAGGGTTGTACCGCCCTGATCGCCTGCTACTATGGCTGGTGCTGGGGAAGTTGCTCCTTCGGCAAAAAGATATGCAGCAACCAAATCAAGTTTAGCCTGATTAAGCATAGCATTTACTCCTGGAGGTGCAATATCATCGGCTGCATAGAAGGCACCATTAAATATTAAGCCAGGACCGCCATCAACATCAAAGAATCCAGTTATCGAAGAGCGGAAACCAGGGTATATTCCTATATCCAAATCATGAATTTCACTAGCACCTGCAGCGTTGGTGACTCCAACACCTGAAATAATCCCAAAACGAGCAACTGAATTAAGATCAGGTGCAATTGGACCCTTATGGGGAACGGTATTAAATGTCCACACATAGTTACTTGCAAGTGGTGTACCAGCCAAATTCTTGGCTCCTGTTGTAATTGTGGCCGTATAAGTGGCATCTGACAATAGAAGAGCGGTTGGTGTAAAGTAAGCGGTTGAACCGATTATCAAAATCGAGCCTCCAACTGGAGTTACCCCTTCCATTAAGGTAAAGGTCAATGTTGTTATCGTTGTATTATCCATTGCCTCGCTGAAAGTTGCGCTAATCACTTTGTTGAGTGCTACTCCTGTAGCCAGATTTACTGGGTCAGTAGATACTACTGTTGGAGGTGCTGATATCGTGGTAAATGTCCAAACAAAATTACTTGCCAACGCAGTACCTGCTAAATTTTCAGCTCCAGTTGTTATTGTAGCTGTATAGGTTTTCCCTGATAACAGATCGCTGGTAGGGGTAAATGTTGCTGTAGTTCCAGAATAATTAACAGCCCCTAAAATTGGCGTTACACCATCCATTAATGTAAAGGTAGTTGTAGTGATGGTTAAAGGGTCCATTGCTGTACTGAAATTGGCGCTAAGCACTTTATTGAGTGCCACACCTGTAGCCAAATCTATTGGATCGGTAGAGATTACCGTTGGTATTACAATAGCTCCAGTAGAAAATGTCCAAATGTAGTTGCTAGCAAGTGCTGTACCCGCTACATTCTTTGCTCCAGTTGTTAACGTAGCTGTATAGGTTTTACCTAAAGCAAGAGGATTTGTTGGAGTAAAAGTTGCAGTTGTACCTGAGTAGTTAACTGCCCCAGGGATTGTTGTTGCTCCGTCCTTCAAGGTGAAGGTCGATGTAGTGATTGTTAACGGATCCATTGCCATGCTGAAATTAGCGCTGAGCATTTTATTGAGCGCTACGTTTGTAGCAAGATTTAATGGATCAACAGAAATTACCGTTGGAATTATAACGGCTCCGGTAGAAAATGTCCATATATAATTGCTTCCAATTGGTGTTCCTACTGAATTTTTTACTCCAGTGGTTATGGTCGCTGTATAGGTTTTACCTAAAACAAGAGGATTTGTTGGAGTGAAGGATGCGGTTGTACCTGAATAGCTAACTGCTCCTGGGATTGTAGTTGTTCCATCTAACAGGGTAAAGGTAGATGTGGTAATTGTTAACGGATCCATTGCCATGCTAAAATTGGCGCTGATCACTTTATTAAGCGCTACACCTATTGCAAGGTTTAATGGATCAGTAGAAATTACCGTAGGGGCTATAATGGTACCCGTGGAGAATGTCCACTCATAGTTAACCTGTAATGCATTGCCTGTTAAATCCTTAACAGTTGTTGCGATCATGCAAGTATAGGTGAAGTTTGGTGAAAGGGTGCTAGTAGGCGTAAAAGTTGCTGTAGCACCTGATACTGTAACTGTTCCTTCAACTAGCGCGCTAACGCTTAAAGGAGCAGATTCCTTAACGCCCGCTTCAGGGCTTTTCTTTTTCGCAACACCATCTACTGTAAAAGATGATGGAGTGATAGTTAAAGGGTTCATCGCTTCATTGAAGGTCGCAGTAATTATCTGGTTGAGGGGTACGTTGGAAGCCAAATTTGTGGGATTTGTTGAGATCACAAGTGGGCATACTCCAATTATTTCCACATTATCATCCTTACAGCCACCTATAAACGCTACAAGTAGCGATAAGGCTGCGATTGTGGCCAACCATAATCTTTTTCTTTTTGTTTTCATAATATTTTTTTTAAGAGGTGTCATTTGAACGAACTGAAAAGAGGCTGCCACTTAGGGCAGCTTCTTTCAAGATTTTAGTTTTAAATTATAACGGTTTTGTTATTGCATTTGCGTCAAGAATAACTGCGGTTTGTGCTAAGGCTCTACCATTCATAGATGCGCTTGTTTGGAAAGTAATACCTGTCATCGAAAGTATAATTCCTTCGAAGTGTGAGGTAGTTCCAAAGGTTGCTTGACCGGCTACCTGCCAGAAAATATTCTTTGGTTGTGCACCACCAATCAAGGTAACATGTACAGCAGAACTCATTTCAAGGTTTCCGGCAATCTGGAATATCCAAACATCGTTAGCACCACCTGAAATAGTAACATCCGATGGTATTGTAACTGTGTTTGTCCATTTGTAAAGACCAGGTATAAGCGTTTTGCCACCAATGTTTCCAGTTCCAAGTTCCAAGAAATCTGGGGTTGGACGACCAGCTGCATCATTGTATGCCGTAATCATGTTTTCGACTGCTGTCGTAAGGTTAATACCTGTTGGAGCGGCCATGTCGGCTGCATAAATTTTCCCAGTTATTTGAACTGAGGTAGCATAACCAGTTGCATTTGTTAATGCAAAACCAGTGATATATGATGTTGCAGCAGGACTTAATCCTATGTCGCCGGTTATAGCAGAGGTAGAAATGTTATTGATAGCTGTTTTAGCTAGAATTACATAATCGCCTGCTGCACCAAGACTAACTGGTGATAAAAGCGATATCGTACCAGTGGTTGTGAAGCTCCACTCAGTATTCGATGCAATTGCGTTACCTGCTAAATCCTTTGCTCCAGTAGTTATTTTAGCAGTATAAACACTTCCAGCTGCTAAAATATCAGTTGGTGTGAATGTTGCTGTTACTCCTGAGTAAGCTACTATACCAGGTACTACAATAGCACCTTTCTTTAAGGTAAATGTTGAGGTGTTTACTGTTAAAGGATCCATTGCTTCACTGAAGGTTAAAGCAACTACCTTCTCACGAGCTACATTCGTAGCGTTGTTGAGAGGATCGGTTAAGGTTACAGTTGGTAATATAGCATCAATCGTACTACCTGTAGTGAAGCTAATAACTGAATTACTAGCTAATGCATTACCAGCTAAATCCTTTACTCCTATTGTAACTGTTGCTGTATATACTTTATTGAGTTCTAGATTAGCAGCAGGAGTGAAAGTTGCTATTACACCTGTGTAGGTTACAGAACCTAATATGGCGGTTGTTCCTTGTTTTAGGGTAAATGTTGTAGTCGTAATGGTTAAAGGGTTCATTACCTCACTAAAAGTGATAAGGACTTTATGATTAAGAACCACTCCCGTAGCATTGTTCGATGGGTCGGTTAAGGTTATGGTAGGCGCTGTTGCATCAAGAGCGGCACCAGTAGTAAAGCTTAACGAATAGCTATTAGCCAAAGCATTCCCTGCTAAATCTTTAACCCCAGTCGAAATTGTGGCTGTATATACTTTGTTGGGCAATAGGTTGCTTGCTGGAGTAAAGGTGGCAATCCTTCCTGTGTAGGTTACTGCACCCGCAACGTTGGATGTTCCTTGTTTTACGTTAAACGTTGAAGTAGTAATTGTTAACGGATCCATCGACTCGCTAAAAGTAATAGCGACCAAATGGTTGAGATTTACACCCGTTGCATTATTGACTGGACTCGTTAAAGTTACTGTGGGTAAAGTTATATCTGGGGTTACTCCAGTAGTGAAGCTCCAAACATAATCTTCTGCCAAGGATTTGCCAGAGTCATCTTTAGCAGCTGTAGTAATAGTTCCTGTGTAAGTTGTACTTGGAGCCATATCTTCTGCTGGAGTAAAGATGGCTGTCATACCTATATACTCTACTGCGCCTAAAACAACATCATTACCCTTCTTTAAAGTAAAACTTTCGGATGTGATTGTAGAAGGGTCCATTATCACAGTGAAGGTTGCTGAAATTTTACTATTTGTAGTTGTATTCGTGGCCTCATTTATTGGATCTGTAGAGGTCACATTAGGACGTACACCGCCGGTAATATCATCATCTTTTTTACAACCGGTTATTAATACAATCAATAGCATCGCTATGATTGCGAACACATTTTTTAGTTTCATCTTATTTTATTTTATTATTGTGAATTAATATCACGAAACAAAGATGAGTACTTCCATGCCTTTATGTGTTACATAACTTTTTAAATAAGTTATATAATTCACACATTCTAAATAAATTACGAAATTCAAATATTTGATTAATAGATTGAACTATTACTTATTGAACTGCTCGAAAGAAGAATTCAAGAAATAATTACAGGCAGGGTTTTCAGCTTTAATGCTGCAATGAGGAAGCAGAAATAGTAAAAGGAACAAAATATCAATTAAAGGTCATTAAGCTAATGCGAATCTATCTATCGGAGCATTATTAGGAGACACTATACTGATACTTTTTCAAACCAATAGCTTCTTCGTATGCCCTAATAAACCTACGCCGAAGGGTTAAATAATCTTCTGTTTCGAAATAATTACAGACCTCCTCGGGAGAGGCGTTAATATCTTCGAAGCGGTTAAATAGAGAAAGGTTACCTATTTTAGATTTAGTAAAATCAAAGCGTTTACCATCAATCCGATTGTAAAAATGCCAACCTTTCTTCAGTGGCTTTGGAGTTTTCAGAATCTCGCCCCCAAAAATATCGTATAGCATCAGCGATGTTACGCTATCCTGATCAACAGTTGGATTACTGGGTTTCCATTTCGGATTGAAATCTAATGCCCAACATTTTTTAAGTGCCTTTAGCACTACTGCTTTATTAAACATAGTACTTCGATTAATGGATTGTTCGATCTTTAATTGATAGCTATTGTTCATTGAATCATTGATTAGTTTTGAATTGAATTTCATAGTAAAATTGGATATTATATATTGACGGTGTGTTATATAACTTTTGAAAAAAATTACATAATTCACATGTCTATTATTTAACTACTAAACTGTTAACTGGGTTTGAATTCAATAATTCATTAAAGATTTATGATTCACATCAATGGAACTGAAAATATGTTATTGAGATTGAAGCAACTTGCACTACGAGCAAGTTATTAGTAATAACGAATCATTGTCGTTTACTTATGGTTGATAAAACGCTGACAGTCAGGTTAACCACCTTGATTGACCTTTCAGAGTCGGAAGACCTGAAAGCGTCAATTGCAAAATCATTAAGTAAACGACATTGAATAACGAATTTAAATTTCGGGTCATTATTAACAGAGAAAAAAATCTAAATTCAATAGATCGCAGCGATGCTGCTTTTTAAAGTCGCATAGCGATGACCTATTTGTAGGAATTTTGATTAACCCGCCTTATTGACTTAGCGGTCCAGCAGTTGTCAGGCAACGAAGTCAATAATTCGGGTAAACCCGAAAATCAAGCCCCGTTAGGTCTGCCTGCCGCCTGCCTGCCGGTAGGCAGGGTAGGGTAGGCAGGGGTGACCTATTATATTATGTAACCTAAGTTGCTACTTATATGGGATTTGGTTTAAAAAAGGATTAACGATTGATGATTAACGATTTACTATTTATGAAATAAAAATCATATATCGAAGAATATTAACGCTTTAAGATGTGTTTTCATTTCTTCTAAAATCAAAAACCGAGCGTTATTTGCGAGCTCGCCGAAGGCAATCGTTAATCCTTGTTCTAAAATCTAATTATTTCTATAACTAGCAACTTGAGTTATGTAGTAATATTAAGTGTTTCATGAATTATATAATATTTTAGTCGGTCAGTAGTGATTTCGGGTATAAGGAAGTTAAAAACACCACTTATTTTAAGGTAAGGGGTGCTAGTATAAATAGCTGTAAAATCTTTTTTCTTTAGAATGACGCTTATCAATCTTATTGGTCCAGCAGAGTATATAGCTCTTTCAGGTCAGGGGATAGGATGACTTCCGTTCTACGATTGCTTGCACGACCAAGGGTTGTTTCATTGGTTTTTATGGGATGGTATGCACCTCGTCCCGATGCTGTTATGCGATTAGAATCAAAGTCATAGTCCTTCGTTAAAATACGCACTATGGATGTTGCTCTTGCCGTGCTGAGATCCCAATTATCCTCATACTGTTTTGTTTTAATGGGAATCTTATCGGTATGCCCTTCAATCATCACCGTGATGCCTTTTGTCGTATTCAGCACCTTTGCAAGTGATTTGAGGGCTTCTTTTCCTTTGGCATCAACCACATCGCTGCCCGATTTGAATAGTAGTTTTTCTTCGAGCGAAACGTAAACGTTCCCGTCCTTAATGTAAATATTCAGCTCATCGGTGTTATAATTCATCAACGCATCGGTTATTGAATTCTTAAGATTTGTCATTTTATCCTTTTGCGATTGAATCATACCCTGAAGGTTTCTCAACCGTTTTGCCTGTTCGGCTATTGTCATTTTCGATTCGGAAGAGAGAGCCTTTAGGTCATTTTGAACCAAATCAAGCTCATTTTGCAGCGATGTTTTTTGATCGCTGAGGGTTTTTAGCTGTGCATTACACTCGACGAGTTGTCCGTGTGTTTTGGCATTATCCTTTTCGAGGATATCAATTCTGGGGTCAGTAGCGATTACATGTCGAGTTGGTTCGCATGAAGTAAATATCAAACCAAAAATCAATGATATGTAAGTAAGTAATAAGAATGATTTTTTCATAACGTATGGTTTAAGTAGTTAATAACTCCAAAAGTTTGAATGAGAATTAAATAAGGTCAGTTAGGTGTGAGAATGCTTAGTCTATCGCTATTTAGTAACGCCTTTATACATGTATTATGTTTTGGAAGGGTGGAAGACTGGAACTGGAGCGTAGCGAAACTCGACGAAGTCAATATTGGAATTACTTCTAACTTTTTTCATCCCTAGTCTAACAACGGGCAATCAACATTCCATTTTTCCAACATTCCATTTTTACCAACAAAGCAAAATGCAGGTAACATAGCATTTAAATTGTTTCATACCTCGAACTCACATTAAGTAAGAAATCCTACATCATCTCCATGTACCATTTCAACGTTTTCTCCAGCTCCTGATTCTTAAAAATTGTAGCGATAGCTTTTTGTAATCTTAGCGGAGCTGTTTCGCTTTTAACGATATAGTCAAAAGCCTTATGTTTCATGCAATTTACAGCAACTTCTATTTTATCCTGAGAGGAGAGAATAATAACTGATACCTGAAAATTTTCTTTCTTTATTAAATCGAGTGTTTGTAAACCATTGATAGCGCTTTCATCGACCCCATTGAGATGGTAATCTAAAACTACGATATCGGGATTTAGGGACATATTTTCGAGGCACAATTCACCTGTTGCGAATGTCTTTATTTCATACTGATTGTTCTCCGAGAATTCAATCTCCAAAAACTTTAAATAGAGTGCATCGTCATCAACAAGAAAGATTAGCTTTTTTTCTAGTGTCATAGGTTGTTCTTTTAATCAAATTGTACTCAACCTGTAACTCTTCACAGGCTTGTGAGCAAATATTACCAATTTGTAAAATCATGTCTGTAATTCCATCGGACTGTTTCTGAGTGCTTGCATATTCCTGAACCTTTTTAGCCATGTTCTCGAAATCGGGATTAATCCCCATGATTGAAAAAGAGGGTATCATTTTATGCACGGCGGAGTACAATGAATTCCAGTCCTTATTCTGCATACCCAGATTCATTGCGCTAATTAGCTGTGGAGTTTGCTCTAAATAAAGCGAAATCATCTCCATCATCAATTGAGGATTTGATTTTGTTCGGTGAATTAGGTAATCTAAATCGATGCACTTCACCTTTTTGTATTCACCATTATCGATCCCTAAAGGTTCACTATACTTTTGCGGAATGGGCTTCTTAACTAACGCAACAATTTTGCTGTATAGTAATCTTTCGTCAACCGGTTTTGCGATGTAATCGTTCATGCCAACGGCTTTGCATTTTGCCAAATCAACAGTGGTTACATCGGCGGTTAATGCGATGATTGGTATTTTAGAATTCATCTTCTTTCGAATAAATTCTGTGGCTTCAAACCCATTCATTTCAGGCATCTGTAAATCCATCAGAATTATATCGTACGATTTGGCTTGCAGCTTCTCGATGGCGATTTTTCCGTTGTTGGCAATATCGCGTTCGAATCCAAAATCGTCCAGCAGCGTTTTCATCAGCAGTTGATTAAGAGCAATGTCTTCAACTACTAACACCTTTATGTTTTTAACCTCAATATCAAGTTCTTCTTCACCTGGTTCTAATTCCGCTTGAGCGTTTGTTTTCAGGAAACTTAAAGTAAAGCTAAACGTTGAACCCTCATCAACTTTACTTTTTACCACAATAGAGCCACCTTGTGCGCCCACTAATTGTTTTACAATTGCAAGTCCTAGCCCAGTACCCCCGAATAACCTTGAAGTACCACTGGTTGCCTGCTGAAAGTTTTCAAATATTTTTTCAATTTTATCATCCGATATGCCAATTCCTGTATCCTTAACCGCAAACTCAACAATGACTTTCTCTTCGTCTTCGCTCAGTAAAAGGGCGCTTACCGTTATTTTCCCCTCATTTGTAAATTTTACTGCATTACTAACAAGGTTAAGAATTATCTGGTGTAAACGCACAGGATCTCCAACTAGTACTTCAGGAATTTTGCTGTCGTATTCCTTGACCAATTCTAGATTTTTTTCTTGAATTTTAGTTTCGAAAAGATGTAGCATGGCTGAAATTGACAATGCCATTCTAAATGGAGTTTGCTCAAATACCATTTTACCAGCATCGACTTTAGCTAAATCGAGAATATCGTTTATAAGTACGATTAATGCATCGCCACTCATTTTTATGGCATGTAAATACTCCTTTTGCTTTGCTGATAAATCGGTTTTCAATAGCACCTTTGTGAATCCGATGATGGCATTCATAGGGGTGCGTATTTCGTGGCTCATATTGGATAAAAACTGTTGCTTGGCTTTTACTGCGATTTCGGCTGTTTTTGTAGCGTTCTCGGCGTTAATTTTTGCCTCCTCGGCAATTAACGTGGCGAGCTCGGCAAATACTTTCGCCTCTATCAGCTCAGTTTCAATCCTTTTTTGTTCGGTAATATCACGTGCAACAACAACTACACCCAGGACTTTTCCTTTATCATCTTTATAAACGGAGCCATTAAAGAGAACATCGGTAAGTTTACCATCTCTAATTGTGAGCGGAGAATCTGTAACGAATCCTTTTGCAAAAACCTCCTTATAAACTTCACGTGCCTTTTGGGGCTCAGTAAAATAGTTGAAGAAATCGGAACCTATTATCTTCTTGCGTGATTTTCCAATTATATTTACCGATGCATTATTCAAATCGGTAATTTTTCCCTCTAAGCTGATTGTGAATAGCGGATCAAGACTGGCCTCAATAATGCTACGAGCATAGTTTGCAATTCGAAGTTCAGCTGCACGCTTCTCTTTTTCTTTATTTTGAAAGGCAAGCTCTTTGTTTGCTATAATTAACTCAGCAGCTCGTTTCTCCTTCTCCGTATTTTGAAATACAAGCTCTGTATTAGCTATACTTAATTCAGCAGCTCGTTTTTCTTTTTCCTCATTTTGGAATGCAAGTTCCTTATTGGCGATAATTAGCTCTGCAGCCCTCTTTTCTTTTTCTTTATTTTGGAATGCAAGCTCTTTGTTGGCAATACTTAGTTCAGTAGCACGTTTTTCCTTCTCTACGTTTTGATAAAGAAGTTCTTTGTTAGCAATTATTAGCTCTGCAGCACGCTTTTCTTTCTCTTTGTTTTGGAATGCAAGCTCTTTGTTGGCGATGATTAGTTCCGCTGCACGTTTTTCCTTCTCGTCATTCTGAAAATCTAGCTCTTTATTGGCGCTTCGAAGCTCTATGTCCTTCTTTTTATCAGTTATGCCTTTAGCCAATACAACTATCCCAAGTATGTTACCTATATCATCCTTACAAACCGATCCGTTGAATAATACATCGGTTATTTTTCCGTCTTGATGTTGAAGCGTAAGCGGCGAATCAGCGATAGAGCCTTTTGCAAATACCTCCTGGCAAACCTCGTGAGCCTTTTGTGGTTCGGTAAAATAATCGAAGAGGTTAGTCCCTTTCAGCTGTTCGCTGGACATGCATGTGATGTTCGCTAACGCTTGGTTCATATCCGTGATCTTACCCTCGATACTAATCGTAACCAATGGGTCCAAACTGGCTTCAATCAAGTTTCTGGCGTATTGAGATTCATGCGCTTTAATTGTTTCCATTTTTTGACCCCTTTAGGTAAGTTTAATTATTTATATTTAAGTAGTTATTGCTGGGTTTTCAGGCTTATTTCCAATATCTTCAATGGGCCTTCGCCGTTTGTCTTTCAGTTGTTTAAAATGAGAAGGAGAGAGGCCTGTTGCTTTCTTAAACTGATTGGATAGATGCGCCACACTACTGTAATTCATCTTAAAAGCAATTTCGGTAATGTTTAACTCATCATAAATGATCAGCTCTTTTATCCGCTCAATCTTATGAGAGATAATGAATTGCTCTATTGTTGTTCCTTGCACCTCAGAAAATAGATTCGACAGATAGGTATAATCGTAATGTAGTTTGTCGCTTAAGAAATCTGAAAAATTAGTTTTTATTACCTCATCCGTATGGTGAACCATTTCAATGATAGCACTTTTTATTTTTTCGATTAATACTGATTTCTTGTCATCCATTAGTTCTAAGCCTGATGTGAGTAAAGCAGTTTTCAGACTTGCCCGCTGCTCTTCAGATATGTTCTCCATAATTTCAACCTCGCCTAAATCAACGACGATGAAATGCAATCCAAGTTTTTTCAACTCATCCTTCACCACTAGCTTACAGCGGTTGCTCACCATGTATTTGAAATATAATTTCAAAGTAGAAATAATTTAGAAACAGAGAGGGTGAAGGTATATGAATCTCAGACCTTAAACGTTACATAACTCAGATAATAAGTTACATAATTCACAGGTATCCATTAAGGTAGCTAATTTTAAAGGATGCTAAAAGGAGCGTTACTTATTAAAAGCAACGCTCCTTCTCTAACCTAAACCTAACCTAAAACCTAACCTAAAACCTAACCTATTCAACAATGGTATTTCCAGCCATTGTAATTTCACCAATTCTTGTTAAAGCACGACCATCAAGTGTTGCTCCTGTATTGAATGTGATCGACTGCATTGCTAAAAACGTTCCTTTTAGCACGGAAGTAGTTCCAAAAGTTGCTGAACTACCCACCTGCCAAAAAATATTGGATGCTAATGCACCACCACTAAGGATAACTTTGCGCCCTGATGTAGTAGTAAATGAGGATGCTATTTGTATAATGAAAATGGCTCCAGCATTACCCTTGGCATCAAAAGTTAGGTCGCCTGAAGAAATTGACAACGATGAAGTTGACTTATAAAGTCCAGGAGTTAGCGTGAGCCCTCCAATATTTCCTGATAATGTTACAATATCTGTACTTGTACGACCAGCAGCATTATTATATGCAGTGGTTAAATCTAACTTGGCCTGAGTTGCAGCGGCATCATTGATATGCAGTGTTCCGGTTATTATTCCAGGAGGAAATCCACCGATTGATGAGCCAGGACTTAACCCAAGATCACCTGTAATTGTTGTTGCTCCAGTACTAGTAATTGCGGAACCGGCAAGAATAGCAAAGTCTGATGCTCCGGCAAGAACCACTGTGGATTGAACCGTAGTTTGAACAGGAATTATTGATGGATTGCCTGAGTCTGAATCATCTTTTTTACATCCAGATATTAATACAACCGATACTAATGCAAGGGTTGATAATAATTTTATTGTTTTCATTTTTTTTGTTTTAATTGCGAATGTATTATCACAACGGTACAAAGGTGAGCACCTTTACATCCAAATGTGTTACATAACTTTATGAAATACTTACATTATTCACGTATATGTAATTGTACCTCTAAAGTGTCAACCTAATCCTGATTATTCAGAGCGTTTTTTATCCTTTTCAGTTCTATTCTTCCTTGTTTGCTCCTTTGTACTATTTCTTGGAGGGTTTACCGCATTTGATTTTCGCTCCTTTCTTGTGTTGGAGGGATTTACATTTTTTGGCTGATTTGTATTTCTTCTTTCCGAAGACTCTTTTAAATCCTTTAAGTTGGTTACTCTTGATGGAGTAATTCGCTGTTCGTTGTCATTGCGATTATTCACCTGTGGACGGTATATCTGCAATCTTCCATTTTTCAGATGCTGCCCAGGGTTGCTATTCTCCTTAACGGCAACAGGTCTTACCTTTCTTCCGGTTGCTTTTCTTACATCCTCTCTGTCAGGCCCTGAAACGTATGTCGTGTTACGATTTCGATCCTGATAGGTATTTTTAATCACTTTCGAGTTTCTGATTATTCTATCATGATCGCTCCGATTGACAAAGTAAAGGTTAATATGGGGTCGGTCTAAATCTCTGTTCCTGACGAATATCCAGTGATCATTGCGCTCATTGTACTCCCGATGAAAGGTGATGGTGATGCTCACACCGGGATGCATTGGTGCCCAACCATAGTAACCATCTGCTTGGCGCCAGTTTACCCAAGCAGGTCCCCACTCATTATCGGGAACCCAGAACCAACCATAAAAACTATCGTAATCCCAACGACCGTAGTGGAAGGGAGCCCAGCCCCAATCATAATCCGACACCCAGGTCCAGCCATAGTCGGTCAGTACCCAATGGCCAGCCGTTGAGTAGGGAATAAAATCAGAACCACCATCGGGTATCCAAACAAACCCATATTCGGGGTAGTCAACCCATTGACCATATGGGCTAAGCTGATCGTAGAAAACCTGAAAGCTAATTTGATTTTGCTGTGCTGATAACTGTTTTGTGAGAGAAACAGAGAATATAATCAACGCAAAAATTAGTAGAGATTTAATTTTTGTCTTCATTTTAATCAGGAATTAAGTTAATTATTGTTACGAACTAGGATATAAATAGACTATCCAATGTAAAAAATAAAGGTAGGGTTGGAGATAGCATTACGAGTTACACAACTTCTGAAAAGAGTTACATCATTCACACTTTTGGTGAAAAGATTGGAACGTTTCTTTAGGCTTTAATTAATGTATTGATAATCAAATAACAATTCTTAAGTATTAAAATATATTTTTTAAATATCATAGACATTATGGACAGATACTAAATTAAAAAGAAAAAGATTCGACCGCTTTCGATGTTGAATCTATAATCCATAAAAATGCAGATATAAGGCATATCATTATTAACCGAGAAAAAATCAAATTTCAATAGGTCGCAGCGATGCTGCTTCTAGTTGAAATGTAATATCATCTATTCTACAAATAGTTCGCAGCGATGCTGCTTTTTAAAGTCGCGTAGCGACGACCTATTTGTAGTGTTTTTATTAACCCGCCTTATTGACTTAGCGATCCAGCAGTTGCCAGGCAACGAAGTCAATAATTCGGGTAAACCCGAAAATCAAGCCCTGTTAGGTCTGTCGCCTGCCTATCACCTGCCTGCCGGTAGGCAGGGTAGGCATAATGGTGCTAACATAAGAAAAATAAATAACGAACAATAGAACAACGAATTTCGAATTACGAAGTAAATCAACTACTTCGACATTCATTATTCCTTGTTCGGTGTTCAATATTCATTAAATTTATCCTTAAGTTAGCACCATTACCGGTAGGCAAGGGCGACCTATATATTAAACGTAGTAATATGAAGTATTTCATGAATTATATAATATTTTAGTCGGTCAGTAGTGATATTTTAATTATTCATTCAGGTAAGGAATGGATAGTGGGAAAATAAAATCGATTAATACGTTGTGGTGTGCTTTTGAAATATGTTCCTTAAATAATTTCATGCTTTGATGCATAGTATCTGTATATTCTTTACCAAGTTTCCATACAATTCGTTCAAGTTTTGAAAGTTCTTTTTTTATTGCTTCTTCTCTGCTGCTCTTATCTTTTGGTAACTCTCTATCAATTAGTGCTATATTTTTCTCAAACACTTTATCAACCTCCCTGTAAAATTCTTTAAGAATTGGATCACAAGCAAAAGTTGCTGTATGTGAGAGTTTAATTGCTGCATCTTTTTCGGCATCATCCAGTTTATCATCACGATTAGCTGCGAGCATTGATATATATGCAGGAAATTTAAGAAGTTCCTTTTTATCCTTTGCAGGAAGTTTTTTAAATGTTTTCATTTTCTTTATTTCTTTTATTTCTTTTGTAAATATTCAGCAGTAGTCGAATTGAACAAAAACCACTGAGACACGCCTGCCTGCCGGTAGGCAGGGAGAGCACGGAGAACCACAGAGGCAATTATAAAAAACGACTGAGTATCATAATGCAGAAGAATCTCTAACACGAAAAACATAAATATTTTCTCTCCCGATAAATCGGGACAAGTTGTGTAACTCTGTGCCCTCTCCCGATACATCGGGACGGGCTGTTTCTCCGTGGTGAATAGTTACTTTCTTTTATTTCTTTTATTGAAAGTAATCATGGGTCATCTATTTTCCTATTTATTGCTTAATAGTTAATATTCTCCTATTTCTATCGTCGATAGTAATTGAGCTGCCTATTAAATTCGATGCTTTATTTTCAGTAAACTGCACAATACTATCCTTATAGAATAAGGGCTCATTAAAGCTTATAAAGTTTCCATTTTTAAAAAAATCATCAAATCCCCATATGAACTCACCCGTTTTAACGCTTAGTTTTCCAACAAAACCAATGGTGCTAAGGTAAACATAGCCATTAACTATTATTGGTCGAACAAGATTAAAACCATAGATTGAGGTTTTCCAGATTATGTTTTTATTTTTTAGCGATATTCTTTTTGCCGTACTGCCCGAATCTCCATCAAGCGTTGAAAAAGAGTAGATGATAACAATGTCTTCACCAATTATAAATGGAAATATTTTTTGAATATTTCCTTCAGGATAAATTTCAAATAGTAATTCGTTTTTTATAATTACATCACCTTTTGGGGTAACAAGTAATCTGTTATGCTCAATGCAGAAAAATATTGTGTCTGAATTTTCGCTGTTGGTGTACTCTACTGCTAATGGGTATTCAATTTTTAAATTTAATGAAGAATCAGCAGTTCTTGTAATAATTGTTTTATTGTGTATAATGCTTCTTTTATCAACGCTTGGTTGATAACCAACAAGAATTATTAATATGCCAATAAAAAGGAGTTTCATTCGGATTTACTATTTAACTTTTAACACGATCATTAACACAGAATTTGATAAAGTTTAAACTCATGGAATTCAATTTAGTGTTTGTCTATAAAATAAATATTGCCACAGATTATTCGCTTCGCTCATGAGATCGCTTCGCTTTGTTCACAGATGTTATAATTTATATGTCTTTGATAATCTGTAGCAATTGTTAGTTTATATACCACTGATTAGTTACGGTTTTTTATTCCTTTAAGAGCCCATTAACTAATTTTATGAGTAAGTTTTTATTTATGGGTTTTGATATGTAACCATCAAAACCTGCTTCTAGAGCCTTAAATTTATCATTGCTGAGAGCGTAAGCTGTTTGGGCAATAATTGGCAGCTTTGGTCTAATCTGTTTTATAATTCTCATGGCCTCATAGCCATTCATTATGGGCATTTTAATATCCATTAACACCAATGAAATTTCAGAATGATTATTTACCTTTTCAACGGCTTCGTTCCCATTGGATGCATGTAGCAAGTTAATGTTTGTAGATGAAAGCGATTCTTTAAGATAGGTTTGGCTATTATAATCATCTTCTACTATTAGAATTGTTTCTTCTTTACAGCTATGTATTTGAATAGGTATGGTTGCTTTCTCAGAACCAACATCATTTACTACTCCTTTTACGTAAGGAATAGTAAAAGTAAAAGTTGAACCAACGCCAAGTTCTGAATTAACCCCAATGGTGCCGCCCAACTTCTCTACCAATGCTTTTGAAATTGCTAAGCCTAAACCATTTCCATCATTAGGGCAGGTAAGGGTTGCCTTCTCTTGTCTAAATCGCTGAAAAATCAGGTCATGGTGTTCTTGGGCTATGCCAACACCCGTATCTTTCACATAAAACGCTATGAAATTCTCTTTAATTTTATAACCATATTCAATTTTACCATCGATAGTGAATTTTATGGCATTATTCAACAAGTTACAAAGCACCTGTTTAATCCGGTTTCCATCAGTGTTAATTTGAATAAGATCATTTGGTCGTTCGCATGAGCAGTACAACGTCATTTTCTTAGATTCAACTTTTTTATTATATATTTCAAATAGTTCGTTCATTAAAATATTGATGTTTACCAATTCGGAGTTAATAGTTATTAGACCCGCTTCAATTTTAGATATATCTATTATGTCGCCGATAATGGTCAAGAGCTGTTGACTACTAGTATTTATTATTTGAATAAAATCTTCAAGATTTTCTTTTTTTATATTGGGTTCTAGTAGTAATTCCGAAAACCCCATAATTGCATTCATGGGGGTGCGTATTTCATGGCTCATATTAGCTAAAAATGCAGATTTAAGCTTATCCGATTCTTCAGCCTTCCCTTTTGCAATGGTTAGCTCATCGTTAATTTTTTTAATATGATCGATGCTTTCGGTTAGCTCCTCATTTATTTTAAGATAAACTTTGTTTAATTCAATAAACTCTGCGTTCTGCTTTTTAAGGTTCTGTTCACTTTCTTTAATTTTCTTTTTGTTTTGAATCCTATTATAGGCTATTCCAATTGAGTTTCCGATCTTCTCCAAAAACTCAATAGTTTCTATAGTTAACAAGCCAAAGCGCTTATCATTCAATTGTAACAGACCAATTATCTCTTTTCCTGAATAGAGCGGTATTAAAGCAACCGATTCAAACCCTTCGATATTGCATTGGTTACATTTTTCAAATTGCCTCCCTTTTTCAGTAACATCAGCGGGTAATCCGGTTGTATTATTGGAATAAAAACTACCCCCTTTTGTGAAGTAAGGCAAAGAGTTATCGGTTCTACCTGAAACTATATTACCGCACATACATTCCAGGTAGGGATTCCCTTTTTCATCGTAAATAATTTCGTCTTTAATATCTCGACGAGTTAAGTATTTTTTAGCTTGTATAAAATAATCAGGAAATCCCATTGCTTCGAAGTATGGAAATTCCTCATCTTCTTTAAATCGTATTGCAATGGCTTCCATTCTTGTGAAATTCTTTATTTCGCCAAGAATATTTTTTATTGATCGTGTCCAATTATCATAACCATTCAGGTTTGCTAAAATCTTAATGGTTAATTCCTGTTTTCGCTCTGCCTGTTTTCGTTCAGTAATATCCCTGATATTGCATTGAATCACCTTTGTTTTGTGCTCTACATAAACGTTGCTTATAAATTCTACCTGGGTTATTTTCCCATTTCGACTTTTTATTGGCATATCCTCAAAACGGATATAGCCTTTAGTTTTAAGTTCAATAAAGGCAAACTCTGATTCTTTCTTATTGCTGAAAAGTCCGATTTCCCACAGGTGTTTTCCAAGAATTTCTTCGAGTGGATAATCTATGATATTAACTATGAATGGGTTTGCATCTACAATATGTCCTGTTTCGAAATTAAGTATCAAAATGCCGTCCTTCGCCGTTTCGAACAACCTACGGTAACGTATCTCCGATTCTTTTAGCTTGTCATTAAGTAGCACATCACTGTTGTTGGATAAACTCAGGTTTTGATAATCTTCGGAAGTTTTTTCAGCTGGTTTTTTTTTCTTTGAAGAGGTATTTATCATAGCAAATTTGTATTCGTGATGAATATTCAACGGATAAAAGGTAAACGGCTATTGTTCAAATAGTAAAATTAAATGATTTAAACATTCAAATGTTATAGATTTTTTTAAAAAACTTACATAATTCACACTTTTTTGAGGTGGTTTAAGAAAAAGGTCATTTATCAATTTTCGACTCTTTGATTTTACAGCGTATCTCATCAAAAAAAGGTGTTTTTTTATCTTCAACGCATTTTGCTGCATATAGGTAAAGTGCCGCACTCCACGTTTGCCAGTTTTGCCCCATAGGCTTACCATCCTGAGCCTTCAGCCATTCGTTAAATCCAAAACTTAATTTTTCGGCATTGGTTATTTTAATGCAATGGGTTAAGGCCAATAGTTTCTCTTTTGCAAGAGAGTATCTTTTTGCTGCAACTAGAGCGGCAACGTAAAACCCACAAATAAATGGCCATATTCCTCCATTATGATACTCTCCAGGCCTGTTGTATTTTGAATATCGAGGATGCCAATCAGGATCTTCGGGATTTATATATGGAAAGAAATTAGGCGGTAAATCTAAAGCCAATTCACCTCTTTCCTTCATCGCTGAACATTCCTCCTCGATCCAAGAAACCATATCATCAGCCCTTGATGGTGATGCAATCCCTGAGAGGATTGCAAGGCTGTTGCCAAGTAAATCGAACCGTTCGCTACTGTGAATTTTGTATGACCAGAAAGCATAATACGGCTTGTGCTTTACCACAAGACCTTCATGAACATGGTGATGTATTGTACCGCCAGTAATCGTAAACCGACTCATCTCGCGATGGAACATGTCTGCTCTTTCATCCTGACCCAAAATTCTGAGATAGCTATAGACCAAGGTGTTCACAAATAAACCATAGCCAGTTACCCACTGCTCATCGCGCCAGTCGCTTGTTGGTTGCTGGGCAACTAAGTAGCGATCCGAAGGGCTTTGATACTCCATCCAGGTTAATGCCTTTGCTACAGCATCCTGAAGGAAATTATGCTCCCCCGTTTTTTTTCTAAAAATACCAACTCCAAGCAAAAATAGGGGAGTAGTATCACTTGCCCCCCGATCATCGTTGTCATGCACTAACGATGGGATATGGCCTCGCTCTGTCTGATTTTTTGCAAGAGTTTCCAGTACTCTCCGAATGCTATCCATTAACTTCCGATTATCAGAAACAGCAATACCCAAGATGGAAAACATCAAATCTCGTGTATAAGGTTCAGGGTATCCCCATCCAGCGGTTCGTGGAAGGCCATGGTATGGTCCATGAGCATTATGAAGCAGTACTTCAATGGCTGCTTTCTTCGCCTCTTCTATTTCTTGCCAGTTTTCAGTTTGCATATCTTTTGAATTTGAAAATGAAGCAATTTGATAGTTTGAAAATGAAAGAGATTGAATTGAAATTTATAAATCAATTAGTAACGTGGAATAATAATTTTCAAATTATCTCACTTTCAAATTTTCAAATTATTTTATTCCCAATTTGTCATTCATGATTTGGATAAATCGTTTGGCTACCACCCGATAATCGAAGTTTTTCACAACCCGTTCTCTTCCGGCTTTGCCCATTTTATCTCGCAATGCGGCATCGTTCATAAGAATCAGTAAATACTTTGCAATATCCTGAACATTTGCACGGTAATCAACTGTTCTAGGCTCTTTAAAAATAACTCTATGCTTATCTTCAAAACCCGATTCGCTGCCGAGCACTACTTCATTAGCAACTATTTTCTGTGCTACCTTAGCAAGAAATGCGGTTTCGCCATGGATGAGTGTATCAAGCATTCCCATTGCTTTTAAACTTAATACAGGTATTCCACAAGCACCTGCTTCTATCTGCGGCATTCCAAATCCCTCCAACCTAGATGGTGCAGCGTAAATATCACACGCTCCGATAAGGTATGGCATAAAATTTCGAGAAATAGTATTGGTTGCATAAAAGACATTTTTTTCAATCCCCAAGTTCGTTGCCATTTCCAAATCGGCTAGATTTTGAAGTTTTGTTCGTGGCTGTGGCCATACCTTACATACATATTTCCAATCGGGTGCTTTAGTATCAATAATTGCAAGCGCTTGCATTACTTCTTGTGCTCCTTTTGATGCAGCATCGCCACCAACGGTCAGAATCATTAACTGATCGGGTGAGACACCCAATGCTTCTCGTACAGCCATTATCTTTGGGTTGTTCTTTTCAAAAGGAGTAAAGGTGTCAGTGTTGCACCCAACAGGCAGTACCTCAATTTTACTGCCGTCGATTCCATCGCGAACATACATCTCCTTCACCCAATTCGAAGTTACGAGTATTAGCGGCAAAGCATTCAAAACTTCCTGATAGTTGGCTATATAGCCATCGGCAACTAACCATGGTACAGGCTGAACCCCGTACCTTTGTGGGTGCAAAATCAATTGAGGCGTATGCCCCCAGTAGCCAACACCCACAACCACATCGGGCTTAAACCAGCGATAGTACCATTCCTTCTCCTGAGCCGATTCGAAATGGACTGCATGAGCATCAATACCCATTTCAAGGAGTCCTTTATATAATAGGTCACCCTGAGTTGCTAGCCCCCCGGGTGATGGAGGGTAATCATACAATACTAATACTTTCATTTAAAGGTATTTTAAAAGGCATTAATTTGAATATCACTACTGACCGACTAAAATACTATACAATTTATGAAATACTTGATATTACTACATTCTATGTATAGGTCGCCCCTAATGGGGCTTGAATTTGATTTTTCTCTAATTACTACAAATAGGTCGTAGCTAT
>Ga0209287_10000315_pt1 | contig 30785 bp, 26 predicted proteins | sample PPLLak3cmMay2015_2_FD_187255 | JGI IMG/M metagenome (GOLD analysis project Ga0209287, IMG submission 187255) | Freshwater sediment microbial communities from Prairie Pothole Lake near Jamestown, North Dakota, USA - PPLs Lake P8 Core (1) Depth... | ecosystem: Environmental > Aquatic > Freshwater... | reverse complement strand
AAGCCAAAAAATGATTAAAAATTAACAGGTTGCTAGTTCACTCATAACGATAGAGGGTATTATGAAAAAATGGATCACCTCCGCAATGCAAACCCTTGAAACTTGTCTTCTTCTTTAAACAATGGGGCGGATGGGGTGTTGACGGAAAGAAACGGGGAAAAAAACACAATGGCCGTCTGCTCAATGGCTGCACATGGGATGCCCTGCCAACTCAAGCAATGCAGCTTGGTGCTTAAATGCTTAATTGACGGGGGGATTCTACGAACCTGAAGTGGTTATTAACTGAAAAACATAACAGCGTCACCCTTCACACTTTGGCGCATAAACTTAAGAAAGAAAGCTGTTATGTTATAATGCCAATCCTTTGCAACCAATTAATATAGTTATCTTTATACGATTTTTAAAAATAATTGTTATTTTTCCCCCATTTGAAACCTTTAATATATAGGGACTTAAAATATTTGATGAATTCAGTAATACAGTTTAGGAGTGGTTGTAAAACCATTTGGTGCATACTGGATGCAATAAAGTTAACCTATATCGATAGATGAAGAAGGGGGTGCGGATTATGGCTGATATAATAAAATTAGATCTAAAATTTATTCGAGAGGGGAGAGGAGTTCTTGCGGAGCTAAACAATGAAGATTCACAGGATGTCCTCCATTACATTACCAACAAATTTGTTCATGATGTTCGAAAGGGGTTGGAAGGGGAAATCGGTTACAAAGATTCCCCTTTCTTTGAAGTTGTCGATAAAATCTATGAGGAGTACAAGGTGAGGGGCTGTTATTTCTGCGATCATGATATTGACGGCAATGCGGTTCCCTTTGACTATCCTAAAACCACAAAAATTTGTCTGTCTTGCCAGCTAAAAATTGCTAATCTGCTTGTCGCCTTTGGTATCAATCCAAAAGGAATCTTCCCAGGTATCGGAGAGAGGAAACTTCAAAAAATGCATTATAAAAGAATTGATGAAAATACATCAGTTTCGATTAAAGAAGAGCCTGGATATCCGGATAAAAAAACTTTTCACTGAAAACAAGCGGGGAAGGTAAAAAGATAAAATGAACGATATTCAATACCAATACCAAGAAAAGCTCATTGCATTTATAGATATCCTGGGCTTTAAAGATAAAATCAAGAAGAGTGATGAAAATATTATCCCACTCTTTGTTGATACTATTAATAGTGCGTTAAAAGATTATGAAAGATATTTCAATAATAGTGGCGATAAGCAGGCCCGGGATATGATGGGTTGTAAAATTCTGCCCCTCAATCCCGACTATTATATTTTTTCCGATTCTATCGTTTTTACAATGAAAGACGAGGAAAACAATTTAATAAGATTTCTTACGGCCATCATTTCTCTGCAAAAAAGTTTTATAAAAAATGACATCTTTGTTAGAGGTGCCATATTAAAAGGGAAGATATTTGAATCCAAAAATGGCGAGACGAATAATAGCATAGTGTTTGGCCCTGGAGGAGTCGATGCTTATGAAATGGAATCAAAGGAAGCTATCTACCCACGGATTCTTTTGAGCAAAGAGATAGTTGATAAATTATATAAAAGATATAATGAGATCCCTGAAAATGGCCTTGAATTACTTAAAAGGTCACTTCTAATTTATGTTTTGAAAGATAATGATGGGGCATACTTTTTAGATTATCTTGGATATGGTCTTTTTTGGGATTTCTTAGAGAAAAAAGAGGCTGAGTTCCTTATTGTTCATAAGAAAAATATTTTAAATCAGTTGGATCAAATCCGGGAATCGCAGAAAAACAATAATCGGGAGAAATATTTTATAAGAAGCAAATACTTTATGTTAGCTGAATATCATGATTTTTCGTGTATAAATAATTTTATTCAAAGAAGATTATCACCAAAATATTTAATCGGAAGTAGAATCAATAATAACACATCATTTATTCGACCATTTGAAGTCTAAAGGAAGTATGTGCCTTGAGCCTTTTACCGAACCTTCATGCTAACAATAAGTTGGAACAAGCTACATTACTTTTCATAAACGAACTTTTAAAAATAGGAGATAGGAGATAAGTAAATGAGTCCAATGACGATTGAAGGTGAACCCGCTTATACACTTCAAGAAGTTTGTGAAATGCTAAAAGAGAAAGGAAATAATGTAAATATAACGATGCTTAAAAAGTATGCTAAGCAAGGAGCTATAAGGACTAATAAAGTTGATGATATTCATTATGTAAAAGAGAGCGATATTGATTGGGGTATATCTGCCCCTAAAGTATCTATTTTTAGGCTTAAAACTTGAAACGGACACCTTATGCCCAGTCCTAGCATGCAGATAAAACTTCTCAAGGGAATTGACAAGAATGAAACTGACAGATAATGAAAAACGGGAAATATTGAAGTTGATTGAGGCGGAGAAGCCACTTCCGGATAGATATCGCTTTCTGCTTTTTGATGATAAACGGGAGGTGGAGCTTGTCTGGAACGGCAAGACCAATGAGGTTACGAACATTGTTCTTCCATTTCAGGTTATTGAGCAAGTGGATGAACCGAGGGCGGAAAGGCCTCAGGACACAGCATCGCAGTTGAGTCTTTTTGACGCGCGGGGCCGCCAGCAGGCAGGCTGGACAAACAAACTCATCTGGGGTGACAACAAGCTTATCCTCTCATCCCTCAAGAATGGTCCCATCCGCGAAGAGATTGAGAAAAACGGCGGCATTAAGCTTATCTACATTGACCCTCCCTTTGATGTAGGTGCTGACTTTTCCATGGACATCGAAATAGGCGATGAGACCTTCACCAAAAAGCCCAACGTGCTTGAGGAACTCGCTTATCGTGATACATGGGGCAAGGGGGCTGACAGCTTCATAGCCATGATCTATGAGCGATTAGTATTGATGAGGGACTTGCTGGCTGAAGATGGGAGCATTTATGTACATTGTGATTGGAGGGTAAACGGTTATATTCGGCTTGTTCTTGATGAAATTTTTGGTGCAAATGAATTTGTTAATGAAATCATTTGGAAAAGACGTGGCGGAGCGTTAAATAATTTCAAATCTTTTGGTTCCGTCACGGATACTATTTTATTTTTTAAAAAGACTTCTGATGCTTTTTTTAATCCACTAAGAACAAAGGAATCAGATGATTCCAAACAATACATCAAAGAACGCTTTGTTTATGATGATGGTGATGGTCGCTTATATAGCCGCGATCCTGTCACAAACCCGGCTTCAACACCAACTCCTAGTCTAATCTATGAATATAAAGGTTACAAACCTCCCACAAAAGGCTGGGCATTTTCAATTGAGACTATGAAAAGGTGGGATGAAGAAGGAAGGTTGTATTTCCCACCAGATAAATCACAGCGGATACGGCGAAAAACATTTCTAGATGAATATGAAGGACAACCTGTTCAAAATTTGTGGACAGATATATATGTTATTAATTCGCAGGCATATGAATCTGAAAACTATCCCACGCAAAAACCAGAGTCACTCCTTGAACGAATAATAAATACCTCCTCGAATGAAAACGACATCGTGGCCGACTTCTTCTGTGGCTCAGGCACTACGCTGGCTGTGGCTGAAAAGCTAAATCGTAAGTGGATCGGGACCGACCTTGGGAAGTTCGCAATTCACACTACACGCAAACGCCTGATCCAGGTTCAACGGCATATGAAAGAGGAAGGTAAAGACTTTCGCGCATTTGAAATCCTCAACCTTGGTAAATATGAGCGGGCACATTATATTGGCGTCAACCTTAACCTCCGGGAAGAGGAAAGGCTGAAACAGCTTGAACAGAAGGAAAAGGATTTTATTGCCCTGATCCTCCGGGCATACCGGGCCGAGGCCGTGGAGAATTTCAAATGCTTTCACGGCAAAAAGGCCGGGCGTGTTGTAGCGGTCGGGCCGGTTAATCTTCCTGTCACACGTCTTTATGTGGAAGAGATCATACTTGAATGCCGTGAAAAGCGCATCTCCCGTGTGGACGTACTTGGCTTTGAATTTGAGATGGGTTTATTTCCCAATATCCAGAATGAGGCAAAGGAGAAGGGAATTGACCTGGCGCTCAAGTATATCCCCCGCGAGGTATTTGACAAAAGGGCGGTGGAAAGAAATCAGGTCGTGTTCCATGATGTGTCCTATATTGAGATCAAGCCATATATCCGCGAAGGGAAGAAGGGGCAACCTCCGGCTATCGCAATAGAGCTGACTGATTTCTCAGTCTATTACTCGCAGGACAGTGTGGATAATGCGGCTGAGCATATGAAGGAAGGCAAGAACAAGATAGTAGTAGAGAGCGGAAAGATTATAAAGGTATCAAAGGACAAGAATGGCATTGTCACCCGCGAGGTATTGACACAGAAGTGGACCGACTGGATCGACTACTGGTCAGTTGATTTCGATTTTGAAAACAAGCGTGAGATCATCCGGGCAAAGAACGAAGTCACAGGCGAGGTAGAGGAACAATGGACCGGGGATTTTATCTTTGAAAACGAATGGCAGTCCTTCCGCACCAAAAAGGACCGCTCCCTGGAACTGAAAACCCCTTTTCACGAATGCAAACCCGGACGCCGCAAGGTAGCAGCCAAGGTAGTGGATATCTTCGGCAACGATACCATGACGATAATTGATGTGAATGTCTAAATCTCTCGAATTCGAGAGGTTTAAAGATATCAGACATTGCGGATCAAAAAGACATGGATACTGGGAATTAGTCTAGATGCATTACAAATAATAGACAAATAGTACAAATGAAAATATTTTTAAACGACTGTATCATATCGATATTTCAAGATGTTTTAATTTTTATTACAAATAGAATTACAAATAGAATTACAAATAAAACGGATAAATCATGGCTATACATCCTTCCTTTCCTACATCACCCTATGAGGTATTAAAACCGGAATATCGCTGGTTCCCTGCAGATGAAGAGCTGCGAGCATCCAGCTATGAAAAGCTTCTTCCTCCCCTGGTTCATAAAGTACGGTTGAAGGTTAAGGAGTGGCGCGACAGCGGATATGCCGGGGCTACGCCTACAAGCCTCGCTTTACTAAACTGGTGGTTTCATACCGAACACCTTATGCCTCAACCGGATGGAACCATGGCCCCATTCCGATATTACTTTGCACAGGCCGAGGCGGTGGAATCTATTATTTACCTCTATGAAGTAGCCGGCGTTAAGGACAAATATGACCTGATCCGGTATGATTCATCCGGGGCCGTATCGCCGGGCATGTTTGATGAAGAGTGGCTGCGCGTGGTAATTAAGATGGCCACAGGCAGCGGCAAGACCAAGGTAATGAGTTTGATTATCGCCTGGTGTTATTTTCACAAGCATTATGAACCGGAGTCAAATCTGGCAACTAACTTTTTGCTTATTGCCCCCAACATCATCGTTCTTGATCGCCTGCGCGCGGACTTTGACGGTCTGCGTATCTTCTGGAATGACCCTGTGCTTCCGGACAATGGTTACGAAGGACAGAACTGGCGGGATGATTTTCAGATGACCCTGCATATTCAGGATGATGTTTCAATCATCCGCAAGAGCGGGAACCTGTTCCTGACTAATATTCATCGCGTCTATGCGGGTAGTGATGTAGAGCCAAGTTTTGAAGACGACAACCTTGAAGATTATTTTTTAGGAAAACGGCCGACAGGCAAGACAACCGATTCAAAGGTCGATCTGGGTGTGATTGTCCGGGAAATTGATGAGCTTGTCGTCTTAAACGATGAGGCGCACCACATCCACGACAAGAAACTTGCATGGTTCAAGTCCATTGAAGACATTCACAACAGGCTCAGGCAGAAGGACCATTTCCTCTCGTTGCAGGTTGACTTCACAGCAACTCCCAGGCACAACAACGGCGCTATCTTTGTCCAGACCATAGCTGATTACCCGCTTGTGGAAGCTATAATTCAGAATGTAGTGAAACGCCCGGTCCTTCCTGATGCAGCCAGCAGAGCAAAGCTAGGCGAACGCCAAAGTTCCCGGTATACCGAAAAATACGCGGACTATATTGCACTGGGGGTGGAGGAGTGGCGCAAGGTTTACACAGAACATGAAAAGCTCGGTAAGAAGGCCGTCCTGTTTGTCATGACAGACGACACAAAGAACTGTGACGATGTGGCAGAATATCTGGAGAGCACCTTCGCTGAGTTCAAAGACTCCGTGCTTACAATCCATACCAACAATAACGGTGAAATTTCTGAGGCGGACAGCAAGAAGAGCAAGGAAGAGCTGGAGGTACTCCGCAAGGCGGCTAATCAGATAGATGGTTGGGAAAATCCATGCAAGGTAATTGTATCTGTGTTGATGCTAAAAGAAGGTTGGGACGTGCGGAATGTGACAACAATAGTGGGCTTGAGAGCCTATGCGGCCAAGAGCAACATCCTGCCGGAGCAAACGCTTGGGCGAGGACTCAGACGTATGTACCTCTCCCCCCTCGATGAGGAGGGAGATAGAGGGGTGACAGAATATGTGAGCGTTGTAGGCACTGACGCCTTCATGGAGTTTGTGGAATCGATTAAGAGTGAAGGAGTGGAAGTGGAACATAGGCCTATGGGAGAAGGCACAGGACCAAAAGCGCCTATTATTATAGAAGTAGATGATCAAAATACCAGGAAGGACACTGATAAGCTTGATATTGAAATGCCGATTCTGACTCCCAGGATCTACAGAGAATATAAGGATCTATCCAACCTGAACCCTGCTGTTTTTGGAACACCCAAAATTTCTTATAGGCAGTTTTCCGAGGCAGAGCAACGTGAGATAGTCTTCAGGGATGTCACTAATGGCGAAATCACTCACACTACCATGCTTGATTCAAGCGCCGTCACTGATTACAGAAGCGTAATAGGATATTTTTCTCAAATGATCATGAAAGATCTTCGTCTGGTGAGCGGCTATAATATATTGCATGGCAAGGTTAAGACCTTTGTCTCTGAATACCTCTTTGACAGACCTGTTGAGATTGATAACCTTAATACCCTTCGCAATCTATCAGAAACCGAGGCGACCAGGACGATCATTGAGATATTCAAGAAAAAGATTAACGAGTTAACAATTCAGGACAGAGGCAATGCTGAGATCCGCGATCACATAAAACTTCGCCAGACCCGTCCCTTTGTGGTCAAGGAGCAGGGTTTTCTGGTTCCAAGTAAAAGCATTTTCAACAAGATCATAGGAGATAGTCATTTGGAATTAGAGTTTGCGTCTTTTCTGGAGAGATGCCCGGATGTTATATCCTATGCCAAGAATTACATGGCGGTTCATTTCAGTATCGATTATGTCAAGACGGATGGAAATATCTCCAGCTACTACCCCGATTTTTTAGTTAAGCTGGATAACAACATGATTGTTATTGTAGAGACTAAAGGTCTTGAAGATCTGGATGTGCCGCTCAAGATGGCGCGCCTGAATATATGGTGTGAAGATATTAATCGCGCACAGCAGGATATCCATTATGATTTTATCTTTGTGGATGAAGAAGATTTTGAGAAATACCAACCAAAAACCTTTGAGGCTTTATTGAAAGGTTTTATAAAATATAAGAAGTAAAAATAATTCAAAATATCAATTGACAACCTATTCTCATATCTTGAAGGAAAGGATGTCCTCTAGCGGCGTCCCGCTGATATGAAAAAGCATTTCAGATATTCGCCTTCAAGAAAGGGGACCAGCTGTTGATGATCGATGCCATGAGTGTATGTCTCAAGCAAGGTCAAGACCCTTCCGGTTCTTAGTCCTGCCTCAGGCAGTAAATAGCGGAACTCATCAAACCTCAGGTGTCAGTTAACAGAATGAGAAAAGCGGGACACTGCAAAATTGTTAAATTGCAACGGTCGTGTGAATATATAGAATTTTTAAATTTCTCAGGGATTGAATGTATCAATGCCATAAGATAAGTTTCATCACAGGTTACGACATCAAACACCGGATCGTCGCAAAGGTCGATGAATTAATGATCCTATGCGAACCTCTGAAGGCCCGGTTGAAGTATGCCCAGCCCACTCAGGACCAATTGGCCGATGCCATTGTAGAAAAGAGTTTATAATCATATGACCCCCGCCATCCGGTGCGGAACATTCTTGAAACCCTTGACAGCGTTGAAGAAGTTCGCACCATCCGTGAGGCGCTGAAGCGATGAAAAAAAAGGAATAACTATGAGTAATTCGGAAATTCTTTTATACCAGGCCGCCGACGGCAAGATCAAAATCGATGTCCGGCTGGAGGATGAAACCGTATGGCTGACACAGGACCACATGGCGGAGCTGTTTGGCAAGAGTAAGAAGACGATTTCTGAACATATCCGTAACATCTTTTCCGAAGGCGAACTGGACGAACAGTTGGTTGTCCGGAAATTCCGGACAACCACTCGGCATGGCGCAATGCCGGACAAGACCCAATCCAGAGACGTCCAATTTTACAGTCTGGACGTGATTATTTCCGTCGGTTACCGGGTCAAGTCCCACCAGGGCACCCAGTTCCGTATCTGGGCCACCCAGCGGCTTAAGGAATACATCGTTAAGGGTTTTGCCCTGAATGATGAGCGCTTCAAAAGGGGCAATTCGATGACCTATTTCACGGAGCTGCAGGAACGCATTCGCGAAATCCGCCTGTCGGAGCGATTTTTCTATCAGAAAATTAAGGATATATATGTCACCAGTATCGACTACGACCCCGAGGATGAAAAAACCGTCGAGTTTTTCAAGGTGGTTCAGAACAAGCTTCTTTGGGCAATCAGCCGGCAAACGGCGGCGGAACTGGTGTATCGCCGGGCAGACGCTGCGCTGCCTCTGATGGGTATGCAGTCCTTTGACAAAAAGGGCGAACCGGCAGTGCGCAAAAGCGATATGAACATCGCCAAGAATTACCTCACTGAGGATGAAATAAAGTTGCTAGGCCTGCTGGTGGAACAATACCTGGCCTTCGCCGAAACCATGGCCCAGCAGAGAATTCCTATGTATATGAAAGACTGGATTCAACGGCTGGACGCCATTATTCAGCTTAATGGGAGGGAGTTGCTCACCCATGCGGGTAAAATCAGCCATCAGATGGCTCTGGAAAAAGCCTCGCTGGAATATGACAAGTTCCGGGAAATACAGCTGCGCAACCAGCGTGAAGAGAGTCTCAAGGAGCTGGAAGAAGACATCAAAAAGCTAAAACCGCCTCGGAAACCTTGAATTATCGGCTACCTGCCGATATGAAGAAGCACTTGAGGTATTCGCCCTCAAGGAAGGGTACCAGCTGCAGATGATCAATGCCGTGTGTGTATGTCTCAAGAAAGGTCAGGACCCTTCCGGACCTTAGTCCTGCCTCAGACAATAAATAGCGGAATTCATCAAACCTCAAGTGGGCGGAGCATGAACAGGTAAGCAGTATCCCGTCTGTCGCAAGGATTTTCAATGCCGCCTCGTTGATGCCACGGTAGCCTGTCAGTCCCTCTTTCTTCTTTTTGCGGTCCTTTATAAATGCAGGGGGGTCGAGGATGATGACGTCAAAGGTCTTCTTCTCATTCCTTAGATAATTTTTAACATCGCCGCAGATAAACTCACACCTTGCCATATCAAAGCCATTGAGCCTGATATTCTCCTTTGCGAGCTGAAGGGCCGGTTCTGATGAATCAATGCTTATAACCTGTTTAGCGCCTCCTGCCATGGCATAGGCAGAGAAGCCGCCTGTATAGCAGAAGGTGTTTAAGAGGAATGCGTTATCAGTATATTTAATAAGGGCCTTGCGTTTATCCCTCTGATCCAGAAAGAACCCCGTCTTCTGGCCGCCTTTAACGTCCACAAGAAACTTAATGCCGTTTTCCCTTATGGTGATCAGGTCAGGGATAGTGCCGCTCAAAAGCCCCTTTGTCTTATCCAGGTCTTCGATGCCGCGTGCCTCCATGTCTGAACGCTCGTAGATCCCCAGCGGCTTTAAAACCCTTTCAAGAGAAGAGACTATCTCTTTCTTCCATGACTCTATACCCCTCGTATGAAACTGGACTGCAAGGTAATCGTCGTACTTGTCCACAACCAGCCCTGGCAAGAGGTCACTCTCGCCGTTTATGAGCCTGTAGGCGTTTGTATCAGGAGATTCCACAAATCTTTTTCTGATGGCATAGGCCCTTTCTATCCTTTTTACAAAAAAGGACTCATTAACATCTTCGTCTTTATCATAGCCCCATAGGCGCACCGCTATCTGTGAATAGGAATTGAAGTATCCCTTTGCAAGAAAGTCGCCTTTTTCGCTTTGAAGGTTTACGGGCGTGCCCGGTTTGATGCCGTCAGGGATGGACTTGAATGCACCTGAAAAGACCCATGGATGGCAGCCGGCCACAGGGCCTGTCCTTTCCTGTTTGATTGTCAACGTTAACATAATGAGGAAAATCCTGATAATCTTTAGGTATTAGATAACTGTATTATTACAAACCACCTCCCCCTTCACCCCCTCCAGAGGGGGACAACTTTTCCTTCCCTTAGGGTAAGGGGAGGGGTTATGTTAATATTGCCTGCCTTAATATAACTCCCCCCAACCCCCTCTTACCTTAAGAGGGGGAGGAAAAGGAGAGCCTTATCAAAGAAAAATAAAGATATTCCAACAAAGCTATCCGAATCTGCCGGTTATATAACCGTCGGTCCTTTCATCCTTCGGGGATGTGAATATTTGCGATGTTTCGCCGAACTCCACAAGGTCCCCAAGAAGCATGAATCCTGTATAGTCGGATACCCTTGCAGCCTGCTGCATATTATGTGTCACGATCAATATAGTGTAATCAGTTTTCAGCTCCACCATTAACTCCTCAACCCTCAGCGTGGCTATGGGATCAAGGGCTGAACAGGGCTCGTCCAGCAGTATTATCTCGGGTTCAACGGTCAGGAGCCTTGCTATGCATAACCGCTGCTTCATCTCTTCTGAAAGTTCCAGGGCAGGGGATGACAGCTTATCCTTCAGATCGTCCCACAGACCGACTGACCTCAGGCACCTTTCCACGGTTTCGAGGTTTTTTTTCCTGTTTGCAATACCGTGGATGCTGAGACCATAGATCATGTTTTCATAGACTGTAAAGGGAAAGGGATTCGGCCTCTGGAAGACCATGCCCACCTTTTTTCGAAGTTCAATGACGTCTATATCCCCTATAGGCCGATCGTTTACGAATATATCTCCTGTTATCCTGACTTCATCCATAAGGTCATTCATGCGGTTAAAACACCTGAGTAGCGTTGATTTTCCGCATCCTGAAGGGCCGATGAGGGCCGTTATGGAATTTTTGTAGACGTTAAAATCAATTTTTTTCAACGCGTAAAAGTCACCGTAATACAGGTCAAGCCTTTGCGTTTTTAAAACCGTTCTGTTCATTATCCGAATTTCCCTGAGATGTAATCCTCTGTCTTTTTGATCTTCGGGTTTGTAAAGAGCGCCTCGGTGGGGCTGTACTCTATCAGTTCACCCATGTAAAAAAAGGCGCTATAATCGCTTATGCGTGCAATCTGTTTAGTGTTGTTTGAGACAAGTATGATAGTGTAATCCTTCTTAAGTTCGCTCAATGCCTCTTCTATCTTTGCTGTAGAGATGGGGTCCAGGCCGGAGCAGGGTTCATCAAGCATTATAATTTCAGGCCTCAGCGCAAGGGTCCTTGCGAGGCAAAGCCTCTGCTGCTGGCCTCCCGACAGTTTAAGAGCGGAGGTAGTAAGCCTGTCCTTTACCTCGTCCCATAAATATGCCTTCTTAAGGCTTTCCTTGACTATTTCGTAAAGCTCATCCTTGTCGTTTATATTGTTGAGCCTCGGGCCGTAGGCGATGTTTTCATATATGGAACGGGGCAGGGGAATAGGCACTGCAAAGACGGTTCCTATCCGCTTCCTGAGCTCAACGCCGTTTACCTTTTCTATAATATCGATCCCGTCGATTCTGACATGGCCGGACATCTTAAATCCGTTTTCGAAGTCAATCATCCTGTTGAATATAGAGATGAGGGTTGATTTGCCGCTCCCGGAAGGGCCCATAAATCCTGTGACTACGTTTTGATAAACGTCAATGGTGATCCCTTTCAGAACCTGCTGTTTCCCGAATGACGCCTTTAAATCTTCAACCCTTATTTTTACATCCATGATCATGAATACCTGGAAACTACCCTGTTCATTATATAATAAGCCAGTATATTAATTGCCGTAATGCTCAACACAAGCACCAGGGCAGTGGCATAGGCCTTATCCATTGATATGCCCTCTCTGGCAAGTATATAAAAGTGGACCGCCATTGTACGGCCTGAATCCATTAGGGAAGTCGGGAGCCTCAAGGAGCTTCCCATTGTGAAGATTACCGCCGCGGTCTCCCCGACAACCCTGCCTATGCTGAGCATTATGCCTGTTAAAATGCCAGGTGTTGCCGCAGTCAGTACTACCTTTGTGACCGTCTCCCATCTTGTCGCACCGAGGGAATAACTGACGATCCTGAGGTTTCTGGGGACTGCCTTTATTGCCTCTTCGCTTGTCCTTATGATAGTCGGCAGTATCATTATTGTCATGGTAAGGACGCCTGACAGAAGCGACCACCCCATTCCAAGCTGTATAACAAAGAATATAAAACCGAAAAGGCCGTAGATTATAGACGGAATGCCTGCCAATGATTCTACCCCGAAACGGATGATCTTGGTAAACACAGACTCCTTTGTGTATTCAGTAAGGAAAATGGCCGTTCCGAGGCCCAGGGGTGTTGCAAAAACTATTGAAAGCAGCGCAAGAAGGATCGTGCCCATGATGGAAGGGAATATTCCTCCATGCCTCCCCATGTCTTCAGGAGAAGCGAATATGAATTCCAGATTGACATGGGAGAAGCCCTTGACACATATTATAGATATTATAACAACCAGAATGCCTACGGTAAAAAAGGCGAGGGCGTTGAATCCGATCCTGAAAATCTTGTCTACAATACTGGGTTTTATCCTCAAAGGTATTACTCCTTATTTAAGCCTTTTTTTCTTTATCCCGAAATTAGCCATATAATTAAGTATCATGATAATAACCAGGAGCACCACTCCGGTGGAGAACAATCCGAGCCTGTGGTCGCCTGTTGCATAGGCCAGTTCCAGGGCGATATTTCCAGTAAGGGTTCTTAATGGGTCCAGTATGCTTGTCGGTATTTTTAAGGCGTTGCCGGCGATCATGATAACCGCCATGGTCTCTCCTATGGCCCTTCCCATCCCCAGGATAAAACCTGCCATGATGCCCGACTTTGCCGAAGGTATAACAACCTTGTATATCGTCTGCCATTTTGTAGCGCCCATGGCCAGCGACCCCTCCCTGAAGCTCTTTGGAACGCTCATCAAGGCGTCAAAGGATATGCTGATAATGGTAGGCAGGATCATAACTCCAAGTATTATTGAAGTTGCGATGAGGGAGAATCCTGATCCTCCCAGGTAGTTTCTTACCAGCGGGACTATATAGATCACGCCTAGAAATCCATACACGACGGATGGTATCCCGGCCAGCAGTTCAAGGGCCGGCTTTAGCAGCATCTTCATCTTTTTACCTGAATATTCAGAGAGGTAAACCGCGCAGGAAAGACCCATTGGCCCGCCTACAACAAGGGCGCCGAATGTTACAAGGAATGAAGAGACTATCATCGGGAAGATGCCGAAGGAGCCTTTGGTCGGCGCCCACTTGAAACCGAAGATAATATTTTTAAGCCCCACCTTAAGAAACAGGGGCAGACCTTCGATGAGAATGAATGCGAATATCAGGAAAAGGAAAAAGAGCGAAGAAAGCGCAAAAACCATTAATATGAATTTAATGAAATTTTCTTTTTGAAAGGCCATAATTTTCACAGTATATCTATCAACCCCTCTTTTTTTAGTATAATCTGCCCTTCTTTCGACAACACGAAATCAATGAATGACTGTGTATTTTCATCAGGAGTGCCGTTTATAAGAAAAAGGAAAGGCCTTTCAATCTTATAGCTGCCGTCTTTTATATTCTCCGTTGTGGGTGCTACCCCGTCAACAGACAGGCCCCTGACCCTCTCATCGACAAGACCGAGAGATATATAGCCCATGGCATATGGATCAGTGGCAACAACCTCTTTTACTGATCCGTTTGAGTCCTGGACCATTATCCCGTCATCTATCTCCATTTTATTCATGATAAGATCTTCAAATGACCCACGGGTGCCCGAACCCTCTTCCCTTGAAACCGCATCGATCTTTCTGTCGATCCAGCCAAGTTCCTTCCAGTTTTTAATGCGGCCGTTAAAGATGCCCCTTATCTGATCTATGGTAAGGTTATTCAGAGGATTTCCGGGATGCACGACTATCGCGATGCCGTCATTGCAGATCGTTATATCCCTGAGTGACTTCTCATCGTCTTTAAGGCGCCTGGAGGACATCCCTATATCAACAGTCCTGTTTATGCATGCCTGGACTCCTGCAGTTGAGCCTCCGCCCTGGACATCTATCACATAGTCAGGATTATCCAGCATGAAATATTCCGCCAGCTTCTCGGTAAAAGGCATCACCGATGTGGAGCCCGCTATGGTGATTGGAGACTGGTTGTCTTTCCTGTCGGAGGTTTCCCTGCCGCACGAGACAGTGAAGATCCCGATAAAAAGGAAAAGGATATATAATTTCTCTGTCATCTGATTCATTTTTCCGGAGCCGGTTTGATATGACGGATTATCTTCCCTTCCATCATAAACAGCACAAGTTCAGCGGTATTTACGGCATGATCGGCCATCCTCTCCAGGTATTTCGCGATAAAAAGGATCCTTGATGCTCGGGTGATTGTCTTGGGGTCCTGTGCCATGTATGTTAAAAGTTCACGGGAGATCTGGTCAAGATACTGATCGACCTTTTCATCGTCCCTGGTGACCTTTAAGGCAAGTTTGACATCTTCATTGAGAAAGGCCTCCAGGGCCTCCCTTACCATGTTCTGCGCAATATCGGTCATCACGGGAAGGTCTATGTAAGGCTTTAATTGAGGCTCCTGGTTGAGTTCAAGCACCCTTTCACAGATATTTACTGCCATATCCCCGATTCTTTCAAGGTCATAGTTTATCTTTATTGCGGTTGTGATGAATCTCAAGTCCCGTGCCGCCGGTTGTCTCAGGGCCAGGAGTTTAAGGCAGAATTCATCTATCTCAACCTCTTTTGCATTGACGATATCATCATCCGCGATAACCTTTTCAGCGATCTCAGAGCGTCTTTCAGTTAGCGCCTTAACCGCATTCTGTATGGCATTTTCAACAAGACTGCCCTGGAAACGTAGTTTATCTTTCAATTCCCTGAGTTCAAGATCAAAGGGTTTGTAGATATGTCCCTCAATGGTTTCGCTCATAGTTGCCTCCATATATTTTTCGCCCGGATTATAGTGATTTTTATGTTTTGATACAAGATAATAAAATGGTATTAAAGGGTTCGATGTTGAAATAAGCAATCAGCCATGAGTAAAAAGCAATATTCAAAGTTTGGAAGATATGTTCATATGAAAGTACTCCTTCTTCAACCGCCTGTCCGGGATTTCTATGATACAGAGATCAGGCTCCAGCCCCTGGGGCTCTGCATGCTCAAGGCCGCTGTTAAAAAGCACTTACCGGATATTCAAGTGGTTGTAAAAGACTATCACCAGGGCTGGGGGCGCAGGTCTATTCCCTATCCCAGAGAATTTTACTATCTGAGAGAATACTACAGGCATCATGACAAGGGTCCCTTCTCCATGTTTCATCATTTTTATCACTTCGGTGCGGGTTTTGACGAACTTGCCGGGGATATTGCAAAAGAGAAGCCTGATATTGTAGGCATATCGTCGCTGTTTTCACCCTATTACAGGGAGGCACTTGAATGCGCCGGGGCTATAAAGGGGATTATGGATGTCCCGATCATAATGGGAGGCTCCCATGTGTCTGCCATGCCGCATTCCATGCTGCAGGACCCCGGTGTTGACTATATTATCCGCGGAGAAGGTGAGAGACCACTGGTTGAATTTCTCAAGGCATTCAGGTCCGGCGGATCAATGGATGATGTTCCTAATCTCGGATTCAAGCGCAACGCGGAGATCATTCTCAACCCCATGGGAAATCCCCATGATCTCAGGGATCTTGCCTGGGCTGATTTTTCGGATCTTCCTTTAAACCGTTACAGACTGGATAACAGGCCTCTCTGTTTTATTACAACCTCAAGGGGCTGTCCCCACAAATGCACATTCTGTTCGGTTCATCTGACCTTCGGTGAAGGGTTCAGGACACGGACTGTTGAAGATGTGATCATGGAGATAAAAAAGAGGTATGATGACGGTTACAGGGTCTTTGATTTCGAAGACGACAACCTGAGCTTTAACAGGGATTATTTCAGGGAACTGTTGAACCGCCTGATATGCCTTTTCCCTGAGCACAATATTAAGCTGGTTGCCATGAACGGCATATCGTACATGAGCCTTGATTTTGAGATTCTGGGGCTGATGAAAAGGGCAGGGTTCAGCGGGCTTAACCTATCGCTTGTTTCATCAAAGGCCGAAACACTCAAACGATACAGGCGTCCTCATACATTGGATAAATATATTGGAATTATTGATAATGCCAGGAGCCTTGGATTCGATATCGTCACATATCAGATCCTCGGACTCCCCGGTGAAAGCCTGGACGATATGATAGACACAATGGCCCTGCTTGCCGGACTTCCGGTCCTTATAGGCGTCTCAATCTTCTATCTGACGCCAGGATCCCCTGCGGCCCTTGAATTCCCTGACATGACAGGAGTTGATATCGCAAAATCCCGTTCTACCGCTATGGCAGTTGAAACCTGTGAATTTACAAGGGATGACCTTTTCACGCTCTTTATTACGGCAAGGATCATCAATTTTTTAAAAGGCATCAGGACAGATGCTGCAAGTCTTGACCTTTCGGATGCCCTTGAGGCGGCAGAGGGATCTGATAAAAGGGGCGCTCTCGGCAGCAAGATCCTGAACAGTCTCTTCAGGGAAAATAAATTATATGCTGCGACAGGAGATGAAATGAAGGTCGTTGATCGCTTTAAGATCAGTCTATTTTTCAGGCTGTGGGAAAAGATGCCCTGGATTATTACACAAGCAGGGGCAAGGATAGATTTATGCCGGCCATTATCTCCTTGACAATATATGGCATGCAAAATAGTTTATTCTGAACACCAGGATGGCTGACTAGGCTGTCTTTAGAAGTGTCAATCGATGAGGTGTAAGGCGCAGGGCGTATGGTGGAAGGCAAATATAAAACATTCGGGGGTTAAGGACATGGGAAATTATCGCCTTAAAGTAAAAACTCTCTCCGACGCCAGAAAAGAGATTGAAGTTTTAAAGGCCCTCGGGAAGAAGATCATTTTCACGAATGGCTGCTTCGATATACTTCATATCGGACATGCCCGTTATCTCCAGGAGGCAAGAAATCTGGGAGATCACCTGATCGTGGCTGTGAACAGCGACAGATCCGTGAGGGCGATCAAAGGTTCCGGGAGGCCTGTCATGAATGAGGAGGAAAGGGCGGAGATGCTGGCCGCACTCGGGTGCGTTGACAGCGTTATAATCTTTAACGAGGACACGCCGTTACAGGTGATTGAATTCCTGATGCCCGACCTGCTTGTAAAAGGCGGGGACTGGAAGCCTGAGGACATTGTGGGAAGCGATGCGGTTATTGCCGCCGGCGGAGAGGTTAAGAGCATCCCTTTCGTGGAAGGCTCATCAACAACCGGGATAATAAAAAAGATAGAAGGGAAAAGTGCGCCCTCTAAGTTGTAAGTCGAATCAGAATACCTCCGATACTCCATCCATCAGCGTTTTAGCCTCCTGGCTGATATCTTCCATCATGCCCAGATCGACATTCAGGAGCGTGGCTGATTTTATTTTTAAAGGCTCATGACACATGTCCTCATCAAGACCATAACCTATGTTATTTGCGATGCAGCTTGCAAGATTTATGGTTAGGATCTCCCTGTCGGCGTCAGAACGGAAATCAGGGCCCTCATGGAGGAGGGGAATCCTGACAAGGGTCTCCGAATAACCCCACTTTCTCAATATCGCTCCTCCAAAGCTTGTATGTGCTTCATGGATAGCCGCCATTATCTCATCTGTGTTCAGAGAATTGTTCTTTGCATACATGTCGCTGAATGCCTTAAGCAGGAGGACCTTCCCTATGTCATGGACAAGACCCATAAAGTAATATTTTTCAACTTCGCCGAACTTCAATTCTTTTGAAATCGCTTTTGCAACATAGCCTGATGCAAGGGAATGAAGCCACAGCTTTTCCATTGTGTTTTTAAATCTTTTTTCTTTTGTCTCGTAGATGCTTTTATTTGAGATTGTAGTGACTATGCTGTGCGTCTCTTTAACCCCTACTCTCGGGATGGCATCTTTCACAGTAACGACCTTGCCCGTGCCCCTGTAGATTACCGAATTTGCAACAGCTATAAGGCGCACCGATATTACCGCATCCCTTTCGATTATGGCTGCGAGCTGGTCGACTGTCGTTGTGGGATTGCTCATGACATCCTGTATTTCATGAACGACCCTGGACAGGACAGGCAGTTCGATCTCATCCTTTTTATACTTGTTGATAATGTCCTGAATTATCTCCCTGGATATATGAGTGACATCAGGTCTTCTATTGTCTGTCTGCTCTGCCAGATCTTTATTTTTAACCTGTCCTTCATCATCGGTTTCATTTAAGACAGCCTGGGATGACCTGATAAAATAAATAAAATTTTCGGCAAGTCCCTGATTAAATCTTTTGCCGGCCATTTCCTCTATCTCCGCAAGGGCGGCTTCAGTATCAAGGGCCTTGAACTGGAGCCTGGTAACGGTCATTGAATCGAACCAGTTGACAAGGTTAAGTATTTTTGCGCCGATCGGTATATCTTTTTCCGTCAGGCCGTCAGGGTAACCGGTTCCGTCGACCGACTCATGGTGATGGCGTATAATAGGTGAAAGACCTGTCAATGACGGATATTTTGAGATAATCTTCTCGGAAATCAGGGGATGTCTTATAAGGATATCTTTTTCTTCTTTTGAAGGCTGGCCGCGCCTTTGGACAACTTCAGGAGGAAGAAAGATATAACCGATGTCGTGCAGCAGGCCGGCAAGATACATTTCATTAATCTCATCCTTGCTTAGACCGAGAGTTTTTGAGAACCTTAGGCAGATTGCAGCAACGCGCTCCGCATGTTTCCTCATAAAGGCGTCATTTTTCTCGATCTCGTGGAGCAGGGTTTTTATAAGATCCTTCAAGCTGGGCTGGTTAGGGTTTTCCATAATTACTTTGTTTCCCGGTTGATCTTGCTGACCTACATCTGAAAATCCGACATCCCCCTATAGCGCGGTGAGCTGTGTAAAGGCAGGAAAATCAGGATTTTCTTTAATCATTTATGATATTTGCAAATATTGTGCCGTGAGCTTTATTTTGCTAGGCATAATTTGTGTTAATAATGCTAATTTAGTGTAAATTATGAAGCAAATAGATATGATAGCGAGTTTGAAGAGACTTCTGCGGGTAATTTTGACGCTGGAAAAGAGGGCCTATCCCCCAAGCATTGGGAAATAGGCCCTGTAAATTTAAATCAGTTTTCCATGGCAAAAAGGGCCGCGCCAACTGCCCCTGCAAGCTGGGGGTGTTCGGGCGTGTTAACATCCATTTTGCTGATTTCACGTACCATTTGGACGAGATAGGGATTATGGGCAACTACCCCCCCTGTCATGACCACCTTGCCGGACATAGTTTCCATTTCGAGAATCCTTTTGATAACAGAAAAGAATAGCCCTTTTACAATGTCAGGGACCTTTTTGCCCTGTCTTATCTTTTCGAGCACCTCGGTTGCTGAAAAGACCGTGCAGAAGCTTCCCAGTTCAACCATCTCGGTTGACATCCTGGCGAGGGAGTCCATCTCCTCAAGGGGTATATCAAGGCGGAGAGACATCTCTTCCAGAAAGGCGCCGGTTCCCGCAGCGCATTTCCTGTTCATTTTAAAATTGATTCGCATCCCCCGGTCGTCCAGCCTTATAACCTTGTTGTCCTGGCCGCCGATATCAAGGACAGTGATGGCCACGGGAAAATAGTGATAGGCTGCCTTTGCATGGCAACCTATCTCTGTTTTCGTGCCGTTGCTGAAGGATACATTTTTTCTGCCATAGCCGGTTGATACGACAGACTTCACATTCTCCGACGTTAGCCCTGCCATATCCAGGGCCGAAACAAGGCAGATATCGGCCGTCTGTCTGAAATCCGTCCCGGATTTCCTGATTGCATGACCGATCAGTTTTTTGTCCGCATTCAGGACGGCAACCTTTGTTCGGGAGGCCCCTACATCCACTCCTATATAGATACGTTTATCCTTCCCGGACATCGCATTCAGCCCTGCTATGCCCTTTCTTCCAGCTGCTCGATAAAGGCCTCGATGTTTGTCTTTGCCTGCTCCTCGGAATAACATCTCATGTCGTTAAGGTCGCCGTTGATCGTAAGCTGAGGAATACCGAAGTGTTTGCTGAGCCTTTCAGGCAGGCCATAGCGGTTATTGGAATTGTTCGGACAGGTCTTGGCGTCATGGAAGATGATTCCGGTAAACTTATATTTTTCAAAACAATCTCTCATGTATTTCTCTTTAAAGTCCTCATCCCTTACTATAAAGAGTTCCAGGTAGGCCCTGCCCATGCTCTCAAAGGGGGCTTTCGGATCAAGAAGGTCGAAGATCCAGCTATTGCAGTAGGTGGAGGCCACGACGCAGGTATTTAAAGAAGCAAACTGATCGGAAAGGGATCTCAATTTCCCCCATACCGGCATACCGTCCCAGTAGATGCGGTGTTTTTCATTTTCTATGGCGCCGACCTTATTCCTGATCCTGTCCTGGAGTTCGGCAAGGAGGACCTCATAATACTCAACTGCCTCCTTTGTCCCCCTCGCTACAACCGCCGGGCCCATGTGTATGGTGGCGTCAAAAAAGGTCCAGGGAGAAGGTATGGCGGAGGCCGACTCAAGACAGGCCCTCCAGAGTTCAGAGGTGCGCCTTGAATATTCTACAGCCTGTTTAAACTGATCCATATCAAATTTTTTTCCGGAGACCTTTTCCAGCCCGGGGACAAGCTCCTCGATCTGTTTTGCTATATCGCTGATCTGGTAATTTTTAATATCCCCGAGTTCTCTGTGTGTGTGGATGCCCATTACAGGGGCCTTGAATTCTTCGGCGTACCAGTTAAACCAGTCCTTGACATCCCTGCACTGGTTTGTGTTGAAGACCAGGACATCCGGTTTAGGCACTGATTGGATATTATATGCAGCTGTAAGAGGGGTCTTTTTCTGAAGATAGGACCCTATGTCGCTTGTCAGATAGGAGCATATGTCCGGTGAGTAACCAATGGCATTGGCAGAGGGAATAAGTTCAGTTGCCATCCTGGTGGAACCGAGCATGGCGCCGTGATTTTCAGGGAAATATACCAGAAAACCCATGCCCCTCAGGAGTTCTGCGGGACCCACACTGGTGCACCAGGCAACCTTCTTTGAACCTGTTCTGGATGCCTCGTCCAGTTCATAAAAATGGTCCGCCATTATCTTTTTTAATAACTTGCCGGATGCGAACTGCTTTCTATCGGCCTTCTTTTCTTCACTCATTTAAAATTACCTCCAATATTTAATATAAAAATTTTCCCCGGTCAGAAGCCTGCATAAAGATACCATGTTTTTCATATTTACGGCAGCTTAACCGGGAATTAATACCGATAAGAGATCATTATCGACAGGGAGGCAAATGTAATTTAATAAAGGGGGAGTGTCAAGGCGAATCTCTGGGATAATGCAAACATTTTACGGATATAGGATATTTTTAGGTGATTTATCCCTTGAAAAAGATGGTTACCTCTGGTAGTTTTCTCATATATTAATTTTAAAAACAATCGGCAGATACTGCAAAATGAAGATGGATGTGAAAAGGAGAAGTCCCTCCTTTAAAGGGAAAAGAATCGCATCACTGGATATTGGGAGCCATACGACCCGGATGCTGATAGCCGAATGCACGGATTCTCCGCGGTTTTTCAGGGCGCTTGAGAGAAGAAGGGTCTTTACCCATCTGGGTGAAGGCTTTAAAGGGAATGAAAAAGGCAATCTTACGGAAGGCGCTGTTGAAAGGACCTCCCGGGCAATTAAAAGCTTTGTTGCAAGCGCCGGGAAATTCGGAGTGGATGAATTCCGTGCCGTTTCCACAGGGGTGTCAAGGAGGGCCGTCAACAAAAGATATTTTCTTGATTTGATCAAGACAAGAGCAGGGATAGATGTTGAGATCATTTCAGGAAGGCGCGAGGCAATGCTGACGAGGAGGGGCGTAATCTACGGATCAGGCTGGTCCGGTTCGGATTCCCGGGTTATATTCGATCTTGGCGGCGCCACAACCGAATTCATATGGGGAGACGAGAGTGATTTAAGGATTAAATCCCTTCCTGTCGGTGCGCTGGTTCTTACACATGATTACGTTACTTCTGACCCTCCTGGGGGTGATACAGTCCGGGCCATTTCAGATAGAGTAGCTGCCATACTGGATCATAGCCTTTCAAGGGAAAAAAAGAAACTGGCAGATATTCTGCTTACAGGATCAGGCGGAACAGCTACTACGCTTGCTGCCGTACTCAACCGTTTTGGTGTGAGGGAGATAACCCCGGAAAGAATCAACGGGCTGGTTATCGGACGGGACCGGATCGAACAGCTTGTTAATCGCATAAAGTCAATGCCTGCATCAGGAAGAGAAAAGATCAAGGGCATGGAAAAGGGCAGGGCGGAAGTCATCCTTGCAGGGGCCCTTGCGGTGGAAGGAATCATGCATTTTTTTAATACAATGGAAATGACGGTAAGTTATTCCGATATCCTTGAGGGGATCTTAATATCCTATATTCTGGGGGAAGAAAATGAATAATAAAGAATTAAAATACGCATATACCTTTGATGATCTGATCCTGGTGCCGGCCGAGTCTTCCGTGCTTCCTGATCAGGTAGATGTCAAAACAAGACTGTCCAGGAACATCAATCTGAACATACCGCTTGTCAGCGCTGCCATGGACACGGTTACGGAATCCGCAACCGCCATTACCATGGCCCGACAGGGAGGGATAGGCTTTATTCACAAGAATATGAGCATAGAGCGGCAGGCACTTGAGGTGGAGATGGTCAAGAAATCGGAGAGCGGGATGATAGTAAATCCGATTACAATCGAGCCGGACAAGAGGATCGGAGAGGTCCTGAATATCATGAACAAGTACAAGATATCCGGGCTGCCGGTGGTTAAGGACGGCAATCTTGTTGGAATCATCACAAACCGTGATCTTCGTTTTGCTACGAATATGGAACAGAAGATCAAAGAGGTGATGACAAAGGATAATCTGGCAACTGCGAAGGTAGGCATTACACTCGAAGAATCCAAAAAAATTCTCCATGAGAGGAGGATAGAAAAGCTGCTGGTAGTAGACGATAACGGCAAGTTGAAGGGCCTTATTACTATCAAGGACATTGAGAAAATCAAAAAATATCCGAATTCCTGTAAAGACAGTTTCGGGCGCCTAAGGGTAGGTGCCGCCATCAGCGTCGGTCTGTCCATGGATGAAAGGGTTGAAAGACTCATGGATGCAGCTGTGGATGTACTTTGTATAGATACTGCCCACGGCCATTCGGCGAATGTTATCAATACCGTCAGCAGATATAAGAAAATGTACCCGAAGGTCGATATTATTGCCGGAAATGTGGCTACAGCTGAAGGGACAAAGGCCCTCATTGGAGAAGGGGCAGATGCCGTCAAGGTGGGAGTGGGGCCCGGCTCCATATGCACTACAAGGATTGTTGCAGGCATAGGCGTCCCGCAGATGACTGCAATAATGAATTGCGCTGAAGAGGCCGCGAAACACGACATCCCCATTATCGCGGACGGCGGGATAAAATATTCCGGTGATATCACAAAGGCTATAGCCGGGGGCGCCGATACCATTATGATAGGAAGTCTTTTCGCAGGTACAGAGGAAAGCCCGGGAGAGACCATCCTTTATCAGGGCCGCACCTATAAGGTTTACAGGGGCATGGGCTCAATCGAGGCTATGAAAGAAGGGAGCAAGGACAGATATTTCCAGGCAAATATCCAGGAGGAAAAAGATCTGGTGCCGGAAGGAGTTGTGGGCAGGGTCCCATATCGAGGCTCACTGACTGCCGTGACCTATCAGCTCATAGGAGGCCTGAGATCAGGTATGGGCTACCTTGGCTGCGCCAATATCAGAGAGCTTCAAACTAAACCCAAATTCATGCAGGTTACAGGCGCCGGTCTCAAGGAGGCCCATGTCCATGACGTAGATATCATCAAAGAGGCGCCTAATTACAGGGTGGAATAAATGACAGACAACATTTATAAACACAAAATACTTATTCTGGACTTCGGTTCACAATATACACAGCTTATCGCCAGGAGGGTTCGAGAGAACCAGGTCTACTGCGAGATACATCCCTTCAATTTTTCCATAGAAAAGATCAGAAAATTCGCTCCGGAGGGCATTATCCTTTCAGGCGGTCCATCAAGTATCTATGATAAGGATGCGCCTTTCGCGGATAAACAGATATTGACCCTGGAAATACCGATACTGGGAATCTGCTACGGGATGCAGTATCTCAGTCATATACTGGGCGGCATTGTGGCAAAGGCAGTTGACCGTGAATACGGAAACGCATTGATCACAATCCTTGATAACGGCGATCTGTTACATGGCTTTGATAAATCCGGAGAAGAGACCGTATGGATGAGCCATGGAGACCGCATTGACAAGATCCCAGACGGGTTCAAGATTCTCGCAAACAGCAAAAACAGCCCTGTGGCAGCCATGGCCGATTCAAAGAGGGGGATGTTCGGCGTGCAGTTCCATCCCGAGGTGGCGCACACGCCAAACGGCCAGCAGATCCTGAAGAATTTTCTTTTCAGGATATGCGGCTGCGAGCCATCCTGGACAATGGCCTCCTTTGCAAAACAGACAATCAGCGACCTTAGGGAAAGGCTTGGAAATGAGAGGGTCGTGTGTGGCCTATCAGGGGGCGTTGATTCATCCGTGGTTGCCGTCCTGCTGAACGAAGCAATTGGGGAAAGATTATCCTGCATATTTGTTGATAATGGCCTCTTGAGAAAAGGCGAAAGCCAGCAGGTCATGGAGACATTCAGGGATCATTACAAGATGGACGTCCATCTGGTTGACGCGTCCGAGCTTTTCCTCAAGAAGCTTGAGGGTGTGACGGATCCGGAGAAAAAGAGAAAGATCATCGGGCATGAATTTATATCCGTGTTTGAAAAAAAGGCGAAGGAACTGGGCAGCGCAAGGTATCTGGCACAGGGCACACTTTACCCGGATGTGATAGAAAGCGTTTCTTTTAAAGGCCCCTCTGCCACGATAAAAAGCCATCATAATGTCGGGGGCCTTCCCGAGAAGATGAATCTTAAACTGGTGGAACCCCTGAGGGAACTGTTCAAGGATGAGGTCCGTCAGGTGGGCATGGAACTTGGTCTTCCAAGGGAGATGGTCATGAGACAGCCTTTCCCAGGCCCTGGACTTGCCGTGAGAATACTGGGAGAAATAACCCTTGAGAGGCTGGAGATCCTCAGGGCTGCAGATTACATGCTCCTCGAAGAGATAAGGAAGGCCGATCTGTACGAGAAGGTATGGCAGTCCTTTGCCGTGCTTCTTCCTGTAAAGACTGTTGGGGTTATGGGCGATGAGAGGACCTATGAAAATGTGATTGCCGTCAGGGTGGTTGACAGCCTGGATGCCATGACAGCGGACTGGTCCAGGATACCCTATGAAGTGATGGCAGCTATATCCAACAGGATTATAAACAACGTGAGGGGAGTGAACCGCGTTGTATATGACATCTCCTCCAAGCCTCCGAGCACCATTGAGTGGGAGTAACAGTAACGACTTATTTTTTGTCTCTCAATTATAGATGGTGATTCGGGGATGAGACGGGACCGCTCTTCAAGCGCCGAAGTTTTAACGAAGGCGGTTCCCCGGGCGGACCGGCTTCAACCCTCCTCACCTCCTTGACTTTGAAAAACCTAAAAAACGTTTTAAATTTTTCTAAGGAATATGCAATTCCAAAACCTCCCCATATGTCATGCCACACTGAAATTGGACACTGAATTAACAAAAGAGTAATGATCTGAAATGGCTGTTTATAAAAAAATGAAGCAAGTGTACATCAAGATCCTTTTAATTATCGCCGTTTTATTAAACGGAGCAACGGTAAACGCGGATAATGCTTTTCAAAAGATACAGCGCACGGAAGAATTGATGGATACTTTTTTTACCATTACAGTTTATTCCGACAGACCTGAAACAGCGGAAACAGCGATGGCAGAGGTGTTCAATGAAATAAAAAAAATAGAGTCCGAATTGAGTGTTTATAGCGCGGATTCGGAACTCGCAAGGCTTAACAGAAAAAAAACGCTCAAATCCCCCTCGGAGGATTTGAAAACAAATATTGCCAGATCTTTATATTTCTCGAACTTGAGTGACGGGGCCTTCGACATAACGGTTCAGCCCATACTGGATTTATATAACAGATCATTCATCGAAAAAAGTTCCGCTCCTTCCGGTGAGACGATAATCAAGGAATTAAAAAAGGTTGATTACAAAAGGGTCATAATAAAAGATAAGGAAATTAAAATCGGCGACAATCAGAGTATAACACTCGGAGGAATCGCGAAAGGTTACGCAGTCGAGGAGGCGGTTAAGATACTCAAGCGTCACAATATCACCATGGCGCTCATCGACGCAAGCGGCAATATGCGCGCAATAGGAAGAAAACCTGAAGGCGTGTGGAATATCGCCATGGAGGACCCGCGGGATATGAGTAATTATATTACAATAATTCCCCTGGACAATAACGCCGTGTCGACATCCGGTGATTATGAAAGATATTTTGACAATAAGATGGAATATCATCATATCATCAATCCTAAAACAGGTTACTCGGCAACAGAATTAATATCAGTAACAATTGTAACGGATAATGCCTTTGATGCCGATGCCCTCTCAACTGCCGTGTTTGTGCTCGGAAAAGAAAAGGGGATGAAGCTGATCGAATCCCTGCCGGGTGTTGAAGGGCTTATCATTACAAGAGAAAGGGAGATATTAAGGAGTTCGGGATTTAAAGAAGTAAAAGAGAATAATTGAGCTGCTATCGGCTAAGGCCGATAGCTTCAGGGTCCAAGGTTTAAGTAAAACTCGTCCTATTAGAAAATGCCGGTACTATCCTTCCATGATTTATAATCGCTATCCAATATTGCTTACTATGTTTCCAATCACTGGTTTTAAAAAATACATGATTGACCCTATTTATAGTGAAAAAAGTTTTTTATAAAATGTATCAAAAATTTCCGGCTGATACCTTAAACTAACAAAGGGAGGACGCATGTCGGCTTCATTCAGGATTCTTATACACAGAAGCGATGAGAGCACCCATTTTAAATTAACAGGGGACCTTGATGATAAGGCGGCCTCAGAACTGATTGATGCCTTAAATATTCACTCCCGCAGTGTATCCAAAATATTTATCCACACTGATTCTTTGGATAGAATAGACGATTATGTCAAACAGGAATTTCGAAACAGGCTTCATGATACCTCAAACGGTTATACAGCAAAGATACTGTCAACCGGCAGGTACAGCAGAATTTTTGCATCTCCGGAAGGCATGTCATTTTGAGTCAGGTAAAGGTGGCAATTTTAAATCACATTAAAGGCCCAATGGACAATATGAACGTTCTACCCGTTATCAGGATACTTCTGGTGGATGATGATGAGGACGATTATATCCTGATCAGGGATCTCCTTTCAGAGGTTGAAAAAGTTTATTTTAAGGTTGACTGGGTCCCTCATTTTGAGGAAGCGATAAGAGCTCTAAACCACTATGATTATGAAATCTGCCTTCTTGACTACAGGCTCGGCAAACATGATGGTCTTGAGCTTCTTGGACTGATAAGGCCCGAGCAAATCTCTATACCTATAATTTTCCTGACAGGTCATGGTGACTATAACGTGGATACAATGGCCATGAAGGCCGGAGCAGAGGACTATATCGACAAAGACGAGATCAACCCGTCGCTGCTGGAACGTTCAATTCGATATGCTATTGAGAGGAAAAGGTCAAAAACAGCCCTTAACAAAGCTTACTCTGAGATGGAACAGGCAGTTATCAATCGCACAGCTGAACTTGCCGAAGCAAATAAAAGGTTAAAAGAAACTTCAGAAAAAATTGAGCGCTTTGCCTTTTCGATTTCCCATGACCTTAAAAACCCTGCTATAGGCATTTACGGCCTGACGAGACGACTTTATAAGGAATATTCAGACCTGCTGGATAACAGGGGAAAGAACATCTGTACCCAGATTCTGCATGCCTCGGAACAGATTACTTATCTTGTCGAAAATATTAATCTTTATATCAATACCAAGGAAATGCCGATCAGGATTGAGGTCCTGAGATTAAGTGATATATGCCGTATTATAAGGGAAGAATTTTCAATACATATTTCCCTGAGGGGGATAGAGTGGTCAGGTCCGGATGAAGACCCACAGATAAAAGCCGACAGGCTGTCCATTTTGAGGGCCATGCGTAACCTGGTTGATAATGCATTAAAATACGGCGGTGATAACCTGAACAGGATTGCCGTTACCTATCGGGACTCGGGAGAACATCATGTTATCTCCGTCAATGACAACGGAGCCGGACTGATGGATGAGGACTCAAAAAAGATATTCGGCCTTTTTTTCAGGGGGAAGAACCTGAAAAAGATAGATGGAACAGGTATGGGGCTGGCGATTGTAAAGGAAATAGCCGAACGACACGGCGGTAAGGTATGGGTGGAATCAGTTAATGATAAAGGGCTGACAATCTCTATGTCATTTTTAAAATCGCTTTGATATTTTTAAAAATAAATATATTAAGATAGCAGTAATCTTATTTTTGTTAATCCTTTCGAGGGAAAATGATGTACGAAAAAAAAAGAATTGTTATCGCTGAAGATCACACGATCCTGAGGCAGGGGTTGAAGGCATTATTGAAAGCAAATGATAATCTGGAGGTTGTCGGAGAGGCTGAGGATGGTCTGGAAGCGATCCGCTGTGTAGAGAAGAAAAATCCTGACCTTCTTCTTCTGGACCTCAATATGCCTAAAATGGACGGAATATCCGTTATTAAAGAAGTTAAGAAGAGACATCATGAGACGAAAATCATCGTGTTGACCATGCATAAGCAGGAGGAATATATCCTTGAGGCCTTTAAGTCGGGTGCCGAGGGGTATTGCCTGAAGGCCTCGTCACATGATGAATTGATGATGGCCATCAATGCTGTCCTTTCGGAGAAATTTTTCGTCAGTCCCGAGATATCGGGAAAAGTCCTTGAAGGGTTTATGGAAGGCCAGAAGAGCATAAAGAAGAAATCGTCATGGGACTCACTTACTCAGAGGGAAAAAGAGGTATTAAAGCTTGTGGGAGAAGGTTTTCAGAATAAGGAGATATCCGATTATCTCTGCATCAGCGTGAAGACTGTTGAGAAGCACCGGGCTAATATCATGGAGAAACTTGATCTGCACAGCGCGTCGGCGCTGACTGCTTACGCAATTGAAAAAGGCCTGGTTATGAAATAGGCCAGAAGCCCCGAATGACGGTATTTCCCCCTTTTTCTGATGAGATATCAAACCGTCCATTGGAAAGCAGTACCCGCTCACTCATGCCTACCAGCCCCATTCCGCCTTTATTGCCAGATCCAGGATGATCTTTTTTCAAGTCAAATCCCCTGCCGTTATCCTTTATAATAAATTCTATCCCCTGTTCGTTTTTTTTAAGTGATATATCAACCCGGTCAGCACCGCTGTGTTTCACGATATTATTCAATGCCTCCTGCAGTACCCTGTAGATAATTATTTTCAGGGAATCAGGGATGTAAGATTCCTCAATCTCAAGAATACTCTCAATGTGAATTGCTTCATAAATCCTCTGGTACTCCCTGCATACGGAACGGATGGCCGTCAGAAGCCCAAGGTCGTCCAGGATGGATGGCCGTAGATTTGAAGAAATTCTCCTGGTTTCTTCCATTGTGTCCCTGACCATGACAATAACCTGTTCCAGTGTTATCCCTTTCAGGTTTTCGGTATCATCCAGATCAGCCATTTTTTTTTCAAGGGCGTATTTGATGGCTGTCAATCCGGACCCTATGCTGTCATGAAGTTCCTTTGCGATCGACTTTCTCTCGGCCTCCTGAGCCTCGATGATTTTTAAGGAGAGGGCTTTGAGTTTGGCCTCAGATTCCAGGAGTGCCCTAAGGGTTATTGATCTCTCTATTGCATAACGAATGGATCGTTCCAACTTGTCAGGTGTAAGTCCGAATTTTTCCAGGTAATCGGCCGCGCCAAGGCGCATGGCTTCAATATCTATATCCATGTCCCCGTATCCGGTCAGGATGATAACCGGGGATTGAAAGAGTCTCTCCTTGAGTTCCTTAAGAAGAGTTAACCCATCGACTTCCGCTAACCTGTAATCCATAAGGCAGACATCATGGTTGCCATTCAATGCCTCATCAAGAGTTTGAATATGGTTTTTTACCCATGTTAATTGGAATCGATATCTTCCTATATCGGAAAGCAGGTGTCTGACAAGGACATAATCATCCTCATCATCCTCAATAAGCAGGACCTTGATCTTATCAACCATTTCATCAACCGTTATTCTTCTGTACGGAAGGGAGCCTTGCCGTTTTAAACCAATATATGCCCAGGTTCCCAACTGTTTTAGCCAGGGCATTA